>OIWT01004991.1_pt1 | contig 10139 bp, 7 predicted proteins | sample 1587701 | NCBI WGS metagenome assembly OIWT01 (sample SAMEA3888904, study PRJEB22519) | human gut metagenome | biome: human gut; feature: human-associated habitat; material: faeces | place: Denmark | collected 2009 | reverse complement strand
TGAACCTGGCTATGGGCACCAAGGCCAATGTAAAAATCTCTCCCTCCGTGCAGGAGTTTTGGGAGAACGGCAACGGTGCCCAGCGGATCCGGAATGTGGAGATCTCCGACCTGCTGTCCCGCCCGGAGGTGACCCTGGACAAAAAAATCTGCCGCTACCTGATCGGCAAAACAATTTTGGTTACCGGCGGCGGTGGCTCCATCGGGTCCGAGATTTGTATGCAGGTCGCCCGGTACAACCCGGACAAGATCGTGATCTTTGACATTTACGAGAACTGCGCTTTTGAACTGTTCAATGCGCTCAACGAGAAATATAACGGCGAAATAGATGTGTATGTGCGCATCGGTTCCGTGCGGGACACCAAGCGGCTGGACGAAGTATTTGCCGAATTTCACCCGGATGTGGTGTTCCACGCTGCCGCCCACAAGCATGTGCCGCTGATGGAAGTCTCGCCCTGCGAGGCGGTGAAGAACAATGTGTTCGGCACCTATAACACCGCCCTGACGGCGCGGGAATACGGCGCGGAGAAATTCGTGCTGATCTCCACCGACAAGGCCGTGAACCCCACCAACGTGATGGGCGCCACCAAGTACCTGTGCGAGCAGGTGCTGCAGGGCCTGCGCCGCGAGGGCGGCACCGAGTTCGCCGCCGTCCGGTTCGGCAACGTACTGGGCTCCAGCGGCTCCGTGATCCCTCTGTTCAAGAAGCAGATCGCCCGCGGCGGCCCCGTGACCGTCACCGACAAGCGTATCGTGCGCTATTTCATGACCATTTCCGAGGCCGTCCAGCTGGTGCTGGAGGCCGGCTCCTTCGCCCACAGCGGCGAGGTGTTCGTGCTGGATATGGGCGAGCCGGTACATATTCTGGAGCTGGCGGAGAAGATGATCCGTCTGTCGGGCTTTACGCCCTATGTGGATATCGAGATCCGTGAGGTGGGCCTGCGGCCCGGCGAAAAGCTCTATGAGGAGCTGCTGATCTCCGGCAAGGATCTGCGCCGGACGGAAAACGCCAAGATCTTCGTGGAGGAGCGTCCCATGGTGAACAGCGGCCAGCTGTGCTGGCTGTTGGAGCAGCTGCGCGCAGCTGCCGAGAGCAACGATACCTGCCGCGTGACCGCGTGCCTGCATGAGCTGGTGCCCACCTTCCGCACGCCGGAGGAGGTCAACGGTGCGGCCATCCGCGCCATGGAACACAAGGAGGTCGTATGATCGACCTGCACTGCCATATGCTGCCCGGCGTGGACGACGGCGCGGCCGCGGAGGAGGAAGCCCTGCTGATGGCTCAGGTAGCCGTGGACAGCGGCGTGACCGATGTGGCGCTGACGCCCCACTGCAACGTGCCGGAGCAGTTCGACAACTACAACGACCACCGGCTGAGGGAGCGCTTCCGCCGGTTCGAGCAGCTGGTACGGCAGGAGGGCATTCCCCTGATGCTCCATCGCGGCATGGAGGTCTTTGCCACGCCGGAGCTGTCCCGCCTGCTGGATGACGGCGCTCTGCTGACGCTGGGTGGCAGCCGGTACCTGCTGGTGGAGTTCGCCTTCGGCGAATCCGCGTGGTTCGTGGACGACATCCTGCACCAGATCCGGCAGCGCGGCCTGACTCCCGTGGTAGCCCACCCGGAGCGGTACTACTTCATTCAGGACGAGCCGCGCCATCTGCTGCACTGGGTCAACGACGGCTATGTCCTTCAGCTGAACAAGGGCAGCTTCTTCGGCATGTTCGGACGGCACGCCGCGCAGGCGGCACACTGGTGTCTGGACTGCGGCTGCCTGCACCTGATCGGCAGCGACGCCCACAGCCCTTACCGCCGGACGCCCCGGCTCAACGACGTATACGATCTGGTGGCGGAGACCGTTTCGCCGGAAACGGCCCGGCTGCTACTGCACGATAATCCCGCCGCCATCCTGTCCGGCGGAGATATTTACCCGGCCATGGCCCAATTCTGATTCTATTCTTTAGACTCCGAGGTGTATGTATGAAGCGAATGCACATCACGATCATCGCGCTGCTGGCGGTATCCCTCATACTGCTGGGCGTTGCCGGCGGCGTGCGCCTGCTGGCAAAGGACAGCACGCTCCCCGTGATCGAATGTTCCCAGCAGGAGCTGCGCGTCAGTACGCAGGACGGCAGCGACGCGCTTTTGCAGGGCGTTACCGCCCATGACGACAAGGACGGCGATCTGACCGGCTCCATCGTGGTGGAGCAGATCACCGGCACCGGCACCCCCGGCACCGTGACCGTTACCTACGCGGTGGCGGACAGCGACCACCATGTGGCCTCCTGCTCCCGTACCGTGACCTATACGGACTACGTTTCGCCCCGGTTCAGTCTCAGCGCTCCGCTGATCTACGAGGTGGGTGAGGTGCTTCAGGTGCGCGACCGGCTGGGCGCCAATGATATGATCGACGGCTCGCTGAAGGACCGCATCAAGATCAGCGCCAGCACTTTGTCCACCAACTATGTAGGCTCCTTCCCCATCACCATGGAGGTCACCAACAGTCTGGGCGACACCGCCTCCCTGACGCTGGATCTGGTGGTGCGGGACACCAGCCGGAACGCGCCGGAGATCAAGCTCAAGCAATATCTGGTGTATGTGACCCAGACCGGGGATTTCGACCCCATGACGTATGTGGACAGCTCCTCCGATGATGCGGAATACGGCGCTGTGACCGCCTACATGCCGGAGGATGGCCTGCGCCGCGGCGTCAATCAGGTGACGTATTCCCGCACCAGTATCATGGGCCAGACCGGCACCACAACTCTGTATGTGATCGTGGAGTGAGGATAGCTATGGAACAACAATCGATGATCCGCTGGGCTGACCTCAGCCCCGTCTGCCTGATCCGCCGCGTGCTGCGGGAGCTCCCCTCCATCCTCGCGGTGGGACTGATCGCGGCGCTGCTGACGGCGACCGTCATGCAGAGCCTTTACAAGCCCCAATATACCGCCTCGGCCACTGTGGCCGTCAGCATGAAGAACGCCAGCTACTCCTCGCTGTACTCCAATCTTACCACCACCTCCGAGATCGCCGGTACGCTTACCGGGCTTTTCGGCAACCGGGTGTTTCAGGAGCTGTCGGCCGACCGGCCCGGCAGCCAGCAGCTCTCCGGAAAGCTGGAGGCCTCCGTGGTACCGGAGACCAACATCCTGCGGCTGAGCGTCACGGCTGACGATCCCGTCGCCGCCTTCCGCACGCTGCGCTTCTGGCTGGATAACTATGACGCCGTGTCCCAGCATGTGTTCCAGAACGTGGTACTGCGGGAGCTGGACGCCCCCACCGTGCCCCGTGCGCCCTCCAATCCCCTGCATCTTGGCACCGCGGTGAAGCGGGCCTTCCTGATCGGCGCGGCGGGCATGGCTCTGGTGCTGCTGGCCGTGGCGGTGCTGTCGGATACGGTGCAGACCTCCGACGCCGTGCGCCACAAGGTGGATGCCCGCCTGTTCGCCACCATCCATCACGAGGAAAAGAACAAGACCCTGCGCTCCCGGCTAAAGCGCACCAAGAAGGGCCTGCTGATCTCCATGCCGGCCACCGGCTTCTACTTCACGGAGGAGATCGAAAAGCTGGCCTCCAAGGTAAACCACTCCGCCCAGCGCAACAAGGGCAAGGTGCTGCTGGTCACCAGCGTGGCGGAGAACGAGGGCAAGTCCACCGTCGCCGCGAATCTGGCGCTGTCGCTGGCCCGGCAGGGCAAAAAGGTTCTGCTGATCGACGCCGACCTGCACAAGGCGTCCCAATACAAGCTCTTTGACCGGAAGAATACGTCGGAGCTGTCCCGCATGCTGGCCGGTGCGCAGGAGATGCAGCCGGAATATCTGGAAAAGGAACAGCTTTACGCCATCTTCTCCATCCGCGCCTGCGCCGGCGCCGCCGAGCTTTTGTCATCGCCCCAGATGCACCAGCTGCTGGCGGACATGCGGACCAAGATGGACTTCATCATCATCGACACGCCGCCTATGGCCATGTTCTCCGATGCGGAGACGCTGGCGGATCAGGCGGATCTTTCCCTGCTGGTGATCCGGCAGGATTGCGTTACCGCTCAGCGCATCAATGACGCGGTGGACGCGCTGAACCAGTGCGCCGCCCACTTCCTGGGCTGCGTTTTCAACGACGTGCGCCATCTGTCCCTGCCCTCCGCCGGACACGGCTACGGGTACGGCTATGGCTACGGATACGGCTATGGCCGCAAATACGGCTATGGCTACGGCGGCTACGGCGGTTACGGCACCTATGGCGGCTACGCCAAAAAGAGCGATCACAAAACGGGGGAGGCTACAAATGGACGAACAAAAGCTTGACCGTCAGGATGAAAGCTATATCGATTTCTCCCGGCTGATCTATGAATTCCGGTCTGTCCTCCGGTGGCTGTACTGGATCCCACTGGCGCTGATGGTTCTGGTCGGCGGTCTGTGGCTGCTGCGGGCGTGGCGGGCCTATACCCCCATGTACGCCAGCGAAGTGACCTTTACCATTCAGGTCAGCACCAGCAGCGTCTCGGACATTGCCGGGACCTCCAGCTACTATGACAAATCCACTGCCGAGCAGCTCAGTAAGACCTTCCCCTATCTGGTGCAGTCGGACTACTTCTCCACCCTGCTGCGGCAGTCCATGGGCGTCGACCGGATCAACGGCTCCATCACCGCTTCCACGGTGCCGGACACCAATCTGTTCACCCTGCGGGTCACCAGCCCGGATCCCGACGACGCGCTGGCGATCCTTGAAGCCGTCATCGCGGTGTATCCGCAGGCTGCCGACTATGTGGTGGGCAGCACCGGCATGGAGCTGCTGACGGAACCGACGGCGGCCACACAGCCCTATAACAGCTTTCGTCCCCTGCGCAGCGCCTGCAAGGGCGCGCTGCTGGGTCTGGCGCTGGGTCTGGCGCTGCTGCTGCTGATCGCCGCCGCCCGCCGCACGGTCCGCACCGGCGACGACGTGCGCTTGAAGCTGAATCAGGAGTGTCTGGCCTCCCTGCCCGCCGTGGCTTTCAAGCGGCGGAAGAACAGCGCCAACGAGCTGCTGTCCATCCACAATCCCCGCGTCCCCAGCTCCTATCAGGAGGGTGTCCGCGCCCTGCGGGTCAAGCTGCTGCGGGCGCTGGCCGATACGAAATACAAAACCATTCTGGTAACCAGCACCATGCCCGGCGAGGGCAAGACCACCATCGCCGTCAATCTGGCCCAGTCTCTCAGCCGTAACGGCGCCAAGGTGATCCTTGTGGACGCCGACCTGCGCAAGCCCTCCGTCAAGCTGGCAATGGGCATCACCAAGCCCACCGCCGGTCTGGACGACGCGCTGGCGCTGGAGGACCCCGCCGCAGCCGCCGGCATGCTGCTGGAGCAGGAGCCGGGACAGCTGTGGCTGCTGGCCGGTGACAAGGCCCCGCAGAACCTGCGGCAGGTCAACGCGCGGGCCATGCGCCGGGTGCTGGATGTGCTGGGCAAAAAGGCCGACTACATCATCGTGGACACGCCGCCCTGCGGTCTGCTGGCCGACAGCGTGAACGTGGCCCGCGCCGCCGACTGCGTGCTCTATGTGCTGGGCGCGGGCGCCATCCAGATCCCGCAGGTGCTGGACAGTATGCAGTTCCTGAACGAGGCCGGCACGCCGCTGGTGGGCTGCGTGCTCAACGGCGTCAGCAGCGGCTCCCACGGCGGCTACGGCTATGGCTACGGCAGCTACGGTTACGGCTACGGCTATGGCGGTTATGGCGGCTACGGCGGCTATGGCCGCGGGAAAAAGCGTACCTCGCAGGAAAAATGATCTGAAAAAGGAAAACTGCCGGGAGCACTCGGCAGTTTCTTCTTAGGAGGGGAGGACGGACATGGAGCCTCGCATCGTGGATATCGACGCCTACATGCCGGTGCTGCGCGAGCTGCTGGCACAGGGCCAGAGCGTCAGCCTGACCGTCACTGGCGAGAGCATGTCTCCCTTCCTGCGGCACGGGCGGGATCAGATCCGTCTGGCCGCCGTCACCGCGCCGCCCCAACGGGGCGACATGGTGTTCTTCCGGCGGCGCAACGGCCAATACATCATGCACCGCGTCCTGCGCCGGATGCCGGACGGCAATTACGCCATCATCGGCGACGGCCAGCAGCAGGCGGAGTTCCCCATCGCGCCGGAGCAGATCTTCGCCGTGGTGACGCAGGTGTGCCGCAAGGGCGTCTGGCTTGGCCCGGAGAGCTTCTGGTGGCGCTTTTTCGCCGGACCGTGGCTGACGCTGCTGCCGCTGCGTCCGCTGCTGCGGCGCATGGCCCGCTTTATCCCCGAAAAGCTGAAGTAAGGAGCGTACCATGGAAGAAACGAAACAACCGAAAAAGGTACTGGGCTCCGAAGCGCTGGGCATCCTGCTGGGCCGCTGGCGGGACGGCACCTTTGCCGATATCCTCACCGACTGGAAGTGGATCCTCACTTACACCCGCCGCTACCGCCGCGCCGTGTGGGCCTATACGGTGCTGGGCGTCATCAGCTCCACGCTGGGGCTGGTGTCGGCGGTGGCCAGCAAGTACACCATCGACATCATCACCGGATACGACAGCTCACAGCTGTGGTTCGTGATCCTTGTGATGCTGCTGTCGGCCCTGATCGGGCTGCTGCTGCGCAGCGTCACCTCCCGCATCTCCACCCGCATTGCCCTGTGGGTCAATAACGACATTCAGGCGGAGGTCTTTGACCGGCTGCTGAACGCCGCCTGGCAGGCGCTGAACGGCTTTCCCGGCGGCGATCTGCTGAACCGCCTGACCAACGACACCGGCTCCGTGGCCAGCAACGCCATCCACTGGCTGCCGGATCTGATCGTGGCGGCCTATTCCTTTATTGCCACGCTGGCGGTGATCCTGCACTACGACTGGATCATGGCCCTGCTGGCACTGGCCAGCGCCCCCTTCCTGCTGCTGACCTCCCGCCGTCTTATCGGCGGCATGCGCAGCCATCAGCAGCACCTGCGGCAGGTCAGCAGCGACCTGATGGCCTACGAAACGGAGACGCTCCACAATCTGGACGCCATCAAGGGCTTCGGCATCACCGGCCGGTACAGCGACGGTCTGCGCCAACGGCAGGAGGATTTCCGGCAGACCAGTCTGGACTACAACCTTTTCAGCATCAAGACGGAAGCGCTGCTGACCATCCTCGGCTCCACCGTGCAGATGGCCGCCTTCTGCTACTGCCTGTACCTGCTGTGGTCGGGGAAGATCCTGTACGGCACCATGACGCTGTTCCTGTCTCAGGGCACGAAGCTGACCTCCGCCTTCAACTCTCTGGTGCGGACGGTGCCCAATTTCCTTAACGCCTCGGTCTCCGCCCACCGCATCCGCGACCTGTTCGACCTGCGTCCGGAACCGGCCCAACCGGTGGATGATGCGCTGGAGCGCGCCGCCGCGCAGGGCTTTACCGTAGTGGTAAAGAACGCCGATTTCGCCTACGCACCCGACCAGCCGGTGCTGCACCGCGCCACCCTGACCGCCGACCCCGGCGAGATCGTGGCGCTGGTAGGGCCCTCCGGCGGCGGCAAGACCACCATGATCCGCCTGCTGCTGGGTCTGATCCACCCATCGGAGGGCCGCGCCTGCCTGCGCACCCGCGATGGACAGGAACTGGAGATGGACGCCGCCCTGCGCCGCTTCTTCTCCTATGTGCCGCAGGGCAATACCCTGCTGTCCGGCACCATCGCCGATAACCTGCGGATGGTGCGCCCGGAGGCGGACGACGCCACGCTGGAGCAGGCGCTGTGGGCCGCCTGCGCATGGGAATTTGTCAGCAAAATGCCGGATGGTCTGAACGCCACAGTGGGCGAGCATGGCCATGGCCTGTCCGAAGGGCAGGCCCAGCGCATCGCCATCGCCCGCGCCCTGCTGCGTGACGCGCCGGTGCTGCTGCTGGACGAGGCCACCTCTGCGCTGGATGTGGCCACTGAGCGGGCCATTCTGCGGAATCTGGTGCGGGAGTACCCCCACAAGACCTGCATCGTCACCACCCACCGGCCTACGGTCATCGGCCTGTGCCAGCGGGTCTATCAGGTGGCAAACGGTGAACTGCGGCAGCTGTCCGCCGATGAGGCACAGCGCCTTGCCATGGAATTTTAACAGAGAAAAGGAGATATCGCTATGACTGTTCTTCTCACCGGTGGCGCCGGTTACATCGGCTCCCACACGGCAGTGGAGCTGCTGAACGCGGGCCATGACGTGGTCATCGCCGACAACTACGCCAACAGCAACCCCATCGTGGCCCGGCGCATCACCCAGATCACCGGAAAGCCCGTCAAATGCTATGAGGCGGACGTCGCCGACCCTGCAGCGCTGGAGCGGCTCTTTCAGGAAAACGCCATCGACAGCGTCATCCATTTCGCCGGACTCAAGGCCGTGGGCGAGTCGGTACGCCTGCCGTTGGACTACTACCGCAACAATCTGGACAGCACGCTGGCCCTGCTGGCGGCCATGGAGGCCCACGGCGTCCGGCAGCTGATCTTCAGCTCCTCCGCCACCGTCTACGGCAAGCACGCCGCCCTCCCCTACCGGGAGGACGCCGAGACCGGCCCCTGCACCAATCCCTACGGCTGGACGAAGCTGTTCATCGAGCAGATCCTCCGGGACTACGCCGCCGCCCATTCGGATTTCTCCGCGGTGCTGCTGCGGTACTTCAACCCCGTCGGCGCGCATGAAAGCGGCAGAATCGGCGAATTGACCTTGCAAGCGGGCAGCCCGAACACCGAGCAGACCATCTGGCTGACGTGCAGCGATGGTGAAAATACCGTCGATTGGTTTGTCGCGGACGAGGGCGTTCTCACCCTCACGCAGCTGAACCTGCGCCTGTTCCCGCGCACGATGGATGAGCTGGGCGCAATGCGCGAGCTGAGCCATGTGGTTGCGCCGCAGTTTGTGGACTATGAGCTGTATTCAGCCGATGAGATGCCCGGCGACGCGGGCGCGTCCACCGTGCCGGTGTACAGCGCGCCAGGCGACGGCAGCGTGCGCTTTGCCAAGGGCAAGGCCAGCGTCAACCTGCGCGAGCCGGCCAAGTTCTATGGCTTTACGCAAGATGGCAATTGGGCGCTGGTCGAATACACGGTCAGCGGCCGCACCAGCCGCTTTGGCTATGTCAGGCGCAGCGAGCTGCCCAGCAGCGTGACCTGGAAATATAACATTTCCAGCATCGATATGCCGGTGACGGTCACGCAGGATACCTTCCTGACGGACGATCCCAACGTATCCCAGTATCGGCAGATGACGCTGAAGGCGGGCGGCAGCGTGCGGCTGCTGGCGCTGTATGGCCCATGGTACGCCTATGTGGAGACCACGCTGGAGGGCAAAACCGTGCGCGGCTTTGTGCCCCGCGCCTGCCTGCGCTGCCCCCTGCCCACCGAGGAGGATCCCGAGGCGGCGCAGCGGCTGCTGGGAGAGTGGCAATGCAGCGGCGGCGGCGAGATGCTGGGGGACTATGTCACCTTCCAGCCGGACGGGCGCGCCGCGACCAGCGGTCTGCCGCTGGAGAGAATGAAGACGCTTTCGCCCCAGGAGCGGGCGGAATACGGCGAGCCTGTATGGGAAAGCTATCAGGTTTACAAATCCACCGCGCGCGAGCGCGCGAACTTCTGGAACGAGTGCGCGCATATCCTGGTCTTCCGCGATGACACCGGGTATATCAGCGGCTTCTACGGGCTGATGCTTGATACGGACGAGGAGGGGCGCGAGGCGTTCTCCGTCCTGTTCGGCGAGGGCGGAGGCGGCTACGCGCGCTATGACGGCGACGGCGGCGAGGGCGTGAACGGCTGAAAACGCCGATGCGAGAAAAAAACAGCTTTTGATCAACGGAGTTGCCCGGATGGCCCTTCATCCGGACAACTCTTTGTTTTTTCCTTTGTTTGCAGCATTGAAAACAAGCGCAAAAAATGTTACAATTCAACCGAGCAAACTGGGAGGTGGACTGTTATGGGTCTGCAATTTGACGCGAAAACCGGCCTGCCGCTGCAATTGTGCTGCGGCGCGTGGGAAAAGCCCGCGGGGCACCTGCAGGGCATCGCCATGGATGACAAGGGCCGCTATATGTATTATTCCTTTACCGACCGGCTGATCAAGGCTGATATGCGCACGGGCGAAATTGTCGGCTCCGTCACCGGCCTGCTGGCGGGCGGCATTCTGGCG
>OIWT01004990.1_pt1 | contig 10143 bp, 17 predicted proteins | sample 1587701 | NCBI WGS metagenome assembly OIWT01 (sample SAMEA3888904, study PRJEB22519) | human gut metagenome | biome: human gut; feature: human-associated habitat; material: faeces | place: Denmark | collected 2009 | reverse complement strand
TACTTGTAGCCTCATCCAAAATTAAAAGTTTTGGCTTTAAAGCTAAAGCACCTGCAATAGCAACACGCTGTTTTTGTCCGCCTGATAGATTTTGCGGCTCTGCATTTATAAAATTACTCATATTAACTTTTTCTAAATATGTTTCAATAATATCTTTCATTAAAGAAGGATCAACATTTCTATTTTCAAGTCCAAAAGCTATGTCATCTTCTACAGTTGTTCCAATGAATTGATTATCTGTATTTTGAAAAACAATAGCAGCATCATTTCTTATTTCTTCTACGTTTTCTTCGTTAAGCTCTTTATCGTTAACAAATATTTTACCTTTATCACATTCAAGTAAACCCATTATCAATTTTGCAATAGTTGATTTACCACTGCCATTAGGCCCTAATAGAACAGTATGTTTTCCTTTTTTTATAGAAAGTGAAAATGAAGATAAAATTGGCTTTTCATCATATTTAAAAGTTACATCTTTAAATTCAATTATTCTTTCCATTTTTTTACCTCCATGCATTTTATTATTATACCATATTAAGTAACTTAATATAAACATTTTTAACAAATAAAAGACTCAGTTTGAGCTGACTGAGTCTTATAATAATTATTTTATTTAACTAATTGACAAACAACGATAGGAGCATTGTCTCCACGTCTATTACCAAGTTTTAAAACCTTAACATATCCACCATTACGTGAAGCATATCTAGGTCCTAATTCATCAAATAATTTTTGTAAAGCTGTTTTCTTTTCATCTACAAGCATTGGTCTAACAACTGCTGCAGCTAATCTACGAGAATGAAGATCACCTTTCTTGGCAAAAGTAATCATTTTAGAAGCAAGAGAAACAACACTCTTAGCAGTTGTTTCAGTAACTTTAACTTCTTCGTTAATAATTAGATGAGTTACTAGAGTACGTAATTGAGCATCACGTTTTTCACTTGTATATGGAGATTTAAATTTAACGCCGGCTTTGCCGCGAATTTTCTTACGTGCCATATTTATATACCTCTTTCTTCGTTATTCATTATTCTTAAATGATAAACCTAAAGCTTTTAGCTTATCGCGAACTTCTTTAAGTGATTTTTTACCCAAGTTACGAACCTTCATCATATCATCTTCTGTTTTTTGAGTTAATTCTTGAACTGTAATAATATTAGCTCTCTTTAAACAGTTATAAGATCTTACAGAAAGGTCTAATTCTTCAATAGACATTTCTTGATATTTATCAACTTGCTCATCTTCAACCTCATCCATAATGCTATCAACTGGAACAAGATTTTCAATTTGTAAGAATAAATTTAAGTGATCAATTAATATTTTTGAAGCAATTGTAACCGCTTCTTTTGGTGTATATGCACCATTAGTAGTTACTTCAAGAGTTAGTTTATCATAATTATTATCATGCCCTACACGTGTAGGAGTTACTTCGTAACCAACCTTTTTAATTGGAGTATAATTAGAATCTGTAGGGATAATACCAAAAGCTTGTTTACTTGATTTATTCTTTTCAGCTAGTGAATATCCACGACCTGTTTTAACATAAATTGTTGCGTTAAGTGTTCCACCTTCAGCAACTGTACAAACATAAGTATCAGGATTCAAAACTTTTACTCCGCTTGGACAGATAAAGTCTTGAGCTGTTACTACATGTGGTCCTACGATATGCAATTTGATTTCACCATCTAAATCGTTGGCATAACTTTCAGATACATAATTAACTTGTTTTAAATTTAAGATTAATGAAGTTACATCTTCTTTTACTCCACTGATTGCAGAGAATTCATGACGAACACCTTCTATTTCAACAGCATACATTGCTGTTCCTGGAAGAGAAGATAATAAAACTCTACGAATTGCATTTCCTAAAGTTATACCAAAACCTCTTTCAAGTGGTGCGATAGAAAACTTTGCATAATTTTCTTCTACTTCAACATCAGAAATTTCAAATACTGGTTTTTTAAATTTTTCCATTTATTAAATTATCCCCCTCATATATTTATTGCGTTTATTCAAAAGTCCAACTAAAAATTAACCTCTTGGACGTTTTGGTGGACGACAACCATTATGTGGGATAGGTGTTACATCAGTGATTGCATTAATTTCAAGTCCTGCAACTTGTAATGAACGAACTGCAGCTTCACGACCAGGTCCTGGGCCTTTAACGTCAACACTTACGAACTTCATTCCTTGTGTTACAGCAACCTTAGCTGCTGCTTCTCCTGCCATTTGTGCTGCAAATGGAGTTGATTTTTTAGAACCTTTAAATCCAAGTGCACCAGCAGATGACCAAGAGATAACATTACCTGCTTCATCAGCAATAGTAACGATTGTGTTATTAAATGTAGAGTGGATATGTGCAACACCACGAGCAACATTTTTTCTATCTTTTTTACGTGTCTTACGAACAACCTTTTGTGCCATAGTATATTTCCTCCTCTATTACTTAGTAGCCATTTTCTTATTGGCAATTGTCTTTGCAGGACCCTTACGTGTTCTAGCATTTGTTTTAGTTCTTTGTCCACGAACTGGAAGTCCTTTTTTGTGACGAAGACCACGATAACAACCTATTTCCATTAAAGATTTAATGTTCATATTAACTTCACGGCGAAGGTCTCCTTCAACTTTAAAATAAGAAACACCTTCACGGATTGCTAATAATTGTTGTTCAGTTAAGTCTTTTACACGAATATCTTCACTAATATTAGCATCTTTTAAAATTTTTGCTGCTCTACTAGGTCCAATACCATAAATGTAAGTTAGAGAGATTACAACTCTTTTTTCATTAGGAATATCTACTCCTGCGATACGAGCCATTTGTTCTTAATCCTCCTATATATTAGCCTTGTCTTTGTTTGTGTTTTGGATTTTCACAAATAACCATTAAGCGGCCTTTACGACGAATAATTTTGCATTTATTGCAAATTGGTTTAACAGAAGGTCTTACCTTCATAATCATGCCCTCCTTGGTTTGAAATTTTATGTCTAAATGTAATACGCCCACGTGTTAAATCGTAAGGAGATAGCTCCATAGTAACCTTATCACCAGGTAAAATGCGAATGTGATTCATACGGATTTTACCAGAAACGTGGGCAAGGACTACCATTCCGTTATCAATTAGCTTAGCTTTAAACATTGCGTTTGGCAAGGCTTCTACGATAACAGCTTCTACCTCTATAACATCTTGTTTAGCCAAATTGTTTTCCTCCTATAATGTTGTCATAATTTCATATCCATCTTTTGTAATAGCTATTGTATGCTCATAATGAGCAGTTAATGAATGATCAACAGTTTTTACACCCCAACCATCATCTAACACATAAACATCAGCTTTACCTAGATGAACCATAGGTTCGACAGCTATAACCATTCCCTCTTTTAATTTTGGTCCATGACCTTTATGACCATAATTTGGAACATTTGGGTCTTCATGTACATGTGTACCAACACCATGTCCTGTGTAGTCATAAGGGCTTGTACACCCATGAGAAGCAACGTATTCTTCAATAGCTGCTGAAATATCACCAACTCTATTTCCAGGCTTTGCTTGTGCAAGTCCAGCAAATAAAGCATCATGAGTTACTTGCATTAAATATTCTGCTTCTTTAGAAATATTTCCAACTTTATAAGTCCAAGCAGAATCTCCATGATAGCCATTTAAGCAAGCTCCTATATCAAGTGTTACAATATCGCCTTCTTTTAATTTTGTTTTATCTGGAATTCCATGGATGACCATATCGTTTAATGATATACAAATGCATCCTGGAAAGCCATATAAACCTTTAAAACTTGGCGTTGCACCACAAGATAAAATGTAATCTTCAGCCAATTTGTCTAATTCTTTTGTAGTAATGCCAGGCTTAATAAATTGCTTTAAATACGCATGCGTTTTTGCAACTACTCTTCCTGCTTCTCTAAGAAGCTCAACTTCATGTGGAGTTCTTATGTTTATCATATACTACTTTTCTCCAACCTTACTAACGATTTCTTTTAAAACATCGTTAATATCTTGTTGTCCGTTAATCTTCAACAATATTCCTTTATTTGTATAATATTCAATTAAAGGCATTGTTTGTGATTCATATGTTGATAATCTAACGGCAACACTTTCTTTGCTATCATCTTTTCTAGTATATAATTCACCATCGCAAGCATCACATACATCTTCAACCTTTGGTTTATTATATATTACGTGATATGAAGCACCGCAGCTTTTGCAAACTCTTCTTCCTGATAATCTATTAATTAAATCATCATGTGGAACCTCAATATCGATAACAAAGTCAATTTTTAGTTTTAATTCTTTTAGGATTTCTTCCAAGCACTTTGCTTGTTGCAAAGTGCGAGGGTATCCATCTAATATAAACCCATTTTTACAATCATCTTGGGCTAATCTTTCTTTAACAAGTCCATTTGTTACTTCATCAGGAACTAATTTTCCTACAGAAATATAAGCATTTGCTGCCTCACCCATTGCTGTATGATTAGCAATTGCTTCACGAAACATAGCACCAGTTGATATATGAGTAATATTATACTTTTTTACAAGTTCAACAGCTTGTGTTCCTTTCCCAGCTCCAGGAGCTCCAAATAAAATTAAATTCATATTTATTCTCCTTAGAAGTTAAAGTCAAATGATTTATAGTTACGTTCAGAAACGTATCCATCCATTTGTGAACATGTTTCAAGGGCAACACCAACAACGATAATTAAACTTGTTCCACCAAATGCTGTATTAGCAAGTGTTGGGAAAATCATTGGAATAACATATGGTAATGCTGCGACAACTGCAAGAGCTATCGCACCTGTAAATGTTACTCTATTTAAAACTTTTGATAAATATGTTCTAGTTTCATTACCTGTACGAATACCTGGAATATATGAACCTTGTTTAGTTAAATTTTCAGAAATCTTATCACAATCTATTTGAATGTGAGCATACATAAATGAAAATAAGATAATTAATGCAATATAGAAAAGTAAGGCAACAGGCCATCCATTTTCAAGATGTGATAATGAAAATAGATTTTTAATTTTTTCATAAGCAGATGATTGTGCATCGATAAATCCTAAGATTGTTACAGGAGCTGATAATACAGCTTGAGCAAAAATTACTGGAATAACTCCACCTGGATTTACCTTAATTGGCAAATAGTTCATCTTTGTTTGCTGTGAAAATGTTGCACGTGATTGTTGAATAGGTATCTTTCTTAATGCTAATTCAAAGAATATAACAAATAAGATAATAAAGCATGTGTATAATACATAAGCAATAAATAATAGTAAGCCATTGAACATTTCAGCGCCAGCTGTTTTTGTACCAACTAAAATGTTGTAAACTTGATTATAAGATGAAGGAATTCCTTTAATAATTCCAGCGAAAATAATCATTGAAACACCATTTCCAATTCCTTTTGCAGTAATTTGGTCACTTAACCACATTACAAACATTGTTCCAGCAAGCATAATTGAAATTACATATGCGTATGTAACCCAGGCTGGTGCATCAGGAAATACACGAGAAAAGTCAAAGGCATTATTGTTATCTAATGTTACAATCATACCATAAGCTTGTACTGCACCTAATAATAAACCTAAATATCTAGTAATATCATTAATTTTTCTTTGTCCAGCTTCTCCTTGTTCAGCAAGTTCTTGAAGTTTTGGTAAGACTCCCATTTGAAGTAGTTGAACAATAATTGAAGCAGTGATATATGGAGATACACCTAATGCAAATATTGAAAATGAATCAAGTGCACCACCAGATAACATATTCATAATACCAAGTAAGTCATTGTTAGCAAGTGCTTCACCAACATTAGCCTCAACACCTGGTACTGAAATTAATAAACCTAAAACATAAATTAATAAGATTGATAATGTGAAGAATATTCTTCCACGAACGTCCTTGCTTTTGAAAGCATCAACGAAACGATTTAACATTATTCAATCACCTCGATAGCGCCTCCAGCTTCTTCAATTGCTTGTTTAGCTGATGCAGAGAATTTTGCTGCGCGAACAGTTAATTTCTTAGTCAATTTGCTGCCACCAAGAACTTTAACACCATCTAGTTCTTTTTTTATTAATCCAGCCTCTTTTAATTCTACTGGAGTAACAACAGCACCATTTTCAAATTTTGCATCTAAGTCAGCAACGCTAACAATTGCATATTCTTTACGAGTAAAGTTTGTAAAACCAAACTTTGGGATTGCTCTATATAATGGAAGTTGTCCACCTTCAAATCCTGGGTGTGGTCCAGCTCCGTTATGTTTAGTTTGACCATTCATGCCTCTTCCACATTGCTTGCCTTTAGAGCCCATACCTCTTCCAACTCTCATTTCTTTTCTACGAGAACCTTTAGTATATTGTAATTCATTAAGTTTCATATTTAAATAACCCTCCTTAATGACTAATGCTTGATTTCATTAACAGACTTGCCACGAAGTGCAGCAACTTTTTCAACTGTCTTTAAATTTTCAATAGCATTAACAGTAGCTCTAACCATATTGATAGATGTTCTTGAGCCATAAACTTTTGAGTAAATATTACGTACTCCTGCAAGTTCTAAGACAGCACGAACTGGTCCACCAGCAACGATTCCAGTACCTTCTGGTGCTGGTCTTAAGAATACTTTACAAGCACCATGTCTTCCTACTACTGCATGAGGAATTGTATTACCTTTAATCATTGGTACAGTAATTTGAGTCTTACGAGCTCTTTCTGAAGCTTTTTTGATTCCATCTGGTACTTCCTTAGCCTTACCAGTACCCATTCCAACATGGCCTTTTTTATCGCCAGCAACGATAAGTGAAGAAAATCTTAACTTACGGCCACCTTTAACAGTCTTACAAACCTTATTAACAGCAACAGTTCTTTCTTCAATATCGTCTTGTTTCTTTTCTCTTAAAGGACGTCTACCATTTTTATTAAAAGGTCTTTTACCACGAGGAGCATCATTTTTAGTTTCAGATTTAACTTCTTGTTTAACTTCTTGTTGTTCAACAACTTTTTCTTCTTCTGCCATAAATTAATATCCTCCTTAGATCTTTAAACCATTTTCTCTTGCAGCATCAGCCAAAGCAGCGATACGGCCAGTGTAAATATATCCGCCTCTATCAAATACAACAGTATTAATTCCTGCTGCTAAACATTTTTTAGCGATATCAGCGCCTACTAATTTACTACCTTCAATATTTCCACCATTTACAACATGAAGTTGTTCAGTAGATGAAGATAATAATGTTTTTTGATTTACATCATCAATTACTTGCACAGCAATATTCTTATTTGAACGGAATACAGATAGACGTGGGCATTCTGGAGTACCTGAAATTTGCTTACGAATTCTTTGATGACGTTTTTCTCTTTTTACGTTTTTACAAATTTTGTTAATCATAATTTCATATTTCCTTTCTAACTACTACTTAGCAGCTTTCTTGATTTCCTTACGTCTAACAACTTCTGTTGAATAACGAACACCTTTTCCATGATATGGTTCAGGTCTTCTTAATGAACGAATTTCAGCAGCAACTTGACCAACAACTTCCTTGTCAATACCTTGTACATGAACTTCGTCTTGCTTTGGAACTGTAAATGTAATTCCTTTAGCTGGAGTAACAGTAATTGTATGAGAATAACCAAGTGACATAATAACATTGCCATTTTTTAATTCAGCTCTATAACCAGTACCAGTGATTAATAGAACCTTTTCATAACCATCAGTTACACCTTTTATCATATTTGCAACAATTGCTCTAGTTGTACCATGCATTTGATGAGTGTGCTTTAAAGAATCAATTTGAGTAAATGTTAATTTATTCTCTTCATTTTTTACTTCAATACAATTTTCAAATGTTTTAGTTAATTCACCTTTAGGTCCCTTAACTGTAACAGTAGCACCAGAAATTGTTACTTCAACGCCAGCAGGAATATCGATATGTTTATTACCTATACGTGACATATTTTTTACCTCCTACCATACATATGCTAGAACTTCGCCACCGATGTTCTTAGCACGCGCTTCTTTATCAGTCATAATTCCTTGAGAAGTTGAAATAATAGCAATACCTAAGCCATTTAAAACTCTTGGTAAATCTTCTGCTTTTACTTGAACTCTTAAAGAAGGTTTAGAAATTCTTTTTAATCCAGAAATAACTCTTTCGCCGTCAGCACCGTATTTTAAAGTAACAGTTAAAACTTTCTTTACGTCACCTTCAACTTTTAAGTCTGAAATGTAACCTTCATTTAATAAAACAGTAGCAATTGTTTGTTTGATTTTTGAAGCAGGCATTGAGACTGTTTTATATTTTAATTGATTAGCATTGCGGATACGAGTAAGCATATCAGCAATTGGATCGATCATAGCCATATTAGTTTTAATCCTCCTTTAAAATTACCAACTTGCCTTTTTCATACCAGGGATTTGACCCTTATAAGCAAGTTCACGAACACAAATTCTACATAATTTGAATTTTCTTAATACAGAATGAGGACGTCCACAACGTTCACATCTTGTATAAGCTCTAGTTGAAAACTTTGGAGCTCTTTGTTGTTTAGCAATCATTGATTTCTTAGCCATTGTGTTTTCCTCCTATTACTTTTCAAAAGGCATTCCGAATAGTTTTAATAATTCTCTGCCTTCTTCATCGCTTTTAGCAGTTGTTACTATAACGATATCCATACCTCTTACCTTAACTACCTTATCATAGTTAATTTCAGGGAAAATTAATTGTTCCTTAATACCAAGTGTGTAGTTACCACGGCCATCAAATGCATTAGCATTAACACCACGGAAATCTCTAACACGAGGAAGAGAAACATTAACTAGTTTGTTTAAAAATTCATACATTCTTGCACCACGTAATGTAACCTTACAGCCAATTTCTTGGCCTTCTCTTACTTTAAATACAGCAATTGATTTTTTAGCTTTAGTGATAACTGGCTTTTGTCCAGAAATTGCAGTTAAATCTTCAACAGCAGCTTCAAGTAATTTTGCATTTTGTGTTGCATCACCAACACCCATGTTGATAACAATTTTAACTAAACGAGGAATTTGCATAGTTGAAGTATAATTAAACTTACTATGTAATGCTGGAGCAATTTCTTCGTTATATTTCTTTAATAATACTGGTTTGTATGCTTCTTTAGCAGCATACTTAGTAGGAATAACTACTTTTTCTACATCATTTGTTTTCTTAGTATTAGCCATGATTATTCCTCCTATTTATCTAATTTAGCACCAGAAGAATTCTTTCCTCTAGTAACTCTAACTTTAACTTGTTTTCCATTAACTTCCTCGAAAACATAACCAACTCTAACTGGCTTTTTAGTTTTAGGGTCAACGATTGCTACATTAGAAACATGAATTGGAGCTTCCATTGTAGTAATAGATCCTTCAGTATTTTGTTGATTTGGTTTATTATGCTTAGTAACTTTGTTTAAGCCATCAACAATTACCATATTCTTGCTAGGCATTGAATGTGTTACAACGCCTTCTTTGCCTTTTTCATGACCGGCAATAACGATAACTTTGTCACCTTTTTTAATTTTCATGTACACATCCTCCTATAATACTTCTGGAGCAAGAGAAACGATTTTCATATATCCTTCTCCCTTTTCACGAAGTTCTCTAGCAACAGGTCCAAATACACGTGTACCCTTTGGTGAACCATCATCATTAATAATAACAACTGCGTTATCATCAAATGCAATATGTGAACCATTAGCACGAGTAATTCCCTTTTTGCTTCTTACAACTACTGCCTTAACAATTTGACCCTTTTTGATATCAGAATTTGGAGCAGCTGATTTAACTGAGCAAATTATAATATCACCAATATTTGCAAATTTTCTTTTTGAACCACCTAATAATCTGAAAGCCATAACTACCTTAGCACCAGAATTATCAGCAACAACTAATCTTGATAAATTTTGAACCATAATACTGATACCTCCTATTAATTATTTGCAACAGATTTCTTAGTGATTTTAACTAGACGGAAACGCTTTGTAGCAGATAGTGGTCTAGTTTCTTCAATAACAACTGTATCACCAACTTGAGCTTCATTATTTTCATCATGAGCTCTATATTTTTTAGTTACGACAAAGTCCTTATTATATAGAGGATGCTTCTTTGAAGTCGA
>OIWT01004980.1_pt1 | contig 10161 bp, 7 predicted proteins | sample 1587701 | NCBI WGS metagenome assembly OIWT01 (sample SAMEA3888904, study PRJEB22519) | human gut metagenome | biome: human gut; feature: human-associated habitat; material: faeces | place: Denmark | collected 2009 | reverse complement strand
TCTAGATAAATCACCAAGATTTATTAATTCGTCTTTACTAATGGATTGTTCAAGCATTATGCCAACATTTCTATTGATTTCTGATACATCAAGTTTATTCTCATTAGTTATTTTAGATATAAATGATCTAACTGAAATAATAAATAGCACTTTATCTTTATAATATTGTTCTAATATTCCATTACATAAAGTATAAAGATTCTTAATATCTAAACTATGTTTCATAAATCTTTTCTTTTTATCTTCTGAACTTAATATTAAATTTGCACCTTCTTTGATTAAATTATACTTACCAACATTATCTAAAATATTAAAGTTTGAATAATCAAATTCATTCAATATTCCATCAATAATTTCGATTTTATCTTTTAAAGTATTTACTAACTCTTGGTTATCAACAACTTGTTTTTGATCTCTAGTAGTATATGTTTTTAGTGCATCTAGTAACCATGCTTTTAAGCCGATGTAATCCACTATTAATCCAGCTTGCTTAGTTTTATACACACGATTGACTCTGGCAATAGCTTGCATTAAATTATGAGCTTTCATAGGTTTATCTATATACATTACACCTAATCTTGGGACATCAAATCCAGTAAGCCACATGTCTACAACTATGGCAATTTTAAATTTTTCTCTAGGATCATCTGCTTCGTTTTTAAATCTGATTTCTAATTCTTTTTTATCATTCTTAGTGCCAATAGCTTTTTGCATTTCTTCTGAGTCTTTATTAGATGGAGTAATAATCATATTAACAACACCTTTATAATCAGGTCTTAGTTCTAAAAACTTTCGATACATTATATATGCAGCTTTTCTTGAATAAGCAACAACCAATGCATGATCTGCTACCATATCTTTTCTTTCTTCAAAGTGATTAATAATATCCTTGACAATCAATTCTAATCTATCTGGATCTTCAATTACTTGAGAAATTTTTGCCATCATTTGTTTAGATTTATTTACGGCATATGAATCTGCTACACCTTCTTCTTCAATAAAATTATAATAATTATCTATTTCATCTAATATTTTTTGATTTAGTCCGACTCTTGCCATTCTTGTTTCGTACATAATAGGAACAGTAGAACCATCTAAAATAGCTTGAGTCATATCATAAGTATCAATTACATTTCCGAATATTGATGATGTAGATTTGTCTTTAGTTTCCACTGGAGTTCCAGTAAATCCAATATATATTGCATTAGGCAAAGCGTTATGAAGATATTTAGCGGTACCATATTTTTCTTTTGCTTCATTAGTTTCATAGTCTATTTTAACAGTTGCTTCCAAACCATAATGAGATCTATGTGCTTCGTCTACTAAAACTAAAATATCATTTCTGTCACTGAATAATCCAGTTTCTTCCTCAAATTTTTGTAATGTTGTAAAGAATATACCACCAGCAATTCTATTTTTTAACATGTCATCAAGTGATTGCCTTGACTCTGCTTTTTGCGGCTTTTGTTTCAAATAATAATCACACTTAACAAAGGTTTCGTATAGTTGATTATCGAGATCATTTCTATCTGTGACTACTACAATAGTAGGATTATTTAACAGTTTAATCATATTTCCAGAATAAAATACCATACTAAACGACTTACCAGAACCATGAGTATGCCAAACTATACCTGCTTTACCGGTTTTGATACCATTAGTCATAGTAGAAAGGATAGCTTTTTTAACACCAAAGTATTGATGATATTGAGCTAATATCTTTTTATCACCGCTAAATAAAATATAGTTTTGAATAATATCTAGTAATCTATCTTTTTTAAACATTCCATTAAATAGTGTTTCATGTGTAGGCATATTTTCATATACTTCGTCAGTATCTTCAACTTTTTTCCAATCGCTAAATCTTGAATATGAACTTGTTATAGTTCCAGCTTTAGCAGTAACACCATCACTGATAACTAAAAATTGATTATATTTAAACAAAGTTGGTATATAAACATTTCTGTAACCAGTTAATTGTTTGTAAGCATCCTCTAATTTAACATCTTCATTGGTAGTAGTTTTGAGTTCTACTACTACTAAAGGAATGCTATTTACGAAAATAATAATGTCTGGTCTTTTAGTATCAAATTCAATAATAGTAAACTGTTGAATTGCTTGGAAGTGATTATTATTTACATTATCAAAATCTATTAATTGAACATTTTTATATTGATATCCATTGTTAGTTTTAACTTGAACAGGAACACCTTCTAGTAAATATTTTGTAAAATTCTTATTATCTTCAATAGGATTACCATACGATAAAGTCTTTATAGTTTTAATAGCTTCCGTGATTTGATTATCATTAAAATCTTTATTAATTCTACTTAGATCATCAAATAAAGTGACATCCATAAAAACACTGTGATAATCTCTATCAATATCATAGCCATTTAATCTTTCATATCCTAAATTTTCTAAGATACTTAACGTAGCATCTTCTAATTGTTCTTCATTAAACATTATCAATCACTTCCTTTATAATTCAATAGATTTTTCTATTTTATTGATTACTTTTTTACTTACTATTTCTTGATAACTTCTCTTTAAATCACCAATAGCATCATATAATCTATGTCTATGTTTTAATTCGCCATATTCTTTTTGTAATTCACTATATGTAGGTTTATTTTCCCTAGGTATATCACTATTTTCCATTAAATTTAATAAAACCTGATACTTATACAATTCCATCAATGTGCTTTGATATTTCATAATAAACCTGCTTAATAATAAGCCACTATTACCTTTAAAAAGAAATCTCACTTCATTTGATAATTGGTTTAATTCATCAATTTTAACCAAAAATTTATTTTTAAATTCACCATTTTTTGGTTCATTTATTATATTTGTAATATCTTTTAAATAATTATTATTGGTTAAATTTACAAATTGATAATCAACTATTATTGCTTCATCATCAGAATGATCAGTATAATCTAGCAAATTTTCATTATTCTTATATAATTCTAATAATCCTATAGCTAAAAGATACTTACTTAATCTTTTATCAAACAAAAAATGCTTATTGCTAATCTTAATTTGTTTATGAGTTTGAAGTAAAGCAATAATTGCAACTAGTGCAGTTATTATTGCAAATAGATTATTCTCAATAAAGTCCAGAATATATTTCATGTTTTTTCTCCTTTCTTTTACAAATCACAATTTGTATGATTAAATCTCTATATTATCTAAATCTATTTCACCATTCATTAACTTTGGTAATAATGTGTCTCTTAACTCAACTAGTTTTTTGTTTTCCAATGCATTACTTGATATTTTTTTCATAATTGGTTTAACACTATTTTCAAAATTTATTATTTCTTTTTCAGCACATATATTAACTTCAACACTTTTTAATTCAATTTGATTTAGTCCAGGTTGAGCAGCCTTCGAACACGCTAATCTATGAATCATTTCCTTATTATCCTTATTATATAAGGCAAAATATAAATAGTTTTGTGCCCAATTATTTTTGGTATTTAATATAAACACATGTTCATTTACAGCGGCTTTTTTATGTGGAAAATCATTTAAACACATTGATACTTTTCCAGTATAAGCTCCATCTTTATACAAAAGAACATCACCAGAATTTAATTTACCATTTTTTAATTTTTCATAGTATTCTTCCGATATATACTTTTCAGAAGAATAATTATATACTCCAAATTTTTCTATTTTTTCTGCTCCAATACTTGGAACACCACAATCTTGAGCACCACCTTTTGGTCTTGATCCAGTAGATATACTAACCAATAATTCTCCTAATTTTTTTGGAGAACCTTTTAAGTAAATCCCATTAAATTGTTGTTCTGCTAAATCATGCAAATTATTATTTATCTCATTATTTAATTTTATCTTATCATCCAATTTTGAAAGAATTTTTGAAATTTTATTTTGAATTTCTATTTTTGGGATTTCTACTTCTATGTTTTCAAACATTGTTTTATTTAAAATAGGCATTGTACTACCATTAGTGCCTATTAAATGAAAATATTTTTTCATTGTAGATAATACATAATAAATATATTTAATATTATAGCATTCTTCATCTATATTAGTGATTGCATTTATTTGCTGATTTGTTAAACATCTACATTTGACTATGGCAACATTTCCCATATCTGATCCAATGCAATCCACAACTATACTATTTTCTTCTATAAATCTATTCTTATAATCTTCAAATGCTTTTTCTGATATATTTTTTTCTGAAGAAACAACATACATTACCTTTTTTATATCAGAAGGGCCAACAAACATATACTTATTATCGGCATAATATTCACTCTTCTTTGTTGATGGAGTACATCCTGTAATTATTTTTCCAATTTCTCCTAATTTAACTGATTTCATACTGTTTTTCCTCCCTTATACAAATCACAATTTCTATGATTAAATCTCTATATTATCTAAATCTATTTCACTATTCATTAATTTTGGCAATAATGTATCTCTTAATTGAGATAATTTTTTGTTTTCCTTTTGGTTTTTTCCTATCATTTTAAACAATGGTGCAACTAAATTATTATACTTTTCAACTTCAGCAATATTTAATTCACCTATGCTCATTTCAGCAATATGTTGTGGGTAAATATGTGGTTGTGCTGATCCAGTTTGTGCATCAAATATTTCATTTTGCCTAGTTTTTAAAACTATATACCAAAAATAAACATTTTTAGTAATAGAATCATCAATATATGAGCAATCAGAAGCCCAAACAGGTATATTCCATAAATTAGTATATCCAGCATTAGCTCCAGATGCAGAGATAGTAATAACTGGTGATTTAGTATTGAATTGATTATGATAAGCTGATGGATCAATTCCACCTGCAACTACTGGTGTATCACCATCAATAGCATCTCTAGTTAATAAATTTTTACCTCGTTTAGGAACTATGTAATCTCCAATTGTCTTTTTACCTTGACCTATTCCTTTAAATTTATCTTTGTATAAAGCTACTGCTTCTTCATACAAATTATTATTTTATTTACTAACTATGTTATATAACACAAATTATTATTTATCTTACTATTTAATTTAATTTTCTCATCTATAGCAGACAATATTTTTACTAATTTTATTTGATCGCGAATAGATGATATGTAAATTTTTTCTTCTTTTAAAGGCTCTAATTGAACTCTTTGCCTGCCAGATGTTCCTGTCATTAATGAAATTGCTTTTTCTCTAAACCTCGGACTAATTGACAAATAATAAACAAATTCAGGTATAGTTACATTTTCTTTATTTCTCATCACGAGAAATTCAGTTGAGCCAAATGCAACCTCACCATCATTTAGCAAATCTATGTAAGCAGTTTTACCATTTTCTAAACAAGGTGTAATTCTTGCAACAATTGTATCACCATTTCTAAATTTTGCTCCTCCAGAATATTTTTCATATTCAAAAGAATCAATATATTTGTAAAATGGAGACAATTTATCCATTCCTATTTTTTTGGCATATGTGTTTTTTGCTAATTTTTCAGTAGGATTAAAGTCTATTGCATCTTCTAGTTTCATTTTCGTTACCCCTTTCTTTTATCATGCTATAAATCTTCTATGTGATATCTTAACATTACTTTGATTGACTAAAGCATAATGCATTGTAGTTTCTATTTTTACATGACCTAACAATTTTTGAACCTGTTCAACTGGCATACCTTTATCTATCGCCATTGTTGCTAATGTTCTTCTAAATTTGTGTGGATGAACTTTACTTATATTTGAATTTATTCCTAACGTTCTAATTATTAACTCAATACCAGAAATAGATAATCTCTGATGCGGTTTTCTCATTGATACAAATAAAGCATCATTTGAATCATTTCTTTTTGAAATATATTCTTTTAAATGTAATTTTGTTTTTGCATCAAAGTATACTTCTCTTTCTTTATTACCTTTGCCTAATACAATACAAGAACGATCTTCAAAATTAAGACTATTAATATTTAAATTAACAAGTTCTCCAACTCTCATTCCTGTTGAAATTAATAATTCAATTAGTGATAAATCTCTTATATTTTCACATTCATCTCTTAATCTTTCTAAATTCTCATCAGTTAAAACTTCTTTAATAACCACTGCTGTTTTTATTTTATGTATTCTTCTAATTGGACTCTTTATAATATAATCCTCATCTTCTAGCCAAGAGAAGAATGATGATAATACTCTTCTTATATTATCTATAGTTATAGATCCACAAGAACTATTATCTTTGTAATTAGATAAATAATTTCTTATTTCATTTGTCGATATTTGTTTGATACTTTTATCAAAACTATTAACAAATTTTTCAATAATTTCTTTATAGTATTTAATTGTTCGTTCTGAACAACCTTCAACTTGTTTAGATGAAATAAATGATTCAATCATATTCTTATTTTCATCTAATTCTTCTTGATGTTTTAATTCATCTGTTTTTATAATAAACTCTAATCTTTCAAAGTTTATTATTAAGCTTTCTTTAAGCTTGTTTAATTGATAATCAGTTAGACTATCTTCCATGTCTTTTGTAATATTAGATATTACTTCTGTTTTCATAATAATTTTCCCCCTTTATGACGGTTAACTATTATACCAAAAATATTAATCTAATTCAAAACCTATTGCTTTTATATTCTTTCTTATTTCTTCTTCTAATCTATGTGATTCTTCGAATTGTTTTGCTAATTCTGAAGTTATGTTCTTCATTTTTTCTTCGAATGGAATATCATCATTTTGATGTTCTTCAACTCCAACATATCTGCCAGGTGTCAATACATTATCATTGGCCTTTATTTCTTCTATAGTTGCTGAATAACAGAATCCTTTAATATTTTCATAATTATCATCATTTTGATATCTATGATATGTATCTGCTATTTTCCTGATATCTGTTTCCGATAACTCTCTTAATTTTCTTGTTACCATTGAACCTAAATTATTTGCATTAATAAATAATGTTTTATTCTTTTGTTTCTTATTTCTATTAATTATCCATATAGAACATGGAACGGTAACTGTATAGAACAAGTTAGTAGGCATTGATAAAATACAATCTACCAAATCATTTTCGATTATTTTTTTTCTAATTGTTCCCTCTTGACCACTAGCTGACAATGACCCATTTGCTAAAATACAAGCCATTTTACCGTTTTGTGATAATTTAGATATCATGTGTTGTAACCAAGCAAAATTGGCATTATTCTTTGGTGCTAAACCATATTTCCATCTAGGATCATTTTCTACTTTATCTCTATCCCACTCAAGATTAAATGGTGGATTTGCAAGTATAAAATCTGCTTTTAAATCCTTATGTAAATCTTCGGTAAATGTATCAGCAGCATACTTTCCTAAATCACCATACATGGAACGTATAGCTAAATTCATCTTGGCAAGTCTCCATGTAGTAGGATTTTTTTCTTGGCCATATATACCAATATTGTATATATTACCTTGATGTTCTTCAACAAATTTCATTGATTGAATAAACATACCACCGGACCCGCAAGCTGGATCATACACTTTGCCTTCGAAAGGTTCAATGCATTCAACCATAGTTCTAACCAAACAAGCCGGTGTATAGAATTCTCCACCTTTTTGTAATTCTTTTTTAGCAAATTGACCTAAAAAATATTCATATATTCTTCCTAGAATATCATTTTGAATTGCTTCTTTAGTTCCAACTTTAATATTTGTAAACAAATCTAATAATTCACCTAAATTAACGTTTCTCATTGTTGGAGAATTATAATTTTTTGGTAAAACATTTTTTAAAGATGAATTTTCTTTTTCTATCATTGTTAAAGCGTCATCAATTATTTCTCCAATATTAGTATCTTTAGAATGTTCTACTAAAAATTCCCATCTAGCATTCTTAGGAACATAGAAAAAATTTTCTGCTGTATAACAATCTCTTTCTTCTTCTAAACCATCGCCTTCTTCCAAAAGTTCTTTGTATTTTCCTTCAAATGAATCTGATATATACTTCAAAAATATTAATCCCAATACTATGAATTTATATTCAGAGACTGACACAGCTCCTCTCATCTTATCCGCCGCTGCCCACAATTTATCTTCTATTGTCTTTAATTCCTGTTCATTCATGTTACTTACCACCTTTTATTTTATACATACTATAAAGAAGTAAGGCGTATTTAACTGAATCACTTACGTTAGTTTTATTTAGTTCAAGCAAATTATCAATCATTTCTTTTCCTTTGTTAAAATCCTCTAAATCTTTTGTATCAAATGCGTTTTTATTTATTTCCTCTTTTAACTGTTCATTAGTTGCGTTTTGCATTCTTTTCATCAAATCATCAATCATATTTTTACCTCCCACGACACTCTTCATATAATATTATAACATACAAATTAACAAAATTTAACATTTCATGTTCAATTTATATCAAAAATGTTTGCTATCTCACTTGTATAAGTAAATCAACCTCTAATTTATGCGAAAATTATATTAACTTTGAAAGTAAAGTATTGATGTACCTATATAATAAGTTCATATATTTTTCGTTTGTTTCTCTTCTTTGTGTTAAAATATTATTTTTTCATATTTTATTTTAATATTTTGTGATTTTTTTGCAAATTTCGCCTTTAAAATACTAAAGATGAGGTTTTTATTTAAAATATTTGTCAAACTAAAACTACGCATCTCTACGTAGTTTAGTCCCTGTTTTCAAAGGCAAGTAAGTTCTTGATGTCTTTTTCTGTTAATTCACTGATGATGTTTTGATCCATGTTATTTGAGTCTATCAGTCTATTACTTAGTTCTTTTTTCTTTTCTTGTAAATCAAGTACTTTTTCTTCAATTGTCCCTTTTGAAACTAATTTTATTACTTCAACAGTGTTTTTTTGTCCAATTCTATGTGCACGATCTGTTGCTTGATTTTCAGCTTGTGGGTTCCACCATAAATCTAGGTGAATAACTATATCAGCAGAAGCTAAGTTAAGTCCTGTTCCACCGCTTTTTAGCATTATTAAGAATACTTTAACGTCATCATTATTATTAAAGTTATCTACTCTAGTTTGTCTTTCTTTACTAGAAACTGACCCATCTATTTGGTATGACTTTATACCTATACTATCAAGCTTATCTTTTACTAAGTTAAGTGCTGTTCTAAATGAAGTGAACACTAGTACTTTATGGCCATTATTTGTTACTTCTTCTATTACACTTAAGAATCTATCTATTTTATTAGACCCACTAGTATAATCACTATATACTATTTTAGGATCTATACAAATTTGCCTTAGTTTCGTAAGAAGGGGAAGTATCATAAATCTAACTTTAGACATTCCACCATCATTTAGTGCTTCTTCAATAGCTTCTTTTACTTTGTTTAGTTCTGCTACATAGATTTTCTTTTGTTCATCACCTAACTCTATAAATATATTTGTTTCTATTTTTTCAGGAAGTTCTTTTATAACGTCTTTCTTTTTTCTTCTTAATATAAATGGACTTATTTGTTTAGATAAACTATCAAGTAGTTTGTTAGTGTCTTCATCAAATTCTTTTACTTTGTATTTACTAGTGAATTTATCATATTTAGATAAGTATCCTGGCATGATATAGTCAAATATGCTCCATAATTCAACAGCCGAGTTTTCTATAGGAGTTCCTGTTAATGCAAACTTAACATCTGCTTTCATGCTTTTACATGCTTTTGTTGTGCCAGCTAGTGGATTTTTTATATTTTGAGCTTCATCTAATATAACAGCATGATAGTGAATTTTTTCATAGTACTCTAAGTCTTCTCTTAATAGACCATAGGTTGTTATGTAGACATTTTTGTTTGTATTTTCTATTAAGTCTTGTCTTTTAGTTTTTATACCATTTACTATTTTTACTGGAATATCAGGTGCAAATTTTTCAAACTCTCTATCCCAGTTATAAAGTAAGCTAGTTGGTACTACTATTAGGAATTTGTAAGTATTATCTTCTTTTAACATTTGTTTTATGTAGTAGATTAGTTGTATTGTTTTACCAAGACCCATTTCATCAGCTAGTATTCCACCAAAAGAACATTTATCTAAGTTATAAAGCCATTTTACACCAGTTATTTGGTAGTCTCTAAGTGTTTTTAACTCATCATCTGTAAGAGTTAAATTAGCATCTTTATATTGATGAAAGTTATTAATAAACTCTTTAAATAAGTTG
>OIWT01004967.1_pt1 | contig 10180 bp, 13 predicted proteins | sample 1587701 | NCBI WGS metagenome assembly OIWT01 (sample SAMEA3888904, study PRJEB22519) | human gut metagenome | biome: human gut; feature: human-associated habitat; material: faeces | place: Denmark | collected 2009 | reverse complement strand
CCTTCAGAATAAGACGATCACCTCTGTCGGAAAGGATGAAGAATTGGGAAATCATTGCAAACCAGGAACGATGTTCGCCTAAGACGAGTCTAAGAATCGAGCCAAGTGCGATGGGGACGTATCTGCGTAAATGACCTTTTGAGAATAGAATTGAACCTCCCAAATTACACCCAGAAACAACAATTAGGCCATTTCGGTATAAATGTGTAGAAGGCGTTGTGATTCAAAAGGGGGTAAGGGAAAGCGAAGTAGGATGGATCTCCAACTCACACAAAGCAAATGGAGGAACAGCGTGTATGCCACCCCGATTCGCGCAATCCAACAGCAATCGAATGTGCCCACTCTGAAGAATGACAGCAACCAATTGGATTGGCCAAATGAGATAGTGCAATAGAAGGTCATCCTTGTTCCGTTCCATCTTTTCTATCCATGTTACGATATGCAGTAGCACAAGCGTATCAACGAAGCGATCTACCACCCGAAAAGTACACGGAGTGGAACATGAGAATTCCCGCGGTGAGTGGAGCATCCATTCGTATAGATTCATAAACTACTTCAATAAAGGGTTGTAATGTTCCTTGTAGGATGGATCACGATGGGAGTAACGTCGTAGAACTATCTCTTGCTCCCCATCCTCGCGATGTCGGTGGTCGTGAAGTACGATCCCTATAACCTTAACAACGCGACTATGATTAGACAGGTGTATTACATGTTTGATAACAAAACGGCTCCTGCCTCTGGGTGGGTGGTTACGGTATTGTGTAATCCGCAGTGATCCTGGTGATGGCGAGAGTTTTATCGATATGTCGTTTACTGTTGAGAAGACGGATAGTAGACTTCCCGCCAAGGCCGTTTTGGAGGTAGGGTTTCTGCCCATGCCTCACGTGTAGGTTATGGTTGCTTCTGATGAAGTTTTTGAAAACATTGGCGTGGAGGAGAAGGGTGTTCACTATTTCTGCTGCGATGATCAGGCTTTTGATGTGGGTTCCCGTCAGCGAAGTAAGGCATAGGATAACCAGTGCAACAACCACAACAGACTGTGGGTGCGTTCTCCCAAGACGGACGGCTATCGTTCTGATTCTGTGGAGTTCACGTAACAACCCGAAGAGAGGGTGAGAAGTAGGGGTGAGACGAAGACGGTCAATGTGCGTTACGATGTGCCGAAGGAGGGCAAGTACTGGATCGTGGTCGGCCTCTGCGACCCGGACACCCAGAACGTGAAGGTGTACGGAACGGTGACGGCGATGAACCCCTACGGCCACATTCCCGCTCGCATGTACGGCATCCTGCCGTTCACGAAGTTTATCCTGATGGCCTACACGATCCTGACCATTGTGTGGGTGGTGCGCTGCTGCTCGTACCGCAAGGAGCTGATGAGCGTGCACGTGATGATCACTGTGGTGCTCGTCACCTTCCTGCTGGACGTCATCATGAAGCTCATGATGCTCACCTCCTACAACGCCAACGGCGAGTACCCCATGAAGCTTACCATCCTCTCTCTCTGCATCACCGCCGCCACGCACTCCGTGGCCCGTTGCCTGACCGTCATGGTCGCCAAGGGTCTCGGCGTGTCCAAGGCGTCGCTCGCGGGCTCGTTCTGGAAGATCATAGTCATGGGCGTTGTGTACTTCGGTTTCTCGCTGTGGGACTCGATTTCCACGACGTTCGCGACCGCGTCACAAGTCAGCTTGTATCGTATTATTCCGGCTTCTCTTCTGGACTCCCTGATCTACTTCTGGATCCTGCAGTCGCTTCTGGACACCATCCAGGAGCTGGAGGACAAGAAGCAGACGGGCAAGCTCGACGTGTTCATCAGCCTGCGTAACATGATCATCGTGGCCGTCATCATCTCCACGCTCTACAACATCGTCTTCTCCTACCTCATCCTCCAGAAGAAGGTCGAGGACCTCTGGAAGTATCAGTGGTTCTTCAACGACGGTGTCTGGTCCACCTTCTACCTGGTCGTCGTCTGCGTGATTATGGTGGGCTTGGCGCGCGCCGCTCATGCGTAGTATCTCTGGGCTCCCAACGAGCGCTCTCTGGCTTACGCCTACCACGTGCAGGTTTCTACGGACGAGCGTCAGGATACGGAGGAGTACGCCATGCAGGAGGAGGAGACCCTGCAGCCCGCCACGGAGGGCAGCGTGAAGGTCGCCACTGTGGAGGCTGCCGAGGAGAACCTGAAGCCCATGGCCATCAACCCTCAGAGTGCTTAAGGAGCGTGTTTGTTCAACAAGAAAGCCACTCGAAGAGCTCCTTCCGGTAGAGGTGACCGGCGCAGGTCTGTTCCAGCTGGAGCTGCACGAACTTCACCACTTGGTCGGACTCCCGCTTCATCACGTCGTAGTCCTTGATCTCCTTGCTACGCGTCACCCGCACTTGTATTCCTTACCACCGCAGCAGCGACGGCGCGATACACACCGCGAAGCCGTGAGCATCAAGTCCGTTCCCGGGGTGTTCGAGGTAGGTGGCGAACATCTCCAGCAGCATCTCGAACACCGCCCCGTTGCACTCGGGCATCGCCTCCCTCACCTTCTTGCACGCGTTGCTTCCACTGACAGTAGCAGTGGTATTGCCAGTAGTGTTAGCAGCATTGGTAGCAGCAGCACTGGCCGCCTCCTGATCCATGGCGGCGGCGAGCACGGCCTGGTCGTAGAGGGCGAAGGGAACGAGCGGCTCCTCCATGCAGAAGAACAGCCGCTTGAACACGGAGCTCACCAGCTGCGAGTTGTCCATCATCTCGATCGCCTCGTACTCTCCCTAACTCTCACGCCCCTCTTATATATCCACGCCGTCGATCTGCTCCAGGAACGCGTCGCGCTGGCCCACCTTGCCGCCCTCGCGGAACGTGCCCATCTGATCGTAGGCCTTCAGACTCGTCAGCCGCCGTACCAGGCCCAGCAGCACGCGCGGCACACGGCCCTCGAACGCCCCCGCCAGCGCGTCCTTCGCCTCCGTCGCCTCCTCGTCCTCCGGCAGCAGCTGCTGTGTCGCCTCCTTCGCCTCCTCGTCCTCCGGCAGCAGCTGCTGTGTCACCTCCGTGCACAGCGCGTTGACGAGCCGCAGCTGGCGCTTGCTGACGACGGTCTGGCAGGCGGAGGGCACGGCGTGCGTGAAGAGAATGGAGTCGAAGAGAAGGCGGTGCTCCTCGTCCAGCTCCGCCACCTCTTGCGAGAAGACGCAGGAGTTCTCGTTCACCCACCTGCACAGGCCCAGAATGAAGAAGTGCAGCTTGCGCGTCTCCGGCACTGAGTTCAACACCAGCGTGAGGGTGTGATGCGTACCCGACGAAACGCCCGTGATCTGGGCCATGTCGATGAAGTTATAGCGCGTCACGATCTTGATCTCCTGGTATTCCTCCGTGGTCGTCAGCACCACCTCCTATCCCTCAGATTTGAATCCACGCCTCACGTCGATCGACTGCACGGGAATGAACCGCACGCGGTTGGTGCGCCGCGTCTCCCAGCAGAGCCGCGTGAGCGTGGGCGACACCCACAGCACCTTCTCCTTGAGCGCCTTCGACTCGTCGTAGCGCACGCTCACCGTCACGCCGTTCAGCAGGTGGTTCACGAGCTGCTTGCCGTCGATGAAGTACTCGTTCTCTACCGCTCATGGCGTGGCGCTACTCTCACTGCACGGCGACGGCGCGGCATCGAAGGTGCCTGGCGTGCGCAGCGCGATGCCATGCGCGGTGAAGATGGAGGCGGCCTTCTCGAGGAGGAGCGCCTGCGCGACGGAGGCCCCGACGAGGTGGGGCACGAGGTGCTGCGACTCGATGGCGAGAAGGGAGGCGAGCGCCTGGCGGGAGCGGACGTTGAGGTCGATGAGGTCCACGGGGGTAAAGGCGTCGTCCAGCAGGACGAAGAGCGTGTGCAGCGCGATGCCGCTGACCTAGGCGTGAGAGGGCGGAGATGATGGGACCTCATCCTCGTCGTAGACCTTGCCGTGCAGGTAGCTGACGAGGTAGTTGAAGAGGTGATCGGAGGGGTGCAGGCAGTTGACCACCACGAACAGCACCTCGTACAGCTTCAGCTCGCAGAGTGCGTCGGGGCAGTCCACGCTCTGCTTCACGAGGTAGCACACGATCTCGTCCACCACCTCGCGCATTGAGCACAGCTTGAACAGGATGCACTGCAGGCGCACCTCGTCCTTCTTGCTCAGGTGCCCGAACTCCACCGCATCGCTCTCGCTAATGTCGTCCTTGTAGTAGCCCAGAATCGCCAGCACCCACCGCTCCATCTCCAGCACGTCCGGCACGCGGCTGCGGTCCACGTACTGCAGGCTGTGCACCGGGATCTTGGCGGAGAAGGAGCCCAGCTCGGCGACGGAGGAATGGTGGAAGAAGCGCGTCTTCTCGCGGTGGAAGTACAGGTTCGCGTAGTCGAAGAAGTCGTAGTCCTCCAGATCGGGGATATAGCGGTGCCCCCGCGTCGGCGTCGGTACAACGGGGCTGATGGAAGACAGAGGCTTGATGGGAGTTTCATCGGACTTGGTGGGAGTTTCACTGGACTTGGCGGGAAGGAGTTTGGAGGAGGTGACGGTCCGCTGGTGGTTGATGTGGTGAGACTGCTTGGGAAGGCTCACGGAGGAGCGGCTCTCGCGCTTTTCCTTCGGGTTGGCGAGGGGGTTGATGGCCTGGAACTCCCGCCACTCGTCCTGGATGACGAAGAAGGGCTTGCAGGAGTGGTCCGTTCCTAGGGGTGAGAGGCGGGCGCTGGCCGCACGGCGAAGGATGGGAAGGTCGCGCAGGCCTAGGCGTGACAGCGAAGATTGACAAGTACGAAGAGGGATGAAGCAGCTCACCGATTTTGGCGAGATGCGCAGCGACTCGATCGCGTTCTCGAGGAGCTGAAGGGAGGGAGACGAAGCCGAATGCGATGAATGCTTCTTGCGGTTGATCGCGTAGTTCAGTGCCTGGTAGTACCACTACATGCATAAGAAGGACGAGAAGGCACTACAATATCCCGGGGATGAAGAGACCGCACATTCTGGTGGACGAACGCCGAGCACAGCTCAAACATGGTCTTCAGCACCTTATTCTCTTTGGGTGAGCAATGGCATCTAAAGGAACTATCCGCCTCGCTCGAATCGTTATCGCTGCGGTAGACGGATTGCGACAGTCGCAGTGTGCTGGATCTACAGTGTCACCGAAGCGCGCTCAAATACCCGTCCGAAACGAAGGATACGGAGCTGACGGCTTTCCGTCGCGACCGCCTTTGTGCAACGACGACATCCTTCTTCTTCAGACGAATTGACTGGTTCTGCTCGGATTCGTCCTCTCGGAGGGAGAGCAACGCCTGCCATTCCGGCACAAACTCGGTTGACGGGAGGATGGGCACGACGTAGAGGAAAGGGATGTACCCTTTGGCTCCCTCCAGGGATTCCGCGTAGCACCAGCCGTTAATGCACACAGACCGAACGATAACGCACTGGTTGACCGCGATTTCCAGCTCGTTCTGTTTTAGTGATTTGTAAGCAGCTCGCGCTTTTGCGAATTGCCCAGTCAAGGAGAGCAACCATGTGCATGAGAAAGGATATGTAGTAGATTATATTGCAAACACCCAGGTAGCCCACATTCTCGAGGTACTGGACAGAATCGGGAGACCGCTCGGATATCTCAAGATGCCACTTCGATTCCCCCGTTTCCGGGTTGAAATAGTACTTGTGCGCAGAACTGGGATGTGCGCATTGGTACCATCGATACTGGATCGACATGGAAAGCAAGTGTTTTCAAAGAAACAACCCAACGAAACGGCCGCACCAAAACGGGACAGATTGGGGAAAGCGGGACATGGAATCCGTGGGATCCCCCATCCCCATCCATCCAATAGCTAAGTTGGAGAGCGTGAGGGAACAAACACACGACATTGGCGCGTAGTGCTTAATCAGGTCCATTACATCATCGGCGTGCTGGAGAGAGAAGGAATACTTGGTTTGGTTGGGGCGCGTCGCCAGATAGAAGGAGAAGACTCCCGGAGCCGTGCCCCAAGCGACGATTGCGGAGTACGGATAGAGTGTCGTGTACGCGTTCACTCCAACGTGGTTATCAAAAGAGCCCATGTGGATGCCCTTCGGACTGACGCCAAGGATCATCCGCGGATGCTCTTCCGGGAGGAGCTGCTACGCGTAATGGGAATCTTAATATGTGTACGTCACAGTAGAAGTGCGTGACACCGTAATCGTCCCAAGCACGCATGTACTCCAGCAAGGAGAGCATACACTCCTGCGCCGTGAATCCGTGGAGTTTCGAGTAGAGCTGCAGTACCTCCGCTTCGCTCACCAGTCTCTTGGAGGGAACGCGGAGATGAGGTGGGAGAAGGCTTCGGATTTCGTCACTACATGACACAACGCAAGGAAACAGTACCACAAGAGACGGTTGTCTCCGATGTAGTCCTGCATCTTCTTCTGCAGAACCAGGGAAATGCACACAAAGTAGTCTTCGTCGGCACGGAAGTACCTTCCAGCAGGGAGGTCGTGCACCGCCTGATCGTAAAAGAACTCGATGGCGGCTTGGTTGAACAGGCTGAACGGGAGATAGTACGCAACAGCGAGGGCGATGCGCTCATCTAATGCCAGAGACACCATTCGATCCGTAATTCGGGAACCCTCCTTGATCATCGTGTCCCCCCTTTCTGACATCACGAAGAGCTGGAAGCATGCGATTGCATCTCCCAGCTTTAGTTCCTTTCCGCAATGCGCAATGACGTCTTTTGCGCGAGCCAGATAGGAAACAGTCACAGTCACGGTCTTTCCGTTCAGTTGGTGAACGGGCACATTCTGTCGTTCATCCGCCTACTCATCACAATCCCTCCTTGTGGGTACAAGAATAGCGCGAATCTCTTCCAGGGATGGTACCTCCACTCTGGAGCCAACTATTTTGCACTCCGTGAAGAGGGAATAACAACGCTGCGGCAGCTCGGTATTCACGGTATTGTTGCTGTTCTGGATAAAGAACTCAACATATGGAGTGAATTCTGCGGACGGAAGGACCGAGGCGGAGAGGATAGAGAGAATCTCCCATGTCCTGTCTATAACGAGCCTACACTTATACTTCGCACTCTGCACATACTGGGTGTGACACTTCGTCATGTGCTTCATCAGTTGGCAGTAGCATTCGTCAACAAGGACAGCGGGAGAAAGGAGAAGGAGGGCGATCATGCGGCGAATGCGTTCCGCACTGTCTTCGCGTTTCTTCTTTCCATCCGTGTACTCATGAATCTCTTTGTTGAGAAGCAGGGCACATCGCTCGAGCTCCGAATCCATCTTGAGCAACGGATACTTCAGCGGCTTGTCGGAGTGGGCAAGGAGCGATTCTACGGATTCTTCCCCGTGGAGCCACCCGTGCTTTCGATTGAAGTGCTCCACTGCGTACTCCTCCATGTAGTGTGCCTTAACAAGCTGTACTGTCTCTGCACTTTCCACTGGCTTGTTCCACTGCTCCTTCGACAGAGTGGGATTCACGTAGTAGTTCTTTTGCTCCTTCTCATCGAACACCTTGAACCACTGATTAGCCATTGCACTGGGAACTGTGGAAGGGGATTCAAACAGAAACGGGTTCTCGTGCGTAATCACGCTCATCTTCGGATTCTCCCAGAAGTACTCTCCCTTTTGCTGGTCCCATTTCCTGATCCATCCGTCCGTTACAACGGCTCTGTCCGGCGCATCCGCTTCCACATCCACTCTTCTGGAGTTTGCCAAACTGATTCCCCTCAGCCTATCCGCAATGTCGAGTCTCTCCGCAACAGACGTCATCACAACAATAAAGGATGAGTCCGATTCAAAAGTCCCGTTTCTATTGGTCGGCTGTCAGTGGTCTATTCTTTTCGGAACGATTCCCATTTGTGAATTGTTGCAATGTAGTCCACTGAATAGACACATTGGGGTAGGTAAACACGATGAGAATGGTTGTTTCCCTGAATGGTTATAAAAACTGTGCAGCGGATGCTATTTCACAGTTTGTGATATAAGTACTTCACATCGGGACGATCATACAAGAACTCCCAATGGTTCATCAATGCCCAATTGAGAATTTTCCAGGATAGTAAGGTTCTAAATATGATGCTAATGCACAGCACGATATTTTATTCCCTAGTTTCGTCGACCCAACTGGATCCGAGTCTCCTCTCTTCCGTCAACAAGGGAGAGGAGTCTTTTGTTGTTCTGGATGCGGATATGGTGCAATTCGTTCTCGTTCCTGATTTCTAGATCTGCGGCTTGAACTGCCTTTTGGTTGCCTGTATGAAGGCGCTGAATCGGAAAGAAACGGGAAAGAAGTTCATTTCTGGGAACATCAACAGGGAGATTGCGTATTCCCTCTCTCCGTAGTGATTTGCTTCCAATGTGATTTGGTTAGAACGAAGAACTTGAAGGAAGCACTGCAGCTGTTTTTGGCAAAGGAAACATCCTCCTATGTTCTTCTTGCTAGTCTCGAGAGTGATGCTGGAATTGTATTTGAATTCGTTTTCGTATTACCGGTAGAAGTCGTTTCTGCAACAGAATAGCATTCGGGAGGAGGAGTCGATGGATTATCTCGCGCAGGAGAAGCCAGAGCCAGTTAAGAGTATTCTCATCAAGCACTACGGACTGAGCAGCGAGGAGATGAGCATCTATCCCTTCGCGGACCTTGTTCAAATGGGAATCAGCATGAAGAATGTATAATAGCTTCCTTGTTTCTTGAAAATGGAGGAGCCGAATGACAAAGAGATTCAGAAGCAGCAGGATATTACTCTGCTTCAAATGAAGCAAACCATCACCAAGACAATCGATCGTCTTAAGGTGATGACATGGGATTTATTCTTATCGTAGAAGGAAGAAATGGATATCAGCAGTCGAATCCACTCCCTCGAAAAGGAGATTGCCGAGTTGACAGCCGTACTTACTGGATTGATGATTACCTGTAGACAAACGAGTCGTAGAAGGGGACGGGGTCTGAAATGAGAACTCATCACTCTTGCGGGGAATGAGTGGATGCATGGGTGCTATGAACAGTTTCTGTATCATTGTCGCTTGTTTGTTGTTCCTATGCTGTGAAGAGTGAATGTGTGTTTCATAGGCGCAGTGTTGAGGAACAAACCAGAAGCAAATATGACCGAGTGGTCTAAGGTGCTACGTTCAGGTCGTAGTGTGTTCGCACGCGTGGGTTCAAATCCCACTGTTTGCATTTTTACTTTTTTCTTCTCTCCTCTTTTGTTGTTCTCTTGTATTATTTGTTCTTTGCAGCACATGCATACTGTTAAATTGCATTACATCAAAACAACGAAGAGATGAAGCGCCACTCATTGATCCCAGTCTTCACGGAACACAAAGAGTAGCATTGCAACATACTGCCTAACATGAGTACTTCTCGTTGGCACAATCACTTCAACAGATGCCTTCAGATGATCAGTGAGAAGCACCTCCAATGCAACGCCATTTCACTTCAAAAGCACACATGTCACATGAGGAAGAGAGGTTTTGTGATGCCACCCATTCAGGGTGTGATAACTAGCACTACTGGGGATAGTGATACACATGGTGACCTCCATAGTCATTGCTAGGAGCCATCCACTTCCATATACAACCATGTAACCATACACAACACAGTCTTATAAGTTAGATGCAACAAACAATCAACAGGGAATCTGAATTAAAGTACAGCAAGTTTCACGTCCATCCGCGAACCCCAAACTACTATCTTAACAGAGTAAGGGAGAAGCGGCATGACAAAGAAATGAAGTCTCAGCTAAAGATTGTAAGTTCTCTTGTGTTTGCAGTTAACTCATAGTTGCCACCACTCTCTGCCTTCTGATCTGCTCTCCACCAAAGGAGGGGGTGGAGCAGCAACCGGCTCAAGCCGAGGATCCTGTTCAAGGCAACTTCGAGACGATTCAAGTCGCCTTGGACAGTCTATGGTTTGAGTTTGAGGGGGGAAGGCGGAATAGGGTTCTTCAACGCCAGAAGAACCACGTCGTCTACCGCCTTTTGCAAAAAAGGCTGGCAGCGGCGAAGGAGATCGAGGCGAGGGAGGTCAAGAAGAAGGAGGACATGATCAAGTGTGTCCTCCTTCTGGAGAAGCTGCTGAGACAAGCCGGCAGAGAAGTCGACGAGGAAGAGCCCGAGCAGCAGGAGGCTCCTGATGAAGAAGTTTAAAGTACCTCGAGAAACCCACGACACTCCGATAAACCCAAGAATGACCCCCGCC
>OIWT01004966.1_pt1 | contig 10183 bp, 4 predicted proteins | sample 1587701 | NCBI WGS metagenome assembly OIWT01 (sample SAMEA3888904, study PRJEB22519) | human gut metagenome | biome: human gut; feature: human-associated habitat; material: faeces | place: Denmark | collected 2009 | reverse complement strand
CGGCTACGATTTTACGGATAACTATGTGGAGTCCCGTCTGCAGGACGTGTTCGACCACGGTGCCATCTATCTGCTGCCCTCGGTTTACAACTGCTACGGCATCACCTACAACAAGACCCTGCTGCGGGAACACGGCTGGGAACTGCCCAATTCTTTCGCTGAGCTGGAAGTGCTGGCTGCAAAAGCCAAGGAAGCCGGGGTCGATCTCTGCCTGTCGCAGATCCAGTATCCGGGCTACGGTTTCCAGTATCTGTGCAACATTGCAGATGCCGATTTCCTTGGCACGCTGGATGGCAGACTGTGGCAGAAGGATTATCTTTCCGGCAAGGCAAACGTCAGCAACACCCCCGGCATGATGCAGGCAATGGCGTATGTCAAAAAGTGGAAGGACATCGGGATGCTGAACGACTCCGGCGATGCTCTTGACGACAATGTGACCCTGCAGAGGATGGCCGAGGGGAACACCCTGTTTTTGATCGGAAACACCAACGGCATTGTGGAGGCAGACGGCAACGCCGATAAATTCGGGCTGATGCCGTTTCTCTCGGAGGACGGCACCCAGAACGTTTTTGTGCTGAATGTGAACCGCTTCTACGGTCTGAATAAAAAGCTGAAGCAGAACCCCCAAAAGCTGGAAGATGCGCTCAAGGTGATGCGCGTGCTTTCCACCGTTGCGGGCACCAGCGCTCTGCAGCCCGCAACGGCGCTGAAAAGCAGCCTGTTGCCCTTCAAGGGTGCAAAGGCAGATGACACCTACTACGCCGATGTTGCCGATGCCCTGAACGCAGGCAACACCGCGCCCTTTATCTATTCCGGCTGGGAAAACACCATCGTGACCACCGGCCTTAAAATGCTGGACTTCATGAAGGGCAACGCCACCATGGAGGATGTGATCCGTCAGCTGGACGAGGATCAGGACAGTGTGGTGAACAACACCCCGGATGTCATCACTACCGTTACGGAGGAGCTTTCGCAGCAGGACTGCGCCATGCTGGTGGGGCGCTGCTTTGCACAGGCTACCGGCAGCGACCTTGCGCTGGTCTCGCTGAGCACATGGATCCCCGGCAACCCCACCGAACAGAACCACCACGGCGTAGCCGCCAAGCTGTACGCCAAGGGCATTACGGATTACGATCTTTCGGTCATCCTGCCCACCGGCTGGAACCGCACCATCCAGACCGTCACCCTGACCGGGCAGCAGATCAGCGACCTGCTGGCCACGGGCTACGATGCCTACGGCAACGGCAAGGGCTACCCCTATGTGCTGGTAAGCCCGGTGCAGCCGGAGGCGGGCAAGACCTATCAGGTTGCCATCTGCGGTGTGAGCGACCAGCTGGCTGCCGAAGCAACGGTGACAGACAGCGGCGTGGTGGGTATGGACGCCGCAAAGGCTTTCTTTGGTGCTTACACCACCATCAGCCGGGCAGACACCGCATGGAATTAAACAGAACAGACAGGAGATACTGGATGTGAACAAGAAAAAATACCAAAAACTGCTTTGGGGCACCGGCTTTGTCATCATCGTGTTGATCCTGACCCTTTTTGTCATGAGCCAGACCTACATCCAAAACCTTGTCTACCACGAGCGGCTGAGCCAGATGGAAGAGGTCACCCACCAGATGTTCCATAGTCTGGAGGATGTGATCGACAACCACTGGGACGAGGTGAATGTGCAGTGTAATTATTTGTACAACACCCCGCTGGAGACCGATACCGATCTCTACCGCTATCTGAAAAAGCTGTCGAAGCTTTCCAATTACCATGAAAAACAGGTCGAATTGATCGCCGTGGACTCTGCCGGACATTATTATACCGCGCATGGCCGCACGGGGCTGCTGCGAGGAATAACCTATCTGGAAAGCGCACCGGAGCGGGTCAGCTATGTTTCCAACGCGCTGACCGAGGACGACTCCCGGATGGTGTTTCTGGAACAGCTCTCCACCCCCATCACACTGCAAAGTGAGACCGGCGAGATCACCCTGCGCTACTTTGGTATTTCGCAGAGCATGACCCAGCTGAACGATTATTTCCGCTGCGACGCCTACGAAAATAACAACAGCGTCTATGTGCTGGACAACGACGGCTTCAAGCTGTTCAACGCCAATGATACCGAGCTGTTGAAGGGGCACAACGTATACACCGTGCTCTCCCAGATGTCCTATCTGCACGGTTCTTCCTTTGCAGTAGCAAAGGAGCGGCTTGCCCGCACAGGCTCCTGTTATTCCAACGCCGTGCTGGACGGGACTGAGTATTACTACGCCCTGAAGCAGATGGAAAACGCCCAGTGGACGCTGGCGTTCCTTGTTCCGGCAGAATATGTGGCCGTGAATACGCAGAAGCTGGTCAATATCGTTACGGTCGTTATTGTAGGCTTTGCGACGGCGTTTTCGATCATGGCAGTCATTGCTGGCTGGTTCCTTTTGCGGGAAAAGCAGCAGCGGGAACTGCAGGCTGAAAAAGAGACGAGCCTCCGTCTGGAGCAGTATAACATCCAGCTGACGCAGGCAAACGACGAGATGCGGCGGGCGCAGGATGCTGCCGCAGAGGCGTTACAGTCCGCCGAGCGCGCCAGCAAAGCCAAGACGGACTTCCTCTCCAACATGAGCCACGATATCCGCACCCCCATGAACGCCATCATCGGCATTACCACCCTGATGAAAAACGAGCTGCACGAGCCGGAAAAGCTTGCCGAGCATCTGGGCAAGCTGGAAACCTCCGGTCAGCTGCTGCTGGGCATCATCAACAATATTCTGGATATGAGCCGCATCGAGAGCGGCAAGACCACCCTGAATGTGGAAAAGATGAACCTGCCCCAGCAGATCAGTCAGCTGGACAACATCATCCGGCAGCAGGCAGGTCAGCGCAGTCAGACCTTTACGGTAAGCACCAATCTGCAGCACGAAAACGTGCTGGCCGACCCCAACCGTTTGAATCAGGTGCTGATGAACATCCTCTCCAATGCGGTCAAGTATACGCCCACCGGCGGGCACATCCGGTTTGAGGTGGAAGAGCTGCCCCGGAACGAGCACTACGCCCGGTACCGCTTTGTGGTGCAGGATGACGGCATCGGCATGAGCGAGGAGTTCCAGAAGCACATTTTTGAACCCTTTGAGCGGGAATGCACTTCCACCGTCAGCAAGGTGCAGGGCACCGGCCTTGGCATGGCGATCACCAAGAGCATCGTAGACCTGATGGGCGGCACCATCCACGTGGAGAGCACCACCGGCAAGGGCACCCGCTTTGAGGTCGTGCTGGAATTCCCCATTGATACCAAAGCGGACACGGTGCAAAAGGCGCAGGCGCTCCCGGAGGAAGAAGAGACTACTTCTCCCCTGTCCGGCATGAAGTTCCTCTGTGCCGAAGATAACGCCATCAACGCTGAAATTCTGCAGATGCTGCTGGAGACCAGGGGAGCCAGCTGCACTATCTGCTCCAACGGTCAGGAGATCGTGGATGCCTTTGCCAGCGTAAGACCCGGCGAGTACGACATGATCCTGATGGATGTGCAGATGCCGGTGATGGACGGTTTGGAAGCCACCCGCCGCATCCGCAATGGCGAAAACCCGCTGGGACGCACCATCCCCATCCTTGCCATGACCGCCAACGCCTTCCTTGAGGATATGCAAAAGAGCAAGGAGGCCGGCATGGACGAACATCTGTCCAAGCCCGTGGACATCAGCGCTCTGGAGCAGACGGTGAAGCGCTTCCGTGTTACCCCCCCCCCGAAAATAAATAGCGGCACATCACGCTTTCGCAGACAATTAACACACGCATGATGTGGAAGAAGGTCAGAACGTGAATACACTTTCCGAGATCGAAGAATATTACAAAACGCGTGAGCAACAGCTGTTGAAAAAAATTCATCAACAGGAAGCCGCTCTTACTGCAGCGGAGCAAACGCTGAAACAGTTGATCAAGAGTCAGAAAGCCCAGCTGGACGAAACAAACCAGCTGCATGCCACACAGGAGCGAGCATTCAAAGAAGAACTTTATCGGGATTCTCTGACAGGTGCTTACAACCGCCGCTATTACGAAGAAGTTGTCCGTAAGTCCATCGGCCCGGCAGGAATCGCATTGCTGGATGTGGACGATTTCAAGATATGCAACGATGCATACGGGCATTACGCAGGAGATATGGCACTGAAAACGGCGACAAAAGCCATTCAATCCTGTATTCGGGAGTCGGATCTGCTCATCCGTTACGGAGGAGACGAGTTTCTGCTGGTCTTACCCGGCATTCCGGGAGATTTTTTGCAGACCAAACTGGAACAGATCCACACGGCCGCACAGATGGCATCTGTACCCGGCTATTCGCATTTCCGCATCTCGCTGAGCATCGGCGGAACGATACAGACCATTGCCGACCCCATGGAAAATATTGTTCGCCGTGCAGATTGGCTGATGTATCAGGCAAAGTGCCGCAAGAATGCCGTCATGGTGGAGATTCCGGGGCGCAGCCTGGCCGCACCGGAAACGCTTTTGCAGGAAAAATCCCGGGTCCTGCTTGTGGACGACTCTAAAATGAACCGCATGATGCTGGCAGAGATTTTAGGAGATAGTTACCACGTTCTGGAAGCAGAAAACGGAAAAGAATGCATTGAAAAATTGCAGGAGGAAGCCGGAAACATTGCACTGGTTCTGCTGGACATCAATATGCCCGTTATGGACGGATTTGAAGTGCTGAAAGCCATGAATGCCAACCACACCATCGAGGATACCCCGGTCATTATGATCTCCAGCGAGGACTCTGATGCGGCGATCCGGCGTTCCTACGAACTGGGTGCAAGTGATTATGTCAATCGCCCCTTTGATGCGCGCATCGTGTACCGCCGCGTGACCAATACCATCAAGCTGTACGCCAAGCAGCGGCGGCTGGTGCAGATGGTTTCTGACCAGATCCGTGCCCGTGAAAACAATACGGATATGCTGGTGGGTGTTCTGAGTCATATCGTAGAATTCCGCAACGGTGAAAGTGGTCTCCATGTGCGGCACATCCGTATCATCACAGAAACGCTGCTCCACCGTCTATTGGAGGTCAGTGACAAGTACTCGATCTCTGCCGAACAGCAGGATTTGATCCCGCTGGCCTCTGCCCTGCACGACATCGGCAAGATCGGCATTGACGACAAGATCCTCAACAAGCCCGGCAAACTGACCCTGGAGGAATTTGAAGTCATCAAGACCCACAGCATGCTGGGAGCCGAGATGCTGCAAAATCTGGATAATTTTAGCAAGCAGCCTTTGCTGCAAACCGCCTATGAGATCGCCCGCTGGCACCACGAACGCTGGGATGGGCGCGGCTACCCGGATGGATTGAAGGGCGATGAGATCCCCATCAGCGCACAACTGGTCTCGCTGGCCGACGTATACGATGCATTGACCAGCGAGCGCTGCTATAAAAAAGCCTTCTCCCACGAAAAAGCCGTGCAGATGATCCTGAACGGTGAGTGTGGAGCGTTTAACCCGCTGCTGCTGCAATGCCTGACGGATATCCAGGCCGACCTGAAAGAAGAATTACAGCAGCATAACTGAGCAGCGGAAGCAATAAAGACAGGAGAACGAAAAGCCCGAATGAAGCACAGAATCTCACGCCGTGCATTTCTGCGCGGCTGCACGCTGCTGGCGGCATCTGCTGCCGTTGGCAGTCTGACTTCCTGCGGCGGAACGGACGCTATGGACAGCAATCTTCCGCAGATCCTTGTGGGAAGCGATACCTATCCGCCCTATATTTATCTGAACAATGACGGCATTCCCGCCGGGATCGACGTGGAGATCGCCACCGAAGCATTCCGCCGCATGGGGTACGCTGCCCGGTTTGAACCGATCGATTGGGAGCAAAAAACAAATCTGGTGGAAAGCGGTACCATCGACTGCATCTGGGGCTGCTTTTCCATGGATGGGCGCGAGGAGATATACCGCTGGGCGGGGCCCTACATGGTGAGCCGTCAGGTGGTTGCAGTGGATGCCGACAGCAGCATCCGGACACTCGGCGACCTTGCCGGAAAGACCGTCGCCGTGCAGAGCACCGGCAAGCCGGAGGAGATCTTCCTCAGCGGCTCTGATCCGCGCATCCCGCAAGCGGTCGATGTGTTCAGCATCGAAGACCGCAGCGTGCAGTATGCGATGCTGGCCTGCGGCTACGTGGATGCCATCGCTGCCCATGAAACGGCCATCCTGCAATACATGAAGGACAATTTTGTGGAGTTCCGCATCCTCGAAGAACCGCTGCTGGTCACCGGCCTGGGCATCGCCTTTGCAAAAAATGACAGCCGTGGGCTGGACAGCCAGCTAAACGCTGTTCTTGCGCAGATGCGCACAGACGGCACACTGGAGCAGATCCTTGGCCGATATCTTGAGCATGCTTCGCAGTATCTGGAGGTGGACACCCTTGGCGCATAAAAACAGAACCCTCCCGGATACATGGAGATGGGGGCTCCATCTGATCGTCGGCGTGCTTTTTATGGTCGGCATCGTTTTTCTCTCCGGTTGGCGGGCACTGCGCGCAACGGAGGAACATTTCTGCCAGACCCTTGATTTTGTCAAATCGCAATCCACCAGCTTTGAAAAGTACAATGATACCGTTGTTGCCAAAGCGCTCCGCCGCGCAGCGGTGTCGGTGCATCAGCTGGCACAGGACCCTGCGCTCGATTTTTCCGATCCTCAGTGCCTGAACAAGCAGGTGGAGACGCTTTGGCTCACAGGGATCTCGGTTCTGGCCCCGGACGGTACGCTCCTGTGCGAATCCACAACGAACGGCATCGGCTACGCCCGGTTTGGAGAACAGCTCAAAAATGACACCGTTCTGGACGTTTTCTCTTACCCGCAAAAGACTTACCTGAAGCGGGTCCTGCTGGAAGATGGGTCTGCCGTGGATGTTGCGGCATATCGGGCAGAAGACAACGATGTGATCCTGCTTGCCTACCGTTATACCCCGGCAGAATTCGTAGAGGGAACGGCCCTGTCCATCCAGAGTATACTGGACGGCTACTCGGCTGAGACCAGCGGCACATTGTTCATCGTGCAGGACGATCAGGTCATTGCCTCCAACCGCCCGGAGCTGATCGGGCAGGGTGCTGCGGACAGTCCGCTGGTGCAGGGGATCCGCAAAGTCGTGACCGCCGAAACGCTGACCCATACCCGCGGTTGGAACGGCTCCGGCTGCTATTTTGGAATGTACTGCCATGGAAGATCGTTTGATCTCTATGCGTATACAGACGAAAGATCGGTCTTCCGGGAATCCCTTCCATTGATCCTGATAGCACTGGTCAGTTATATCCTGCTTGTAATGATCCTTCAGGTGCTGCGCAGACGTTCCGTGCAGGAGATGGAGCAGCAGAAAAAAGAACAGGAGAAGAAGTACCAGGCTCAGCTGGAGGAACAAAATCGCAAACTGGAGATCGCACTCCAGCACGAAGGGGCGGCAAACCGCGCCAAGCGGGAGTTCCTGTTCAATATGAGCCACGATATCCGCACCCCCATGAATGCCATCATTGGCTTCACCTCGCTGGCTGCGACCCATATTGATAATAAAGAACAGGTACTGGACTACCTGAAAAAGATCTCGACCTCCAGCCAACATCTGCTTTCCCTCATCAATGATGTGCTGGATATGAGCCGCATCGAGAGCGGAAAAGTAAAGATCAATGAAAAAGCGGTGCATCTGCCGGACCTCGTCCACGATGTGCGCTCCATCATTCAACCCAATGTTTCGGCAAAGCGGCTGTCGCTTTTCATCGATACCATGGATGTGGAGAATGAGGACATCATCACCGACCCGCTGCGGCTGAACCAGATCTTGCTGAACATTTTGTCCAACGCCATCAAGTTCACTCCCACAGGCGGCATGATCAGCATCCGCATTGCTCAGAAGAACGGTGCGCCCAAGGGCCGTGGCTGCTATGAGTTCCGCATCAAGGACAATGGCATTGGCATGAGCAAAGAGTTCCAGAAACACATCTTTGAGGCGTTCAGCCGAGAGAAAAGCTCCACAGTCAGCGGCATTCAGGGCACCGGCCTGGGCATGTCCATCACCAAGAACATTGTGGACTTGATGGGCGGCACCATTGCCATTGAGAGCGAGCCGGGCAAGGGCAGCGAATTCATCGTAGATCTCTGTTTCGCACTCAGCGGACGAAAGGTGGAGCAGAAGCAGATCCCGCAGCTGGAAGGGCTGCGCGCATTGGTAGCGGATGACGATACCGACACCTGCCTGAGCATCAGCACCATGCTGTCTAAGATCGGGATGCGACCGGAGTGGACGATCTCCGGCCGGGAAGCGGTGATCCGCACCCGGTACGCCATGGAACAGGGCGATGAATTCAGCTTCTACATTATCGACTGGCTGATTCCCGATATGAACGGCATCGAGGTCGTGCGGCAGATCCGCAAGGTGATTGGGAAAAGCTGCCCCATCATCATTCTGACGGCCTACGACTGGGCAGATATCGAAGAGGAAGCCCGCGCTGCCGGCGTGACCGCTTTCTGCGAAAAGCCGCTATTCCTTTCCCAATTGCGCAGAGTGCTGGCAGAACCGTTTGGTGCAGAGCCTATCCACGAACCATCGCAGCCAAATGCCTCCGGTTTCAAGGGAAAGAAACTTTTGCTGGTGGAGGACAATGCCTTGAACCGTGAGCTTGCACAGGAGATCCTGAAGGAAGCGGGCTTTGCGGTGGACACTGCTGAGGATGGCGAGATCGCCGTCCGGAAGATGAAGCAGGCGGCCCCCTGGCAGTACGACCTGATTTTAATGGATATCCAGATGCCCAAGATGGACGGCTACGAGGCGACACGGCAGATCCGTGCCCTGCCGGATGCTGCAAAGGCAGGCATTCCCATTTTTGCAATGACAGCAAATGCCTTTGAAGAAGACCGCCAGAGTGCATTGAAGGCCGGGATGGACGGCCACATTGCAAAGCCGTTGGATATTCCGCACCTGCTGCAGGTTCTTGCAGATGTACTGAAATCATAACACCATCCGACAAAAGCAAAAGCACCCGCAGCAGGCTTCGCAGAGGCTCTTGACCTCAGGAAGCGAATGCTGCGGGTGCTTTATTTGTTTTGCATGACAGGCGTCTGGTTCACAGGATCTTGTGCAGCTCCTGCACCAGGTCGCTGATCACGATGGGTTTGGACAAAAAGCCATTCATGCCGCTTTCCAGCGCGTTGCAGCGATCCTCGTCGAATGCGTTGGCGGTCATGGCAAGGATCGGGATCTTTGCCCGAGCCGGGTCGTCCAGTGCACGGATCTTCCGGGTGGCAGTATAGCCATCCATCACCGGCATCTGCACATCCATCAGCACCAGATCATAGCTGCCCGGCGCTGCCGTGCAGACCTTTTCCACCGCCACTGCACCGTTTTCTGCCGTATCGACCCGGAAGCCGTACTCGCGCAGAATTTCCTGCGCGATCTCGCGGTTCAGCTCGTTGTCCTCCACCAGCAGGATGCGCCTGCCCTTGAAGTCGGCATTCTTTTGGGGCAAAAGCTCCTGCGCCGCATCTGTCTGGTTCTGCCCGAGGGCGCTCATCAGGGTCTCGCGCAGGTCGGACATGAACATAGGCTTGGAGCAGAAGGCGGTCACACCGGCTGCCTTTGCCTCCACCTCAATATCCGACCAGTCGTAGGCGGTCAGGATAATAATAGGTGTATCATCGTGCAGGCTGCGGATCTGGCGGGTGACCTCAATGCCGTTCATATCCGGCAGACGCCAGTCGATGATGTAGGCGTGGTAGACATCGCTCATCTCAATGGACTGCCGCGCGCGCAGCACCGCCTCCTTGCCGGAAAGGGTCCACTCGGCGCGCATCCCCACCTTGACCAGCATCTTTGTCACGCTGTCGCAGGTGTTGAAGTCATCATCCACCACCAGCGCCTTCAGGCCTTCCAGCTCGGTGATCTTTTCCACCGGACGGTGCTCTGCCTGTGTGCGCATGGGCAGGCAGATGATAAACTCGCTGCCCTTGCCCTGTGCTGTCTGCACCTTGATGGTGCCGCCCATCATATCCACGATATTTTTGGTAATGGCCATGCCAAGGCCGGTACCCTGTATCCGGCTTACCGTGGAGGTGCGCTCCCGCTCGAAGGGTTCAAAGATCTTTTGCGCGAACTCCTGGCTCATACCAATGCCGTTGTCCTTGATGCGGAACTCGTACTGCCCGCAGCCGCGCACCTTACCGGCAAGCTGCC
>OIWT01004964.1_pt1 | contig 10184 bp, 15 predicted proteins | sample 1587701 | NCBI WGS metagenome assembly OIWT01 (sample SAMEA3888904, study PRJEB22519) | human gut metagenome | biome: human gut; feature: human-associated habitat; material: faeces | place: Denmark | collected 2009 | reverse complement strand
CTATTTGGGGTGAAAGGAATAGGAATCGAATCGACCCCTGGTTCCAAAACGGGTGTTCGTGTACAGCGATACCATAGAGGGGTTCGATTTGACCCCATCCATATGGGATTTGGAGCGAAACAGTGATTTGGAGGTGGTATTTGTGCAAAAGAGCACTTGGATTGAAAGAAACAGTGTCACTGTACACAAGTTACTCCACTACCGGATGATCACTCTCTTGTGGGTTGTTTGCGTTTTGCGTAGTCTCTTTCTTTTCATCTGTGTCTTCACTGTCCGTTTTCGTTTCTTCACTTTCCTTTTCCCCATCACCATCACTCTCCTCCTCGACACCACTCTCCTTCCCATCATCACCATCACTCTCCTCCTCGACACCACTCTCCTGTTCACCATCATCATTCACCCTCCTATTCGCATCACTCTTCTCAATATCCTCCTTCGTGATGGCCACCTCCTCCTTCATCACATCAGGCTCCTTCTCTGCAACCGTCACCTTCACACTACTGGCATGATTGTACTTCGTCGCATCAATCGCATTAATCGCCGTCTCCAGCTCCGATAGCTGGTCCAAGTACCGCGGGAAATTGTTCGGCTTCAGGTGGATCAGAATTTCCTTCATATGGGCCACATTACTCAACAACACACGCTACGCCTAAAACCGCCCCTATTTTCTCACCCGCACCGGCGCGAACAGAATGCCCTGTGTGGCGGGACTGTCGATGTACAGCGCCACTTTTCCCGCCAAGTCGTCGAGCCCGCCAATTCCCTCCTTGAACGAGGACACCAGCGAAACGACCTGCTCCTCCGTCAGCGGGAACTTCTCCTCGCCCGAGGACGCCTGTGCCATGAACTGTTCGTACTGTTGCACGAACCGCACGGCGGAATCGCACACGCTGCGACAGACGGCCTCGATGAAGGCGTTGGTGCTGGCTTTGAGCGCGTCCTCGATGAGTTTGATACTGTCTTGTGTGATGAAGGCGATGGTGGGAACGGCGCGTCGGAAGAGACGATAGAGCGTGCTGTCGCGAAGCGAGGTGTCGGAGAAGGGCAGGCGCGTGCCGGTGGAGTGGAGATCGAAGGGCGAGATCTGCTCGCGAAGGATGAGGAGTGTTTTGATGGTGAACAGCTGGAGGGCGAGGAGGTGCGCGGCGCGCGCGATGGAGGCGAGAACGGCTTGGATGGCTTCGGCGGTGAGGTCGGTCATGATGGTGTACTAGCGATGAGAGAGAGAGGAGGAGACAACGTCCACGCAAGTGTACAGAAGAGAGAGCACGTGCAGTGCTTTCTGCACCGGCGTGTACCACACGGAGTAGACGCTAGGAGTGATAGGCAGCGGAAACGAGCACTTGTAGTCCTTGTTGCGTCGCTGCGCGTAGTACTCTAATAGTGGGGGTCCCTCACTGCCCGTACGATAGAGCTTCGTGGGGTAGTCGAGGTCCTGCGGCGTGGGCGTGTAGTTGGCGATGGCCGAGTCGATGTAGATGTGAGCGATGTACACGACGCGTTCGCGAATGTCCTCCTCGATCTTCACAATAATGGGGATCACAACGGCCGTGAAGGAATCTGAGTGTGAGGAGAGGAACACAATGAAACTCCTCTTGATGACGTCGCCGGCGATAATTTCCATTTTGATCATGCGCACGAGATCGCACAGCGTGTCAATGGCCATGGTGTCAATGATAATGGGGCGCACCGATTCGTACAGAACGATGGCGATGTGTTCCAGAAGTGCGTTGATGCTGTTCAAGAAGGAAGGACTGGAACGAATGGTCATGATGTATTGATTATCATGAACCACTGAACAGAAGAAGTTCAAATACAAATCTCCCTCCATGTTACACACTTCGATCAGAAGATGGAGCGACTTCCGAATCTACCCTTGAAGCATCCATGAAACGCCCACGCGGTCTTCCAGCGACAAGTCCGTGTTGCCCAAAAACGCGGTGATTTCGTCCAGGAAGAGAGGTTTGATCAGACGCTCGCGCGTGGCGGCGAAAAGGTCAAAACAGGAGTCGCCCGTGAGTTCGTTGGAGACGCCGTGGTGGATTTGGAGGATGTGCGCGATCAGCTGCGCATTCCCACGGGAGAGGGCAGAGATGTAGTAATAGAGGGGAGATGAGGAAACGAGCAATTGCTGATGATGAGGACATAGAGAGATTACCACATTCTTGTCCGGTTTCTCGTTGATTTGGGCCTCGCAGGTCTTGAGAAGGGAGGTGAACTTGTTACGAACGATGGAGTACACGCGATTCAGCAATGCCGTCCACTTGGCCAGGAAACTCTCCGAATCCTTGTAGGAGGGCTATAGGTGACACTCCGTGTGCAGTGGCACGTGAGAGCGGAAGAAACGGATGCACTCGAAGATGCGGTTGATTATGTCCGTCAGCTCGTTGCAATACAAGTCGTACTCCATCTCCAGGTTCTTCTCGTTGGAGCTGTCGCTGGAGTACATCGCGTTCATCCCGATCTTGTTGGTAATGACAGCGAGGTCGCGGAAGTAGGACAGCGGCTCCTGCAACTCGTCCAGCACACGCGTAAGGGATTTCTCGTCGTCAATGTACACTTCGCACTCGTCGTGGAGCGCATTCGTGATTCCAGACACCTATTCGGAATTTTTCCATTGCAATGCGCACCTCATCGTACTGTTTCTCGATGCTCTCCAGAGTGGAAACGGAGGACGAGATGGAGCCGAGAATCGAATCCACGCTCTCTCCCGCCTTGTTGAATTTGTCCATCAGTTTTCTATACAGTAAATAGGAAAATAAAGTGATTACTGCAGCTCCTTCTCCGTATGCGTCGGATGGATCGAAAGATCCAGGGAATCGAACACGTTGTAGCTGCAGCCATCCACAGCGGGCTCGATGCCATCCTCGGCCGGGTACTCTCTGGTGTTCGCGGAAATGTCCAACTCTTCGTAGATGGACGACAGCTCGTCGCTCATCGGAATGTAGCGCTTCCAGTCGGAAGATTCAGCGTTCATTTCCAATCCAGTTGCACTTCTGATCGAGTTGGTTGCGTGACGAAAAACGGCTCGAAATGGTTGTACTGCGGATTCTCGCGAACCATGGGTTGTTCCTTACCGTACACCACTCTTGTGGATTCTCCATTTCTCAATCCTCCGTTCTGCTTCAATTATGACTTATTCTACGGCTAGCCCCATCACTGTTTGTTTACACCCGTTGGATTTTCCCAAGTTTCAGCATCATCCGTAGAGCGGAAGTGAAAGAAGCGATGACCCTCTCGACCAATTCGAGTCTGGAGCAATCCCTTCTTGAGAGAAAGGAAGATGTACCCCTGAAGCGCCTATTCAAATGGGTCCTCATATCCTATTCAGACCTCCACTGGTGCCCTTCATCACCACATCGTATGTATTCTGGTGTGTGCATCTTCTCTTGGCATTACGCTGTACTGCTTCTTTTCCAGGAGGAAGTGTCATTACCTGTAAGTGTAGCAGTGGCGTTTTCCCCGCAGTTGGTACATTTTCCTCGCTCTATGTTCTCTTCTTGCAGTGTTTAGTTGTTCCATCGTCAGGAAACCGGATGAGCGTGTTGGCAGCTCGTTCATCCTCTCCTACCTTGCCAATCTCGTTATTTTGCTGGTTGATGTTGTGTTGCTGGTTTGGTGCATCGTCCTGTTGATGTGGCGCTTCCGTGCGGAGTTGAGATGTAGAAAGAAGCACGAGATTGTTTTTGCGTTCATGGCTATTGCTTCTGTTCTTCAGGCATCGTGTAGACGTCCCTTCTTCCTTTCCCTGTAGTGTCTGCGGTGATTCTTCTGGATGTTTGGCGAATCGCCTCCTGCACAGTCCACAGTTACGACGAGTCGTACTCCCTCCTCTGCATCATCCGCCTCAGCTTCCTCACAGAGAAGCAGCGTCGCTCAATGCGATTGATCCATTCTCTCCTCCTCTTCCTCCTCCTCCTCCTCCAATTCTTCGTCGTCCGCCACGCTCCCTGCCCCCAGCCTGTCGTCTCCTTCACGCTCCTCTGTTTCCCTCTCTTTTTCCTGTTTCCACGTTTCCACTATTTCATACCCAGTTTATTCCTTCTCAACCTGCCTCTGTATGCCTGCCAAGTGCGCTTCGCCTGGGTGCGCATTGTCTGCGTGTTCCTCATTCCCACCCTTCTCTGCATCGTCGGCATCTACACCAATTCGCACTTCGCGGAGTTCGTGTGTCCGTCCAACCCTTCTTTGTCTTCTTCGATGGCGAGTGTGAGCGATAGAGGTGTGCTGACGAAGGTGGAGACGATTTTGCTCACGGTGTGTGGTGTGTTCCGCATGATTCTGGTTATCTACACGAAGCAGGAGCGAGCGCTGTACAGCCGCGACTTTGAGGAGGCGTACAAGGAGACGGAGGAGCGCGTACGGCAGGAGATGGAGAAGCGGTCGCAAGCTGAGGGTGTTAGTAGTGTATAGCGTGTTTGTTGTCAATAAGATGACGGAACACAGATTCCTTTGCAATGGTTGGAGCAACACACTCTTCTCCGACTATCGGCATATCATAACAAGACTGACAACAAACACACCACTCCAACGAACACCTCCTCAGCAGCAGGGACCGCTCCTTGATAAGCTGAGACAGCTGAATACGCAGCGACAGTCGCCGCGTATTGATGTCCTCCAACTCCTGCAGCACCTCCTGAATCCGCGCGCCCAGCTCCTCCAAGCCCGTCCGGTTGTCCTCCAGCTGCTTGTTCAGCGCGCGCAGCGTCTCCGACAAGTCTTCCATTTCTCGCACGAACTCTGCGTTCTCCGGGTTCTCGCACACGGACGGGCTGTACAGCATCTGCCCGGCGTCCTCCATCGGCACGCCGTACTTCTTCGCCAGGGCGGCGCGCTGCTGGAGAAGACGGTTTTGCTCCTCTTCGTAGCGAAGCTTGTCAATGCAATTGTTACGAAGGTCGTACCGATGGAGCATCTCGTCTTCGTGGATGACCTTGATTCGTTCCAGCAGCACGTCGATGTCAGAAGTGAGCTGATGGAACTGATCGGAATTCGCGGTTGACATCCTATCCCTTACTTCGCGATATAACTGTCACGTGACTCTACAACGGGTGTTGAACTCGGCTTGCAGCATAGAAAGCGATTCCGAGTTAATCTACGGATCATCTCCATGCGCGTGACCGACCTCCGTAAGCGACAGGAGAATGGAGAAGAACTTCTGCACCTCACTCTCCTTTCTCAGGTGCTCCACGCCCATATCGTGAATCAGGTCACTCAACTGAACAAGGTCGCATTGCAAGATATGCTCCCTAAACAGCAACAAAAGGGACATGGCGATTCGGAATAATCCGGAGACGCCAACAACAAACAGGAAATCCCACAAACGAAACAACAATGGAAATGGCATTGTGTTGGAAAACAGCGGAATGAACCATCTTGTAACGAAAATGGACAAGTCGAAGCCAACCATTTCAAAGTGTTTCCGCAAAGCAGGAGCAAGGTGGCTACGAATGACCGAAATCGGAAGAAAAAACTCCAAATAGTGGCGAAACACAAACACGAAGAAAGGGAGTCCAGGGAAGCCGTACCCCCAGAGCCGTACGAGCTGCAATCGGTCAATAAGACGGGATGACAACTCGTAGACTTGCTGGCGCACATCATCCACATCCATCCTACGATCAAGCCAGAACACGGAATCACACCTGTGAACACACTGCAACAAATCGTCCATGTCATTGTCGCTGTAGTAGCCATTGCACTCAGGATCGAGCGTGGCGATCAGAATGGAGCCGACCACGAAGTTCATGCCCTGGCAATAGCCCAGACCAAAGTAGTTATCACTGATCTTGCGAAGGACGGACTCTAAAAGATCGAGGCATCCCACCTCCTTGTGGCGGAATAGGAAGTGGTGCGGAAAGGTCCGCGAGATGTCCCGTGAGATCTCGCCGTCAATGTACTCGTCCTTCATTAGGCGATCCCCCAGTTGCTGCGGAACGAAATCCAGCACGACATCCTCCGAAAACGCAAACCGGTACGAGTCTCGGTCTATCGGGTATGGGACATCGTCCATAAACTGAAGCAAGGCCATATCCCAGAAACTAGACAATCAGGAGAGTAAACCAAAGACAACTGTGTAATATACTTTGGTGGATCGCAGGGTAGGCGAATGATGGGTATCAAACACTCCGGTTTGCTTAGCGCTACGAAATCAGAAACAGGATGCATTATCACCCTTTCGAATCTGCGAATTTGTCTTCAATAACGCCATGTAGTCAAATCGCTAATGGGAATGCATCGCAAGTATTATGAACAGTGAGAAACGGGCAGGACAGGCTAAGCACTTTCACCGTCGTAGACACATCCATTTGCAAGCAATCCTTCACTCCAAACGCTCCGCTTTTACCCGTTTTGAAAGGAGGATGGGGTTCAAACACGCCAGAAAACGAGCCGATTTGGGTGTGTTTCGGTATGAAGGGATATATGGGGTTGAAGTGAATGGGGAGTGTGATTATTCACAATGGAATGTGTTGGATGCATTTCAAGGAGTGATGGTTTCAGATCTCTTTGATGTCATTTGAAATGCTAACAATCACACTGCATGATGTTGTAGAATTGAATTAAACTATTCGTTTAGTGACGAGAAGAATGATCAGGAAATCACTCCACACAAAACGATTTGGAACAAACAGTGCGAGACAATTCATATCTCACACACAGAGAAAAGAAAGACAACTACAACCGCTCCCATTCGTTCAAGTACGAATAGCGAGAGAAGAGAAGAAAAAGGCGACGGTACCAGACAAACTGGGACTTGAATACCGACATTAGGCGAAATGGAGGAAATGCGCTCCAGTGCGTACAACAGGATGGGGAAGAATGAAACAGACTGAAAATGCCCTCAAATTTGCGAGGGAGAGAAAAAGAATGGAGGGAATAGGCGGGAATGGAAAGGACATGCTTGTCCACAAGGTACTTTACAGAGCGAAAGGCGTCGATGTGATTGGGATGCTTTGAGACACCCTTTGCATCAAATGTGAACAGCTAGTGGAAACGAATGAACGGAGAGAGTACCTCATCGGGCTTGATTTGGTGTATGTGATTCAAGAGAAGTTCACTGGTGAGGGTCCGATTCCACTTCTCCTCCGGCCCATCCCGAATGTGCTCGTTTCGAATTACCTTGATTGCTCCATCACAGAGAGACAGTCGCTTTGCGAAGGCTTGCAATTCCGCCTCACGCATGAATCCCTTTCCCTCATAATTCCCTATGCTTCACGCGAACACAATGATACTACCATTGGTGAAGTAGAAGAAGAAAAGGGAGACATGGTTCCTCTTCAAGTGCCGGATAGTGGGATACTAGGAATCAAATCATAGATCAAAGCGTGCCATGAACATCGTTTCGTCGTCTGGATGGGCAAGCACAAAGAGTGCCTTCTTCTCCACAGAATCATCACCGCTACACTGTACAACGCCTGCGAGAAAAGAAAACAAGATCAAATCAACAAGGAGAGTCATTTGACAGGAGGAAAAATGGAGGAGAGGGGTATCGATCCCCTTACCTCTCGCATGCTAAGCGAGCGCTCTACCATCTGAGCTACACCCCCTTTCACTTCCGATTTCAAACCAGCCCCCATCAAGCCGAGCTCGGAGTCCGTTCCTTTCCTTCATAATCATGGCAAACGAACCCTCTTTATATGGTATTCTGGGCGTTGAGCCCGATGCGACGGAGGAGGAAATCAAGGTGGCTGCCAATTCGGGAGGATCATCTCTAGAAGGCATACAGAAAGATGGCGCTGAAATACCATCCGGACAAGAACAGAGGCAACCCGGATGCGGAGAAGATGGTATTTGCGTTAATCACTTGCGAGTGTAGTTTATCCGCGTGAAGGATGCGTACGACATTTTATCGGATGCGAGAAAGAGAGTGTGCAACATGCGTACGTATTGAGGGATAGGCTCTGTACGACAGACTGGGTGAGGAGGCCGTGAAGATGGCGGACGATCCGTCTTCCTTCACACCGGAAGTTGGCGATGTGGACAGGACTCATCCATAGCGCTTCATGACAGTGATTCGCTCGTCGCGCGTGTCCGACCGTTCCTTCATTTTCGGATTCATCTTGGCAGTGATCGTCGTGTTCTTCTGGTTCGTGAGTCGGGGTGGATGGACTGTTTCACAAGTAGTCACGCTGACGCTTCGTATCGATGCGATAATCGCGTGGAAGTGGTGGGTGGTGATGCTTCCTGCGTTCGTGGTCGATGCTGCCGTGTTGGTGATTGACGTCCTCTCCATCCCTGCCCTCGTCATGCGATACAAGAGCAACGAGGATCTGTCTCCGGAGGAGCAGGTTCTCCTGTTCCCCAGCATCATGAGCTGCATCAACAGCATCCTGTTCATCGCTGCTCAGGTGACTCTGGTGCTGCGTCTTGACCACATCTGGAACACGACGTTCACGGTCGCCCTCCTGCCGTACTACATCTACTCCTTGAAGAACATCTACATGCCGATCTACATGGTTCGTCAGGGCGTGATGATGATTGGAGAGGGAATTGAGGATATTCTGTCGCTGATGGTCCCCATCACCGTCTTCCTGTGCTGCCTCAAGTTCGATGGCAAGATCGCGTGGTCGTGGGGCGCCACATTCATCGCCTACTGGATTTACTTCGGCGTGCTTGCCGTCCGCGATCTCTTCGTGATCTTCACGGTCGGTCGTGTGCTGGTTTGATTTTGCGTTGTCTCTGAGTCGTAGACGCCAGAAGCTATGGCTGCCACGGCCGCTGCCAAGATGAATCTGTGCACGGTGGTTGTGGACATTGTGATCGCCCTCGCGATCCTCAACAAGATCTCGGGAGTGTGGAAGTGGTCCTTCTCTGTCATTGTGATTCCCATCGCCGTGATCGTATTGATTCATTTTCGCGTCAATCATAGCTCGCGTGCGCTGCTTTCTGCTTCATGGCTTTCCTGTACCAGTTCATGTATGGCGCAACGGAATCGCTCCCCGCTTTCGACGTTGAAGCGAACGGAAACGGTGCTCCAAACACTGCCTCCGCGTGTACGTGTCTTCTTTCTTCCTTAGGCGTAGATGTGGATGCCACGATGGGAAACGGAGATGTGATGGGAATGGATTAACTTACACGTGTTTGTTGGAATGAAGACGTGAAACACAGTCGTTATCCTGTGGGTGCTTACTCATTCCCCATTACCACGTTTCCACGTTTTGAATAGCACCCTCAAAATCGACCAGTGTGACCTGTATTGGGTAGAAGAGTGAATCGTTTGTGACGATAAGAGAAAACGATGGAGAATCAACCCTGTGGAGACATGAACACGTTCAATGTGCAGCACGGCTACTCCGAGGCACTTATTCGTGGCTACAAAAGCGGTTTTCTGACGGAGAACGAATACCGTCACATTACACAGTGCGAGAATTTGGAGGGTGAGAAGAGCGGTGGTTTTTGCTCATGCGTGTAGATGTGAAGCTGAATCTCCAGGAGACGGACTACGGCAATTTCCTCAGCGAGGAGGTACTCCTTTCTGTTGCTTTCTCCTCATGGCTAGCAACCTCCTCTGCTCCCAAGCACCTTCCGTCGCTGCGCTCTGAAAAAGCTGGCCAACGAGTGGACGTTCATGCGCGCTCAGGCCACGCAGCCCCTCGCTCAGATGATGGATTTCACTTCGTGACTCATATTCTGAGAAATCACGCATAGCTACGAGTTCATGATCGACAACATCATCCTAATTCTGAAGCTGGCCATTTCCAACCCCTCCATCTCGCTGAAGGAGCTGGAAGAGGAGTGCAACCCGCTGGGCATGCTCCCCGACCACATCATGCGCGCGATCGCCTCCTTCGAGAACACCCCCAAGGGCTTCCAGGAGCTCTTCCAGATCGTGCTGATCGAGATCCCCGTGGGCAAGTACTTCTGCCGCTACCTGGACGAGCAGACGGAGAACCACATGCTGCACGGTGCGAAGTTGGTGAAGTCGCTGCTGGAGGACAGCTCGATCGCGCTGATGGAGCAGGGCGTGAAGAAGTACTACCTGGAGGACTTCTACTATTGGACGCAGGCGCAGGGCGGCTACACCGCGGAGATGATGGGTGAGATCCTGAAGACGAAGGCCGACACAATGGCGATCAATCTGATCCTCAACTCCTTCAACACCGTCTACAACGACGTTCCCTTTTATTGTTTGACTTACGCGTAGCCCAAGCTGCGCAACATCCGCCACTCGCTGCTGCCCTCGATCG
>OIWT01004960.1_pt1 | contig 10194 bp, 9 predicted proteins | sample 1587701 | NCBI WGS metagenome assembly OIWT01 (sample SAMEA3888904, study PRJEB22519) | human gut metagenome | biome: human gut; feature: human-associated habitat; material: faeces | place: Denmark | collected 2009 | reverse complement strand
AATTAAAATCCTATAAGAAAGGTAGATTAAACATTGGAAAATCGTCTTATTTATGTGGACAACTCCGCCACAACCCCTATTTCCAAAGAAGTTCTTGACGCTATGATGCCTTGGCTTACAGAGGGCTACGGCAATGCTTCCAGTATATATTCAAAAGGCCGTGAAGCGGGCTGGGCGCTTAAGGGCGCACGAGAGCAGATAGCTTCCATCCTCGGCGCACAGCCGAACGAGATTTATTTCACCTCCGGCGGCTCGGAATCCGACAACTGGGCAATCAAGGGCGCTGCCGCAACAATGGCAAAGCGCGGCAAAAAGCACATCATCACCTCCGCGTTTGAGCACCATGCGGTGCTTCACAGCTGCGCCGCCCTTGAAAAGCAGGGCTTTGAGGTCACATACGTTCCCGTTCACGAAAACGGCATTGTCCGCGTAGAGGATATCGAGGCGGCGATTCGCCCGGACACCGGACTTGTCACCATCATGTACGCCAACAACGAAATCGGCACCGTTCAGCCCATCAAGGAGATCGGCGCGCTGTGCCGCAAACACAAAATCTGGTTTCATACCGACGCCGTTCAGGCATTCGGCCATGTTCCGATAAACGTGGAGGAACAGAACATTGATATGCTCTCCGTTTCCGGACACAAAATCCATGCACAGAAGGGCGTCGGCCTGCTTTATGTGAAGAAGGGCGTCGTTCTGCCGAACCTTATCGACGGCGGCGCACAGGAGCGCGGCAAGCGCGCCGGAACGGAAAATATAGCCGGAATCGTGGGACTTGCGAAAGCAATGGAAATTGCCTCTCAGAACATTGAGGAGAGGGGCGAGCGCACCAAGGTTCTCCGCGACAAGCTCATCGACAACATTCTTAAAATTGACCGCACCCGCCTCAACGGCGACCGCGAACAGCGTCTGCCCGGCAACGTGAACATATCCATCGAGGGCATAGAGGGCGAAAGCCTGCTGCTTAGCCTTGATATGTACGGAATCTGCGCCTCCAGCGGTTCCGCCTGCACCAGCGGCTCCCTTGACCCGAGCCACGTTCTGCTTGCCATCGGCCTTTGCCACGAGGTTGCCCACGGTTCGCTGCGAATTTCCCTCAGCGACGAGAACACCATGGAGGATGTGGACAGAATCCTTGAGGTTCTGCCCGGAATTGTGGAGCGTCTGCGCTCCATGAGCCCTCTGTGGGAGAAAATTCAGCGGGGCGAGGACACCTCCGTTAAAATGATTCACTGATTGAAAGGAAGTTTTATATATGCTTTATTCCGAAAAGGTTTTCGACCATTTTTCCAACCCCCGCAATGTGGGTGAAATCGAGGATGCCAACGGCGTCGGCGAGGTGGGCAACGCTCGCTGCGGCGACATTATGAAGATGTACCTCAAGATTGAGGACGGCATCATCAAGGACGTAAAGTTCAAGACCTTCGGCTGCGGAGCAGCCATCGCCACCAGTTCCATGGCAACCGAAATGATTAAGGGCAAGCCCCTTGACGAAGCGCTGAAGCTGACAAATCAGGCGGTTGTGGAGGCTCTGGACGGTCTTCCCGCAGTGAAAATCCATTGCTCCGTCCTTGCGGAACAGGCGGTAAAGGCAGCCATCTCCGACTATTACACCCGCCAGGGAATTGACCCGCTGCCCATCGTCGGCCCCATCGGCGAGGTTGAGTGCGCAGAATGATGTGAAACAAAAAACGCCCTTAGGGCGCTTTTTTGCGGCTGCGCCGCAAATGAAGCGCGCCTTCGGCGCATGAAGCACAGCGAAGCTGTATGAAGCGCGCCCTTCGGGCGCATGAAAAACGAATGTGTGCCGCCCGTGGCGGCACATTTTTTATGCCGCTGCGGCACAGAGGTGGCGCGGCGCTTTGCCTTCCCCTTGGGGAAGGTGGCGCGGTGCTGTGCTTTGGCACTGCACCGTGACGGATGAGGGCAGCCCGCTAAAAGCGGGCTTAACCGCGGTACGCACTACTGATATTGAAATAAAAGAATCCCGCTTAACAGCGGGATTCTTTCATTTCAGTGATATACGGCGGCAAAGCCGCCGTGTGAAATCGCGCCTGCGGCACGGTGAAATACGCGCTCCGCGCGTGTGAAATATTTCGCCCCTTTTGGGGCGAAATGTTTAGGTGTGCCGCCCGTGGCGGCACATTTTTTATGCCGCTGCGGCACAGAGGTAATGGAGTGCGCTTCTCGGCTCCCCTGTGCAAGGAAAGCCGGATTTTTGCGCCCTTCGGGCGCAGCAGACTAAGGGGGCGTAATGCCGCGCTTCGCGCCGCCTGCCCGCTCAATCGTATAAAAAACAAAAATATTTAAGCAAAAATCTGCCGCAAATGCGTGATATTCCGGAGCTTTCTGCAAAAAATAACCTCAAAACTACGAAAGGAATGAAAACTATGAGAATAAAAATCATTGCCCTTGCCCTTTCCGTGGCGCTGGTGCTGTGCCTTTGCGGGTGCAGTCCGAAGGACAATAGCAGCAGCTCCGACGCGGAAGTTTTGGACAAATTTGTAATTTATCATAACAGCAAAGCTCTGGATTCCGCCCTTTCCGCCGCCGTTCGCAGCTACGAAAAGGCCACCGGCAAAAAAATCGGCGTAAAATATGCCGAAAGCGGCCTGCTTGCCGCGGCGGAGGCGGAAAAGCCCGCCCTTTATGTTGTGGACGCCGCCGATGACCTTTCCGATTGGTTCAATAAGGGACTGATTGGCGATGTAAGCAGCCTTTTTGGCGGCGTTTCCGTTGACCCCGGCCTTTGGCTCAGTGCTTCCGGCAGCTACGGCGTGCCGCTGGTGCTCGAGGGGTACGGCTATATTTTCGACCGTGATATGCTTGCCGACCTTTTCGGTGTCGAGGATGTCACCGACCTTGCGGATGACCTTCGCGCCTGCTCCTACAACGATTTTATGGGCTTCGTTTCCGCGGTGGAAACCTATATCGCGGCGCCCTCTGCGGCTTCCGTTACGGTAAACGGCAACGAATACACCTTCGCCGCGGCAAAAACCGGTAAAGCGCAGATGCTTTCCGGCGTTTTTGCCCTTACTTCCGAGAGCAGCCGCGCCTATGAGTACCTGATGAACTACGCTTTGGCGGCGAGGTTCGGCGGCAAAAACGAAATTTCCGCCGCCGCAGAAAACGACACCGCCGCCGCTAAGGAAGCCTTTGCAGCGGCAGCGCGCGCCATTGACGACCTGACAAGCCACATCGCCGGAACCGGCGGCTCCATGGGCCGCGGCGATGACTTCGTCGGCGGCGATTACACTTATTCCGCCGCCATCGACGCCTTTACCGGGGGATTCGCACTGTTTTATCCGGGCAGCACCGGCGACGCCGCCGACTTCAAAAAGTCCAGCGTCACCTTCGGCAAAAATCTCGACATTCTGCCTATGAAGCTGCCCATTGCCGAGGGCGGCGTCACCGCTTCCGGCATGAGCACGGAAAAGCTGAACCGCTCCATCGTCATCGGCAGCCGCTACTACCTTGCCCTTAATCCGAACGCGAACGCCGCCGCCGCTTCCGCAGCCCGCGACTTTGTGAAGTGGCTTTACACCGACTCCGCGGGTATGGCGGCATTTTCCGAAGCCTTCGGCGGCGTTGCATTTAACTATTCCGGCACGGCAGGCGTGCCCGAAAACGGCGTGAGCATGCCGAATGACAGCACAAGCTCCGATTTGAGCACGGAGGAAGGCTCTTCGAGCACGGCACGCGGCAAAACGCGCACCGGCAGCGGAAATTCGAGCACGGAGAGTGAAGCCTCCGGAACTCTTGACAGCATTTTGAGCACCGATGATGAAGCCGCAAGCATGCCCGACGCCGATTTGAGCACGAGCGGCGGCAGCTTGAGCACCGAAAGCGGCGCCGCAGACACCGCAGGCTACGCCCTTTCCGATTCCCTCAGCCGCGCCGTGGCACACTATTACACCTCCGGCAACTGGATTCCGGAGCTTGTCACCGCCATGCCTCGCGCTTGGCGCGCCGACGCCTTCGGTAAAAGCCTGACCGACTATTGGAACAAGCCCGCATGGTCAGACGAGGATCGCGAAAACCTTGTCACCGGCTGGATCAATAGCTGGGCGAAATAAACAAATAGGCAAAGCAGTTCCTCGAAAGAGGAACTGCTTTGCCTATCGGGCGGCAGTTACTGCCCACTGCCCGCCAATCTCCGTTTCGGTACTTGCACGGCGGCGGATTTTGTGCTATATTTATGGTATAATAAAAGAAAGGCGGTATTTCAATGATTGAAGAAGATGAGGGCATCTATATTATGTGCCCATATTGCGGAAAATCCATCCTGCTCCCTCCGGGCTATGACCGCCCGACCTACCTCTGTCCCAAGTGCAAAAAGCCCGTTCCCATTGACGAGGGCATTCTGCTCAGACTGAAGGAAATGTAAAGAAATGTGCCCGCTTATGGGCACATTTCTATATCTTATAGCGAAAGGTGAATGATTTACATATGAAACTTGCAGAAGCGCTTCAAGAGCGCGCCGATCTCAATTCTAAAATAAACGAGCTCCGCTCCCGCCTGTCGAATAACGCCACCGTTCAGGAGGGCGAAGCCCCTGCGGAAAATCCGGCGGAGCTTCTTTCACAGCTTGACGAATGTGCCGCCCGCCTTGAGGAGCTTATGGCACGCATTAACGCCACAAACTGCGCCACCGTTACCGAGCGCGGCACTCTTACCGAGCTTATCGCAAGGCGGGACTGCCTGACCCTTCGGCTTTCGGCGTACCGCAACCTTGTGAACGAAGCAAGCTGCCTTGCGCCGCGTGCTTCCCGCACGGAAATAAAAATAGTAAGCGCCGTTGATGTGAAAAAATTGCAGAAACAGGCGGACGAGCTTGCAAAAGAGCTTCGCCTTGTGGATAATCTCATCCAGCAGAGCAACTGGCTTACCGAGCTGCAATAAAGCGGCAAGCAGGTAGCCGAATCGGGGCGAGCGTTATCTCCGTGACTGAGAATGAGTTCACAAAAAATGCAGATTACGCGTGGGCTGCGACTTTTTTTACACTTTATGCCCGGACAAAGCACAAGCGTAACCCTCACAGTTTATTTTTATCACCAAACGCTGACCGTCCGGCGAGGGCGGGCAAGGGGCACTTGCCGCAAAAAAGCACTCCGAAAGGGGTGCTTTTTCAGTGGTCGGTGCCCACTATTCCTCATTCCAAATCGTAAATGTGTAATTATACATTCAATATTCGCTGCTGTTTGCAGGAAAAGCGGCGGAGAAATCGCCGCAAGCACCAAAATAAAGGCTGAAAATTATGCAAAATGCACAAATTGGAACGCTGCTGTTCGTGCAAAACGCCCAAATAATTAAAATGTATAAATATTCGCAAAAATCTATTGACAATGAATAATTATGCGTGTATAATACGTTCATCAACAAAAAACAGTGAGGTACATAAAAATGAAAAAACTTATTTCCGCAGCATTGGTTCTCGCAATGGTACTTTCCTTTGCGGGATGCAACAGCTCCAAAAAAGAAACACTTAAAGTCGCAACCTCTCCGGACTTCGCACCCATGGAGTTTGTGGATTCCAGCAAAAAAGGGCAGGAGTCCTATGTCGGCTTCGACATCACCCTTGCAAAGTACATAGCCGAGGGGCTTGGCAAGGAGCTTGAGATAGTTCCCATGAGCTTCGACGCCTGCATGGTCGCCGTGGAAGCCGGTTCCGTGGATATGGGCATTTCCGGCTTTAGCTGGACCGCAGATCGTGCCGACAACTACAACTTCTCCGACTACTACTACGCCGGGGACAACGAGGCGGAGCAGACCATAGTCACCACCAAGGCGAACGAGGGCAAATTCACCTCCGCCGCGGATTTCAGCGGCAAAAAGGTCGCCGCACAGACCGGTTCCCTCCAGCTCAGCCTCTGCAAGGAACAACTTCCCGCGGACTGCGAGGTGGTTGAGGTCGGCGATCTTACCACCGCATTTCTTCAGCTCCAGAACGGCGACTTTGACGCCATTGCGGTTGCCATGGGTCAGGCGAAGGTTTTCATTTCGAACAATGAGGAAACCACCGCTCTTTCCGGCTTCAGCTTCGAGGTCGACCCTGCCACCGTGGGCAATGTAGTTATGATGCAAAAGGGCGCCGACGAGCTTACCGCCAAGGTGAACGAGCTGCTTGCCAAGGCGCAGGCAGACGGCCTTTATGAGAAATGGTACAGCGATGCTCTTGAGCTTTCCGGCGTGGACACCGCCACGGAGGTCGCCTATGACGACAACGGCAACGTTGCTTCCGAATCCGAATCCGCCGAAGGCTGATTTGAATAAGAAATAATTTTTATAAAGGTTCAAGCCTCCTCCGCACGCGGAGAAGGCTTGAATCTGTGAATAAAGCATGGGGCGGGGCTTGCAGAGCGGTAAATTGAGAGCGAATCTCGGCTCCCCTGTGTAAGGGGAGCTGTCAAGCCTTTCGGCTTTTAAGGGCTTGACTGAGGGGTTGTATCCCCTGACAAGGTATAGCGTCTACACTATACCCTATATTTTAAGTTTCGCTCTCAGTTAAATAAGTGCATATCTTGTTTGGTGTAAACGCTATCACTGGTCGCCGATACAACCCCTCAGTCTTTTTGCGCCCTTCGGGTGCAAAAATCCAGCTCCCCTTACACAGGGGAGCCAAGAACGCGCTTAGTTACCCCTGTGCGTTATTCCTCATTCCTCATTCCTAACTACTTTGGAGGTAAACCCATGTTCAGCTTTGACCACTTAATCACCCTTTTGCGGGACTACTGGGACGTGTTCCTGCTTGAAGGACTGCGCTACACACTGATTCTTTCGGCAATCGCCGTTTTCTTCGGCGCGATTTTCGGCAGCCTGCTCGCCTTCGGGCGGCTTTCGAACAGCAAAATTCTGCGCTTCCTCTGCGCCGCCTACACCGAGGTGGTGCGTGACACCCCTCTGCTTGTTCAGCTCTATTTCTTCGTGCTGCTTATGCCAAAGCTGTTCAGCGGGCTATTCACCCTTTCCGTTTTCCAGGCTACCGCCATGGCGTTCGCCTTCAACAGCGCCGCATACGTTTCCGAAATTGTCCGTTCCGGAATACAGGCCGTGGACGCGGGACAGACGGAGGCCGCGCGTTCCCTCGGCATGAATGCGCGCCAGACCATGCTCCGCGTTGTTATGCCTCAGGCGGTGAAGAACATTCTGCCCGCTCTCGGCAACGAGTTTGTTTCCGTAATCAAGGAAACCTCCATGGCGTCCACCTTCTTCGTCGGCGATTTGATGACCTCCTACCTCAAGGTCAGGAGCGCGACCTATTGGGCGCTGGAGGCGCTGCTCATCGTGGCGGCGATTTACTTCATTCTCGGCTTCGGCCTTAGCAAGCTCATCAGCGTATTTGAAAGGAGGATGAACCGCAAATGATTCAGACGGTTGATTTATATAAAAGCTTCGGCGAGCTTGAGGTTCTAAAGGGAATTAACGAGCATGTGGACGAAGGAGAGGTCGTTTCCATAATCGGGCCCTCCGGCGGCGGCAAAAGCACCTTTCTGCGCTGCCTGAACCTGCTTGAAAAGCCCGATTCCGGTCAAATTTTTTTCGAGGGTGTGGATATTACCGCAAATAAGGTGGATATTGACCTTCACCGTCAGAAAATGGGCATGGTTTTTCAGCATTTCAACGTGTTCCCCCACCTTTCCGTTTTGGAGAACGTGACTCTCGCTCCCACTCTGGTGAAAAAGCTTCCGAAAGCGGAGGCAAATGACCGCGCCATGGAGCTTCTGAGCCGTGTTGGCCTTGCAAGCAAGGCGAACGAGAAAAGCGCAAGCCTTTCCGGCGGACAGAAGCAGCGTCTTGCCATAGTGCGCGCCCTTGCCATGGAGCCGGATGTCATGCTCTTTGACGAACCCACCTCCGCCCTTGACCCGGAGATGGTGGGCGAGGTTCTTGATGTTATCAAGGAGCTTGTGAAAAGCGGCATGACCTCGGTTATCGTCACCCACGAGATGGGCTTTGCCCGGGAAATCAGCGACCGGGTGGTGTTCTTTGACGGCGGCGTTGTCGCCGAGGAGGGCACCCCGGAGGAGATTTTCGCCCACCCCCAGAACCCCAGAACGAAGGACTTTCTTAGTAAAGTTTTGTACTAAGTACAGAAATGCAGCGCTGCGCACGCATTTCTGTCTGTCGAAAAAAATCCTGCGCAGCAGGATTTTTTCGTTTCTGTCAAAGGCGGGCAAACCTCATCCGTTACGGTGCAGCGCCGCTCCATGCCCAACTCCGCACTACTGACCGCTGCCAAAAATTTTTCCCTGCATATTGACTGTATATTTGTACAGTGGTATTATTTTATAGTATTTTTATATGAATTTATGAAAGGAAGCAAAATAATATGGAAAATTTCACCTTTAGCAAACTGGAATATGTCCGCCCGGACTTTGACGCTGCCGAAGCCAAGGCAAAAGAGCTTACCGAGCGTGTCAGAAACGCGAAAAGCTACGCAGATGTAAAGCAGGCTATTCTCGACCTTGACAAATTTATGTGCGACTTTTACACCATGCTCACCATAGCGCATATTCGCAACACCCTTGACACCACAAACGAATTTTACGAAAACGAAATAGCCTTTATAAATCAGCGCGCTCCGGAGGCGGAGGGTTCCTTTGTGGGCTTCACCAAAGCCGTCGTCGAATGTCCCTTTACCGCGGAGCTTGACGCAGACCTCGGCAAGGAATACCTTGTTGCCGCAAAGAGAGAGCTTGACCAGTACGACGACACCCTCGTTCCCTTTAAGCAGGAGGAGAGCCGCCTTGAAACCGAGTATCAGAAGCTTATGGCAACCGCCGAAATCGAGTTCGACGGCAAAAAGCTCAACCTCTACGGTATTCAGAAGTACTTTGAGAACCCCGACCGCGAGGTTCGTAAGGCCGCGTTCAAGAAATATTCCGAATTCTACGAGAAGAACGAGGAGAAGATGGAGGAAATCTTCGACAAGCTCGTCAAGGTTCGCACAAAAATGGGACAGGCTCTGGGCTACAAGACCTTCACCCCTCTGGGCTACCTTCAGCAGGGCAGAAGCGACTACGGTCAGGAGGAGGTTGCGTCCTTCCGCGAACAGGTTCTCCGGGAGCTTGTTCCCCTCTGCTCCAAGCTCTATGAGGCGCAGGCAAAGCGCATAGGCGTAGACCGTCTTATGGCGTACGACGAGAAATTCATCTTCCCGGACGGCAATGCGGAGCCTATCGGCGACGAGGATTACATGGTCAAAGAGGCGCAGAAGATGTACCACGACCTCAGCCCCGAAACCGGCGAATTTATCGACTTTATGATCGACCACGAGCTTATGGATCTCACCAACAAGCCCGGCAAGGCAAACACCGGCTACATGACCGACCTGCCCAAATACCTTGCTCCCTTCGTATTCAGCTGCTTCAACCACACCATCTTCGATATGCAGGTTCTCAGCCACGAGCTGGGACACGCCTTTGCGGGATACCGCGCAATGCGTCATCAGCCCATCAGCAGCTACTACTCCGAAAGCACCGATATTGCGGAAATTCACTCCATGTCCATGGAACAGTTCTGCTACCCCTATGCGGAACGCTTCTTCGGCGATGCCGCCGACAAATACCGCTTCGCTCATCTTCAGGAGGCGCTGACCTTCGTTCCCTTCGGCGTTGCGGTGGACGAATTCCAGCATATTATTTACGAAAACCCGAACCTCACCCCCAAGGAGCGCACCATGGAGTGGCACAAGCTTGAGGAAAAATATATGCCCTGGCGCAAATACGAAAACGACCCCTTTATGGAGCGGGGCGGCTTCTGGTACCACAAAATCCACATTTTCCTCTATCCGTTCTACTACATCAACTACACCCTCACCACCATGGGCGCCATGGAGTTCAAAAAGCGCTATGCGGAGAACAAAGAGGAAGCCTTCAAGGATTACCTCACCCTCTGCGACATCGGCGGCAGCCTTTCCTACCTTGAATCCCTCAAGGCAGCTCACCTGCACGTTCCGTTTGAGGAAGGCAGCGTTGCGAACGCCATTTCCTACGCCAAGGACATCCTGCTCAAGGCTATCGAGGAGGAGCAGAAATAATCCCGCACACAAAAAGCCCGCTTCACAGCGGGCTTTTTGGTGCTTTGCTTTGGTGAATGACACGGCATATTGAGTGCGAATCTCGGCTCCCCTGTGCAAGGGGAGCTGTCAGCGAAGCTGACTGAGGGGTTGTATCCGCGACAAGGTATAGC
>OIWT01004959.1_pt1 | contig 10195 bp, 8 predicted proteins | sample 1587701 | NCBI WGS metagenome assembly OIWT01 (sample SAMEA3888904, study PRJEB22519) | human gut metagenome | biome: human gut; feature: human-associated habitat; material: faeces | place: Denmark | collected 2009 | reverse complement strand
ACCTAAAACCGCAGAACTGGAGCATTAATTGTACAAAAGGAATCAAAACTTACGTATAGTCAGTGCGGCTATCCTGGCAATCTCGTTAATCTCGTGCACTCCGGAGACAATCGAATGGGCATCCGGCGGCGGGGACAAAGACCCCGAAGAGAAGGTGGACAGCGCCGAATTCGTATTTCGGCTCGAAAGTCATAAGTCGATACGCCGCCTGGACCTGCTAATATACGAGGATGCGGCAGAAGGGCAACTTGTCCATCATTACTGTTGCCGCAAAGATGTGGAAAAGGAGATTGAACTCAGACTGCCGACGGGACGCAAAAGGGCGGTAGCCATAGCCAACTCCCCCAAGGCCCTGAACAAAAAGGCATTGAGTACATACAGCAGCATCAAACTTATAAAGTATTCTTTCGAAGACGACAATCCCGACTATCCGATAATGGGAGCCGTGAGCCTCAGCGGAGAAGAGCCATTGGAGCTGGAGCCGCTCCTATGCAGCGTGGTTGTCAAGCAGATAGCCAACAATATGGATGACTACGAACTGTTCGAATCCCCGCGGGTCCAGTTGTGCAATATAAACGCCACCGCAGAGCTGTTCGGCAAACTGAAATATCATCCGTCGGAACTCGTGGACAGCAAGGAGTGGTCGGAGCTGCCATACGATATCGGGATGTATCCCCAATATCCGGACATCAGTCTCCCCTGCTACCCCAACGATACCGAATACGACAGCTTCGGTCCGGACATGACCTGTCTGGAAGTACAAGGATTCATCAAAGGTATCAAAAGGACTTTCTCGTTCCCTATAAAAGGTATATCAAGAGGCACAACCATCTACGCCTCAATATCCATAAACTCGGAATCCGAAGCGGACTGCGAATTCAAATCCGATTAGATCCGAACGCCGTCATCAAGTTTTATACGGATACCCAGTATGGTAAGATATTTTTTCATCTGTGCTCCGCGCCGCTCTATGCTGAATAGGAATGACAATACGGGCTTAACCCATCGATTGACCCTAAATAAAGCCTTATATGTCATGGGAACGCCCACAGTATGTACCTTATATCCTTGAGCCAGGGTGGCCAGTGTAAAGATACGCTCATAGATATGGGACATGGAGCCGTTTGAATGGGACTTAAGCGGCTTGTTGAACATGTCCTCGCACACAAGGTCCGAAGCGAGATACTGCAGTGCCTGCGGCCTTATCATGAACATAGTTCCCGCGCAGAATCGTCTGTGACATGTGCGAAAGCCTAGTCTTCGCAGTTCCTTTATAAGGGCCCGTCCGTCTTCCCGGAAATCTGCCTTAATATATAACTTGTCACTGAACACCATGCCCACGTCAGAATGCTTCGAAAAAATATCCATATTGGAACGGAATGTCTCCGGACTGCCGATAAGCGCCTCCACCAGAGCATCCCTCCACATAAAATCCCGGAACACCATACCGTTCAGATGAGCCGCAAACGGAAGCGAACCTTTGGTATGCAGCTTAAGAATACAGTCATAGTCTTCAAGACAAATACTCTTCACCACATATATGAAGGGCCAGATATCATATCCCTCGTTGGGCACATGCTCTATTCTGGCATCAGGCTTAAACTCTTTGATTTTATTCTCCGTGGCCTCGTCAATATGAGGCGAAGTGACGAAAAGATCCCACCGGACAGAATTGATATTCTTCATCATGTCAAGGAAATAATCCACATGCTGAAGATAATAGATATGGAAATGAACAAGCAGTCTCATGATTCGCCGGGTCAGTCGTCGTATGTTACAGTATTTTTCAAAGGTCTGAAATGGCGTGGGGAGCAATATCCCGAAATGGTGGCATGCCACTGACGCATCTGTGCAAGAGCTGCGTCACGGTTATAACCGGTTCCCTTGGGATGAATGACCTTCACTCTGTCATCCACAATGACAAGCATCTTATGCACACGCGCAAAATGGCTGAGGGCCAAATCCACACCCCACCCAAGTTTATTGACATCGGTGTCTATAGGCAACACCTCGTCGAGAATCTCCCGGCATACCATGTGAAACCATCCTTCCTGAAAATTGGTGCACCGCATCTTGCCGGTAAAATGGCACACGCTCTGCGGAAGAGCCCTGCCGTGCAGAGAAAGTTTGCAGCAAGGCTGATACAGGGCCACATTGGTGCTATGGGAAATCCTGTCCATGGCGGATACCAGTCTTGTGAGGTTGGCCGAATCTATTTCGATATCACTGGTAACTATCATCAGCCACCGGCACGCTTTCTGCTTCAGCAGTTCGTAGGCCTTGTTCATAAGTCCGGAATAGTAGATGTTGGGCAGCACCATGGCTCCGGTATGGCTGCACGGAGGATTGCTGCCGCTATCAAGAATTACGGTTTCGAAATACGGAGACAAGCCTTCATACCACCTGACGGCGTCATCATTATGGTTGTGGTTGAAGATACAGCAGAGAACTCTGTCATTCATAAACATCATTTCGCAAATTTATACCTCAAAAGCACCCATGGAATTCGTTTCCATTTGAATACCGGCTTTCTGGAGTCCCCGCCGAATGTATTCAGATGTCCGACTATAGTGGCATATCTCTTCCGGGAAACGGCATACTTCTTACGCACATAGTCCAACGAATCCTTAAAAGAGGCGGACAACTTGCCGAAAGAATGATGAAGGCTCTCCAGCTTCACGGTGCGGGACTGAATCCCTGCCCTCTCATAGGCGCATGCGCAGAAATCCTCCACATACATATCGAAAGACAGATGCTCATCGAACCGCAATCCGTGTTCCCTAACAATGGAAGAATGAAATATAAGGCACTGACAGTCAAATGTATCCACACGCCCTTCAAATTCCTTTCCACGAATCACTATCTCTTTTCGGTCATTTTTGGTACTCTGTGAGACATATCCCATCGGCACTATAACGTCCACGGTCTTGCGCTCCTCGACAAATACCCCTATCGGGCCGTACAGATAAGCCGGATCCAAATTCTTCACCACATCGTAAAGCCTTTGCTTCACTTCCCAGTCCTCATGGCACAATACCACCCAACAATCCTCTTCAAGCGAATCAAGAAAATCGTTGTAGCGCCTAGTAACAGGCTGATTATCAGTAGCATTATCTACTTTCTTCAGAACACATCCCTTCAGAAAGTGATTCCCCAACAGGCATCTGAGGTACATATCCTGATCCCGCACGACCGAAAATACTACGACCTTATCGTTTTTTGCTTCCATGGTCAATTATGGTTATTGAAAACATACTGAGACGTAAACGTATCAGCATTCTGCATTTGCTCCGGAGTCCCCTCGAAAACGACTTCCCCTCCGGCATCCCCGGCATCAGGACCAAGATCTATAATCCAGTCCGCTGCCCTGATGACATCCTGATTATGCTCCACCACCACTATTGAGTGGCCGGCATCAAGCAAGGTATCAAATGACTTCAGCAGCTTCTCCACATCATAGAAATGCAGTCCGGTAGTCGGTTCGTCAAATATAAACATTATTATCTCAGGCTTGGACTTCCTCTCGCTCATGGACAGGAAATATGCAAGTTTGATTCGCTGGCTTTCACCTCCGGAAAGCGTGGAACTGCTCTGTCCGAGCTTTATATAGCCAAGTCCGACAGACTGAAGAAAGCCAAGTCGGTGCACTATGGATGCAGCCAAATCTTCTTTCCCGGAAGAGAAGAAGTCCACAGCCTCATCCACGCTCATGTTCAGTATGTCATCTACATTTTTCCCACGGTATCTCACCTCCAGGACTTCAGGCTTGAACCTCTTTCCGCCACAGGTCTCGCAGACCATCTCCACGTCCGCCATAAACTGCATGGGGATTCTTACAAGCCCCTCTCCCTGACACTCGGGACAACGCCCGCCATCCGTATTGAACGAGAAATAATTGGCCTTATAGCCATTTATCTTCGCATACTGCTGCTCGGCAAGGAGTTTACGGATATCATCATAAATCTTAAGATATGTGACAGCATTGGAGCGGGAACTTCTTCCGATAGGATTCTGATCGACATATTCCACCCTTGTGATTCGATCCAGATTGCCTTCAAGACCGCGGAAAATGCCCGGTTGGTCTCCGGACTCGTTCAATCGCCGGAACATGGCGGGATAGAGTATGTCCCCTACAAGGGAAGACTTTCCGGAACCTGACACCCCTGTTACCACAGTAAGCACGCCAAGAGGGAATTTCACGTCTATATCCTTGAGATTATGCTCCATAGCCCCTTTTATCACTATGGAATACTGCCAGCTGCGACGGGTTCGCGTATAGCGAGGGCGACTTCCATTCAGGTACGAAAGGGTGAGAGACTTATCGTTGTCGGCAGACTTCTGTCCGGAAGACAGCCGTCCGTAATAGACGACCTCCCCTCCGTTGCATCCGGCACCGGGCCCCATATCCACCAGGAGATCCGAAGCCCTCATGATATCTTCGTCATGCTCCACGACTATCACCGTATTGCCTATGTCCCTCAGATCTTTAAGCACTTTTATAAGTCTCGCCGTGTCCCGTGGATGAAGGCCGATACTCGGCTCATCAAGAATGTACATCGAGCCGACAAGACTGGAGCCAAGCGCAGTCACAAGATTCACTCTCTGGCTTTCACCTCCGGACAGAGTGTTGCATGCCCGGTTAAGCGTCAAATACGACAATCCGACTTCCTTTATGCAATTAAGTCTGGAGAGTATCTCGTGGAGCGGCTCCTCTATCACCTTGCGCTCGTTGTCAGATATGTCAAGCGTCGAAAAGAAACTGATGGCATCATCCACGTTCATCCTCAACACATCATCAATAGTTCTGCCGCATACCTTCACCCACAGGGCCTCTTTGCGCAGACGGCTGCCTCCACACTCCGGACACACGGTACGCCCGCAAAAACGCGACAGCATATATTTGAACTGAATCTTGAATTTCTGAGTGTCAACCCATTCGAAAAACTCTTCAATTCCGATTATGGAGTTGTCATCACCAGGCACGGAATGTCCTTTCCAGATTGTCTTTTTAGCAGATTCCGGGAGTTTGCAGTACGGCTCAAACAAAGGAATATCATACCTGTCCGCCACCTGGATAAGATGTTCTCTGAACCAGCCCATCTTCTCTCCACGCCAACATGCTATCGCACCATCATATATGCTTTTTGTCTTGTCCGGCACGACAAGATCTTCGCTGACACCTATCACTTTTCCCAACCCGCCACAATGAGGACATGCCCCAAGCGGAGAATTGAAACTGAAAAGATAGTCGTCCGGACGCAGGAACTTGATTCCGTCTTTCTCGAGTTTGTCGCAGAAGGCTTTTACAATGGAATGCTCGTCCGCCACATACACATGGCCCATTCCCCGGGAGAACGCATCGGATACTGAGGCAAGAAGCCTTGTACGCGTATCTTCGTCAAAAGGCGCACCGCCCCGTACCCGGTCTATCAGCAGATACACCTCATCGGGATAATCCCCATCCTTTTGCAGCATCTCGTCTATCTTGACGGCCCGTCCGGCAGCATAAAGCCTGTTATACCCGTCTTCCTTGAGGGACAGCATCATCTCCACCCTGTCGTCCCTCTTCCCCCAGCCAATGTCAGCAAGTATAAAATAGACCCCGCTTGCAACATTCTCAATATATGACAGCACATCCTGCACCGTATCGGCCTTGACCTCCTCTCCGGAGACAGGTGAAAACGTGTGTCCTATTCTGGAGAACACCAGTCTTATGAAATCATATATTTCGGTGGTAGTTGCAACCGTAGAGCGAGGATTACGGGTCGTAACTTTCTGCTCGATTGCTATCGCCAGAGGAATACCTTCAATGGAGTCCACATCCGGCTTGCTCATACGTCCGAGAAACTGTCTCGCATACGAAGACAGACTCTCGGAGAAACGCCGCTGCCCTTCTGCATACAACGTATCGAAGACCAGCGAAGATTTTCCGGAACCGGAGATGCCAGTCACGACGACAAGTTCGTCCCTTGGTATATCAAGAGTCAGATTCTTAAGATTGTTGACTCTGGCTCCCCTTATCGAAATCTTTTCTTTCACCTCTGAATTTTGCAACCCAATCCTTACCCCAAAGAACCCACACGGCACACAGGCAGAAGCCAAGGAACACAAAAGCCACAAGAGTGGTCAGTTTGGACGGCTTGCTCGCCTTCACAGGCAGCACCGGAGGCTGCATGACTACGCATACGGGAGTCTCCTGCTGAACTTTTGCACGGGACATCTGAAGCTGCTGCGCACATGAATTATACAGCTGGAAAGCCAACTGCATCTCATTCTGCAGTCTCTCCTGCTCTGTCTTTACGCTCTGAAGGACTACGCCCTGATTGGCATCCACATACTTCGCATACTTTTGCTGGGCGGCATAGTAATCGCTCTTTGCCTCATCGTACAGCATAATATAATAATCCATATCCTTGCGGGCCTTTTCCGTACGATATGATGTCACATATTGCTGCAATTTCTCTATAACGGCATCCGAGACGGTCTTCGACACGTAAGGAGACTGGCTCGTCACGGTGAGAGTGATTATCTGTGTCTTCTTGTCCACAACAATACTGACTTCTTGTAAAATGGCCTTCACTACCCTGCTCTGTTCAAGGGTAAGTGCTTCCGGATTGAAATCGGCGTACCCTTCCACAGCCTCAGTCTTCTCCCTGAAGAGTCCGAGGAACCATCCAAGACCCTTCATAGGCGCCGAAAGGAGAACGCTCCACCAAGGAGACTTCGTGTATTCCTTGAGATAAGTATAATAGTCCGTATTCACCATTCCCTCCTTCTTGTCCTTGAACTGCACAGGAAGGGAAAAAAGTTCCGTAACGAACGGTGTGGATGACACGATGTCCGGATAAAGGTCCGGATACACGGCATCATTGGTCGTCATATTGCTTATGTTGGCACCAAGCATGGATGCAATGGATGCTACCGAACCGCTTGTCTTGATAACAATTTCCGGAGCCATCTTGGATGTGACCGTATATTGCCTAGGGATACTGAATGCCACTACTATTCCCACCACAGCGGATACTCCGCACCACAAAAGCAATTTCTTCCAATTGGACAAAAGCTTGAGCAGGAGCTCCATTATGTCAATTTCATCATAGTCATCTTCCTGCACCGGGATTGGAGCGGGCTGATTCTGTTGATTATATCTCTGTTCTTCCATATCGTATCAATTAAAACAGCCTGATCAGCATTGCAACAATAGATGTCAGCGATGATGCCACACTTGCAGTAGCAAGCACATCGGACGTACTCAAAGGTTTACGTTCCGGCTTGGACGGTACGACAATAGTGCACCCTGGCTCCACCTTGGCGTTGTTGAGCACATTTCTGGAAGCCTTGCCGTTCTGGTATATCACATAGACACGGGAACGTCTGCTCCAGCACGTAAAGCCACCGGCGGCATTGATATAATATGCAACCGTCTTTCCTGGCCTGAACACGACAGCATTCGGAGCCATTACCTCTCCGGATATCTGGACTGTGTTGACCAGTTCCGGTATGTTGATATAGTCTCCTTCCTGAAGAATAATATCCGCATTGCTTCCCTGATGTGCCATAGCATAGTCAAGATCCACGGCTATCTTATATTCAGTATCCACCTTGACATTCAAAGTATCAACGGAAGACATGGTCGACAGTTTCTCCATTGACTCTGACAGCAGTCGTTTCTCCATGGCATCGTTTCTCTGCCGGATGAGCATTGCACCACGCGGATTGGCATTGCCGATAAATCCGCCGGCCCGCTCCACGATATCCGTAAGCCTTTCGCTGTCGTTGAGAAGCACATACCTTCCAGGGAATGCCACATTGCCCTGAATTTCAACGAACTTCTGCGGTCTGAATCTCGGACTGCGTCTCACGGAAACCACATCATAAGGCTCAAGAATAAAGTCTTCTGCTCCGTCCATTGCAAGTCCGTCCTTGATGGCAAACGAAAATGTCAACGCAAGCGTATCGGACCAAGTAAGAGAATTAGGATCATACAGACGCCTTGCCACATCCACTCTTGCCGTCGATGCTCCGTCCACAAGACCTCCGGCACGAAGAATCAAATCCTCCACAGTGGTGTTTTCAGCGAATGCGAACGTTCCCGGGTTCATCACCATTCCGTTGATGGTGTACTCGCCCCTGTCCTCAAGCTCATGAATACCGGAAATAACCAGCACATCATTCTTCTTAAGGAGCATATCCTCCATGCTTCCGTCAAGGATAGCACCGATATTGACCTGAATTGTCTCAAGGCTGAGATCCTCCTTTTCCCTGAGCAGGACCGCACGGCCAAGGAATGCATCCTCCTGCGGGCCTCCGGCCATATTTACGAGCTGACGCACCGTAGCGATGTCTCCTCCTATCTGAAATTCTCCCGGACGGAACACATATCCCCTGATTTCAACTCTGTTGGCAAATCTGTCAAGATTCATCCCTACGGACACTTCGTCTCCGTCATTCAGAATACAAGAATCGTAATTGTCGCTCTTTACGGTAAGAATCTCCTTCTCTTTTTCCGTGTTGCGGATGATTTTCACATCATTGCGGTAAGCTCCGCTGGAGAATCCTCCGGCATACTCGATAAGATCTGAAAGGCTCTGACCTTCCTTAAGCTCATAGCGCATTTCACGCTTCACTCCGCCCTTGACCGCCACAATTTCCTTGTAAGGAGGGACAAGCACCACATCACCTTCCTGAATGGAAATGTCGTTTGATTTATTACCCGTAAAAAGGAAATCGTATATATCCACATCAGCAATCTGCTCACCGTCCCTTATCACCCGCACGCTCCTGAGACTACCGCCTTCGCTTATTCCTCCCGCGCGATAAAGAGCATTGAATACTGAGGTGAACGGAGAAAGTCTGTATGTCCCTGGGGTATTGACCAGGCCAAGCACATTCACCTGTATGGTACGGATGTTTCCAAGGGTTACGCTGATATTACCGTCGGGGCCGCCTACCCCTGCATATTTGCCGGCAAGCTTGCCCTTAATCTTCTTGGCGGCTTCCTTGATAGTAAGTCCGCTCAGCTGGACCGGTCCCACCTGACTGATATTGATGCGACCTTCCGGTGAAATGACTGATGCGATACGGGCTTCACTGATACCCCATATTTCTATCACAATCTCATCGCCGGGCCCCAGCACATACGAATCCGGAGTAGCCACATTCTCGTTCGGCTCAAATGACACCGTGGAATTTCTGCCGAACACGTCATGTCCGAAAATCGGAATATTCTTTGGGTCATCGTCAGTCAAAGAACCCACCATTCCGTCATACGCAGAATCCGATGACTCCTCCGGATTGTCGGCATAAGAATTGGCCCTCGAGTCTCTCTTGGAGAGATTGCCGGTCACAGCCATACCAGTCACGGAAGAGGCATTACCGTTTAACTGATCCTCATACTTGGCCTTTATTCTCTCGGCCTGTTCCATAGTCACCCCTTTAGCCAGAAGTTCTTTACTTATCGTACTTTCACTTTTCCCGGATTCGGCTGCAGACTTGACATAATCCACGACCTGTTCGTCCGTCATCTGAGCTGACAAAGGGAAGGCGATTGCAAAAAGCAATCCTACAATTGGGATATAAAGTTTATTCATTGTAATGAAATATTCTCAATCTGACGGAAAACCGCCAAGTTATAAACATGCAAATATAGAAATAAATCGACTCGTATGCAAAGTTTTAGCCATCCGGAAGAGAAAGTTAAAAATGACTCGTATGCAAAGTTTTAGCAGTCCCAGGGAGAAAGTTGAAAATCCGCTCCTGAGCGATTCCTTCAGACCTTTTTTGCTCGAAAGGATAAAAAATTCAGCAAAAAAATTTGCAGAATCAAAAAATATGCGTACATTTGCATCCGCTTTCCGAGAAAGCAACTGCCTTGGTGCGGTAGTTCAGCTTGGTTAGAATGCCGGCCTGTCACGCCGGAGGTCGAGGGTTCGAGCCCCTTCCGCACCGCCTAAATGCCTCAGAGTTCACTCTGGGGCATTTTTGTTTTATACCACATTTTCGCTTCCGCCAACACCCTGCGGATATAACTGACTGTCGCCCGTGTTATCACCCGAAATGTCCACCCTCAACTTTTGAAGGGAAATACACAGGCCCCCCCCTGACCCGATATAATGGGTTAGGGGTACACGGAATATGCATGGGTCAGGGGCATTCGGTACCGGAAACGCCCTCCTACGGTACGGAATTGACACTC
>OIWT01004958.1_pt1 | contig 10195 bp, 3 predicted proteins | sample 1587701 | NCBI WGS metagenome assembly OIWT01 (sample SAMEA3888904, study PRJEB22519) | human gut metagenome | biome: human gut; feature: human-associated habitat; material: faeces | place: Denmark | collected 2009 | reverse complement strand
TGCACTTCACGGACCTGAACTCCCACGCCGTGGACTTCGACGCCTTCATGGCGCTGCTGACGCCCTCGACGCCGGGCGACTCGTGCTTCATCGTGGGAGAGGAGGTGACGCTGACCTCGATGGCCACGAACCCCTCGAACATCTTCGACTTTGACCGCGAGTCCAAGTCCATTCGCGTCTTCACCGAGGGCTCCGTGGCGGAGGTCTCCATGGCCTTCCCCACGACCCTTCCCTTCGTCAACGGCCTGCGCATCTGGCCCGCCGCCACGGCTGCCAGTAATCCCACTGCCTATACATGGGGCGGCAAGAACAGCGAGGCGGACTACACTTCCGTGCTCAGCGTGCAGCACGCGCAGTTCGCCACCAACCAGAACTACTACGCGAAGAGCACCTTCAGCGGCGCGCTGTACCGCAACTACAAGCTCACCGTGACTGCCACGGGCGGCTCCAGCCTCGAGCTGTACGAGCTGCAGCCGCTGGTCTGCCCGGTGCAGCTGCCCTCCACCATCGTGTTCGAGCCCGCCTCCTACACCTACTTCACGCGCTTCGACACCGTGACCATCCGTCCCACCGTCACCGACTTCCACGACTGCACGCTGCAGCCCGCGCTGCCCGCCGGTCTGACCTTCGACACTGCCTCCTGCGTGGTGAGCGGCGTGGCGACGGCGTCCCTGCCTTCGACGGTGTTCACGATGACCTCCTCCCTGGGCGGCCAGAGCTTCAGCGGCACCTTCACGCTGCAGGTGGACGTGTGCAGCGGCACGACGGTGGACCTGCGCCGCGTGTACACGCAGCTGGCCACGCGCGAGTACTTCACGGTGCGCAACAGCGCGGACGCGGTGGTGTACGCCATCGAAGCGGAGAGCACGCAGCAGGGCAGCTCCACCACGCACACGTACCTGTGTCTGCCGGACGACGAGTACTGGATCACGCTGGCGAGCAGCAACACCTACTGGTCGTCTGGCTCCTACCTGTGGGTCGACGCGCTCTTCTCCGACGACGAGAAGGAGACCGTGCTGCGCACGCGCTTCGACAGCAAGATCGGTCTGACCACCGCCTCCTTCTCCACGCGCTATCCCGTGCGGCCCGCCGCCCAGTGGAAGTACAAGATGGGCGAGCTGCCCGCCGGCTGGCAGACGGGCGACGCGAGCGCCTGGAGCGAGGCTGCCATGGGCTCCTTCCCCGAGTCCTCCAACACCATCCAGCTGTACCGCAACTCCTTCACCGTGGCCAACCCACAGACGCACTCGGGCATTGTGCTGAGCCTGCGCTACAAGTTCGGCTGCATCGTGTATTTGAACGGCCACGAGGCCTTCCGCAACGGCGTGGTGGGCGAGCTGACCACGGCCTCCGTCGCCGAGAACATCTACCCCGAGGTGAAGTACCACGTGATCTCGCTGCCCGCATCGGTGCTGCAGCAGGGCTCCAACACCATCGCGATCGCGATCGTGTCGACCGCCTCCACGAAGACCTCCTTCTTCGACTGCGCGGTGCGCCTGATGGCGGAGAACGAGGAGTACCGCGTGCTGGGCGACTGGACGGTGACCAGCTCGGGCATCAACGGCACGCCGCTGCTGATCTTCAGTGACTACGTGGCGAACAGCATGACGTCCTCGCTCTGCAGCAGCAACCACGTCACCATCAAGTTCAACAACGACCGCCGCGAGTGCGTCAACGCTGTGATCGTGCAGCTGTCCAACATCCAGTACACGCAGCAGCCCAAGCAGTTCACGTTCAAGGCGCGCAACAGCGACGACGAGGAGTGGACGACGCTGCGCAGCGTGACGGGCCTCGAGTGGTCGCAGACGGGCCAGGCCAAGAAGGTGTGGATCCCCAACTTCGCGGCGTACAACCAGTACCGCTTCGAGAACGTCGCCACGGGCAACACCGCCGCCTGCACGTGGAAGCTGGGCCGCCTGTCGCTGATGACGAGCGCGATGAACCCCAACGTGCCGGACCTGAAGTACGTGGAGGCGGGCCAGACGGCGAGCATCTTCAAGGACATCGAGATGGCGGAGATGTACCCCAACTCTGACGAGTACTTCGACTTCTCCGTGACGCCCGCGCTGCCCGACGGCATCACGCTGGACCCCAACAGCGGTATGATCTCGGGCACGGCGCACAGCCTGATGCCCGCCACGACCTACACCATCACCGCCAAGAAGTTCAGCGGCGAGAGCAAGACGGCGCTGCTGCCGCTGGAGGTGGTGGCCTGCACCGGCTCGCAGTCGCTGGTCACGCTGGTGGCGCGCACGGACAACTACCCGCAGGAGAGCTCCTACAAGCTGTACGAGGGCAAGAGCACGAGCGGCGCGGTGAAGGCGCAGAACACGCGCTTCCCCGTGGGCAACTCGCTGAACTACGTGGACTGGTGCCTGCCCAACGGCATCTACACGCTCCAGCTGCTCGAGACCAGCAACGACGGCTGGGTGAACCCCGCGGGCTGGTACCTGAGCGTGGACGTGGGCGCCATGAAGCTGGACATGGGCCAGGTGGCGAGCGGAGTCAGCTCCGTCACCACCCTGTTCTCCTCCTACTTCCCCTTCCAGGTCGAGTACTCCGACTGGGCCTTCGCCAAGACCGCCGTGGCCGCCGACTGGACCGGCGTGAGCTTCGATGCCAGCGCCTGGACGGTTGACAAGGCTGCAGCCATCGGCACGAACGACGCCATCACCACCTACATCCGCAAGGAGTTCAGCATTCCCTCGCTGGAGGACTACGCGGTGCTGAACGTGCGCGTGAAGTACACGGGCGGCGTGGTCGTGTATGTCAACGGCCACAAGGTGGCGCGCTTCAACCTGGCGGAGAACTTCGACGCCAACACGCAGTCGATCGAGGCGAAGGCGGATCCCGTGTTCTCCGTGTTCCACGTGATTCTGAACACGGTGCAGGCCGCCACGGACAAGAACGTGATCGCGTTCGAGGTGCATCGTCCCAAGGACACCTCCTCCGAGCTGCCCGTGGTGTTCGACGCGACCGGCGTGTTCGGCGTGAACGAGTGCTCGCCGGTGCTGGACAGCTACGCGGTCATAAACGGCACGGAGCCCTCCTCCGGCACGCTGGAGGGCTTCTTCGACCTGTCGCCGATCAGTTACGGCTACCTGCCCAACGCCGTCGGCACCTTCATGGAATGGACGGTGGAGAACCTGGAGGGCACGCGCTTCAACGCCTACGCCTGGCAGACCGTGTACGCGCGCACCTCCTGGGGCTTCTCGCTGTACACGCGCAAGTTCGAGGAGGAGGACTACACCTCCGCGCTGGCGCTGCTCGAGCAGTCCACGAAGGCGCTGGACCGCAACACCTGGAGCGTGCCCGTGGGCATTGCTGGCTTCCGCCAGCTGCGCTTCGAGATCGACGACACCTCCTCCGCGACCGTGTCGTTCAGCGCGCACTTCCTGCTGTACTGCAGACCCGCCAGCGCGGGCGCCTGCCCTGCCATCGACGAGTATCCGATGGTGGGCGAGGGTCAGATCTCGCCTGCGGAGTGCGCGTACGGCTTCCGCGGGTACGCGTACAGACAGTGCACGGGCGGCCAGCTAGGCGACGTGAAGACGGACAAGTGCGAGTACAAGGTGCCCAGCGACATGCAGTACGAGTCGGCGATTATCACCTTTGTGATCGACGTGCCGACGACGACGGGCGTGCCCGCCTACACCAACCTCATCACCCGCTTCTTCATGGCGGACACCACCCCGCTCCCGGAGGGCCTTACCCTGAACACGGAGACGGGAGAGATCAGCGGCACGGGCAAGACCGTGTCGGAGGCGACCTACACGGTTCACGGCGAGAACCCGAAGGGCGCGACGTTCGTGGCGATCACCATCTCGGTGCGCAAGGGTCGCTGCCAGCCCGAGGGCGTGTTCGAGAGAACCAACGTAGGCGAGGTGGCAGTGTACGAGTGCTCGATGCAGGGCAACTACATCGGTACGCAGAAGAGAGCGTGCGTGCTGGGAGAGAAGGACGGCGTGTGGCAGAAGGCCAGCGGTTATTGCATGCCGGTTATGATGATTGTTATTCTGTGTGTGGTTGCGATTATTATCATTGCGATTGTAGTCTTCGTGATTATGAGAATGACCAGAAAGACGAAGGCCGTGGGCGGTGTGAAGGGAAAGAACGTGAAGAAGACTGCCTCCAAGTCCGCTCCCAAGTCGAAGAAGGAGGGAGGCAAGGCGGTGAAGGTCTAAATGACTGTGGGTGTTTGTTGCATTTCCCTCCTATAGTCTTTTGCTTTTGCAACCAATTCACACATCCCTTTCATCATATGCACGATTATTTGAGAAACGAGTCACTAACAAACACACTACACCTTTGCAGCTTTGGTCCCACTCGAAGCCGCCTTTCCCTTCACGCCCCCCACAGCCTTCTTCTGACGACTCGCGCGGATCAAACAGAGCAACCTCCCTGACATGCAAACGCCCATGCGCACATATTTGAAATGGCCCGCCTTCATTATGCATAGCCGCACAAAAGGGGTCATTTGGAGTGGAAATGAAGGCAGTCCATTGTCCTTGAGAATACTGAGTAAGCGACTGCAAAAGATTGTCATACAATAAGAGTAGGATCCACAGTTCAACAAATCACGTCGCCTCTCAACCATCACCCATTCATGCAGCGTTTTCCCCACTAACCCCTGGATTCAAACTGCATTCACAGCAAAAAAGCAAAACACAGGAAAACTGGAACAACGCCCATGCCATCAAATGATCTGTCTCCAAAATCATGAATAAAACATGCAATTCACTACCAATCCAATGCACATCCAAATCACGCCATTCCCCTTTTCATTTCTCTCTTCTCCAATTTATAGCTAGCAGTCCCAACACACATTCCCCTTTCATTTCCCCTTCAATCCACGCAAATTCCACACTCTATTTCATTTGACGAAGGCATGAACGTGGAAACCCCGCAGAATGGTGGTTTCCTTGGTGATCAAGGCATTCACTGAACACATGGAAAAGAATGGACAGAAAACAATTGCAATGAAGAGTGTCTTCTGTTGCCTTTTGATCTGTTACTGCACACGGGTTCCATAACACATAGTGGCTCTCGCGGCGTCGATCGATTGCACCGCTGATCAGGTCAAGATTCACGTCAAAAAGATGTCGACGGAGTACCCTGAAGAGGAAAGCATCGTCATCAAGGATGGGCAGACGGCCCTCTGGACGAGTCCCACCTTTGTGAGCGGTGAACTCTACGAGGCGGACGTTTGTCTTAACAGAACGACCAACCTCCAGTACACCATGACTCTGATGGATGAGTTATTCTCCCTGCCATTTTTCATCACATAGGTACGGCGACGGCTGGGGCAAGGGATCCTACCTCCAGATTATCGGTGCCTACGAGAACAAGATCTTCACGAACTGGGTGATTTCTGGTACAATGGACAACTACGTTCTGTCCCGTACATCTAAAGTCCTTCCCATCATGCGTAGTGTACAATCCCGTCGAGGAAGACGCGACCTGGAAGGTGACCTCTGGCACCGTTACCGATGGCTGGAAGACGCTCTCCTTCAACGACGGCGAGTGGACCTCTGTGGACCTCTCGAGCCCCACGCTGGAAACCTCTGGCGCGCAGTACTTCAGAAAGACCTTCACCGGTCTGGCCGATCTCGCCGCCTTCGAGGCTCGTTTCAAGTTCCAGTACGGTATCATCGCGTACATGAACGGAAACGAGATCTTCCGTGACAACATGCCCGCGGGCGAGGCGTCCCCTCTGACCTCCGCCACGGGCAGCTATATCACGCTGGGCTACCGCGGCGTGATTCGCAACGGCGCGGAGATGAACGGCAACGGCGTGATGGCGGTGGAGCTGCACTTCTTGTCGGATGCGCCCGTGACGTCGGTGTCCTTCAACTGCTGGGTGGCGCAGTACGCCAGCACGAATCCCGACCAGACGGCGTACAAGTGCTACATGACGTACCCCGAGGGCATCGACGGCGAGGGCGACGAGCCGGCGGTGTTCGACTTCAACACGGGCACGTACTACGTGGGCATGACCAGCGACACGCCGACCATCCACTTCAACTACGCCAACGTGCGCCCCGTGGTCAACGCGGTGAGCGTCATCTCGGGCGTGATGAACAACTTCCTGCCGTCGACGCTCACCACCTCCGGCGCGGACCTCACCTCCTCCCCGTTCACGGCCTTCATCTGGGGCACGGGCGTCACCTACTCCGCGGACACGCGCATCATGCGCTACTCGCTCTTCAACACCAACTACTACAAGAACATCCAGACCGCCATGCTCTCGGAGGGCAATCGCGTGTGGGTGCCCGAGCTGAGCTACTACGTCTGCAACATCGTGGCCCCCACCTCCATCGTGATGGTCCCCGCCGCGACCGAGGCCGTGGTCGGCGTCACCTCCATCGAGATCAAGCCCGCCGTCGGCGGCTTCTCCTCCTGCACCGTGACGCCCGCGCTGCCGCAGGGCCTCACGCTCAACGCGGCGACCTGCGCGATCAGCGGCGTGCTGGCGGGCTCCTTCACCAGCGCCACCTTCACCATTTCCACGGCGGCGGGCGCCACGCCCATCACCGGCACCTTCTCGATCACGGCCGTGGCCTGCAACGGCAACGTGATGTTCTTCAAGCGCACGTACCCCGCGCGCTGGGCGGAGCGCGAGACCTTCACGCTCACCAACGCGGCGACGGGCGAGGTGATCTTCGACGAGCCGGCGTCGTCGACGCAGACGGCGGGCCTGACGAAGATCATGCGCTTCTGCACGACGGCGGAGCGCGTGAAGATCGCCATCAACTCGGAGAGCGGCTCGTGGGACGCGCAGAGCTGGCTGTACGTGGGCAGCGTGACGGGCGGCAACGACGACACGCTGCTGCGCGTGAAGTGCAACTCGTACCTGAACCTACGCAACGAGTACTACGTGCGCGTGGGCTACGCGATCGGCGCGCAGCAGCCGTGGCGCTACCTGATGGGCTCGGTGCCTGAGAACTGGCACAGCATGGACGTGAGCGCGTGGGCGGAGGCCAGCATGGGTTCCTTCCCCGACTCCACCAACCGCGTGCAGCTGTACCGCAAGAGCTTCAACGTGGCCTCGCTGGACAACGTCGGCGGCATGGTGCTGAACATCCGCGCGCGCTACGCGCTCATTGTCTATCTCAACGGCCACGAGGCCTACCGCATCGGCTTCACGGGCGCGCTGTCCCCCACCACGTACACGGAGCACGTGTACCCCGAGCTCAAGTACCACTCGGTCTCGCTGCCGCTGCGCCAGGTGGCCAGCGGCACGCAGGCGCCCGTCGACCTCATCGTGGCGGGCCAGAACACGATCGCCATCGGCCTGCTGGCGCTGAGCGACGAGCAGAAGACGGCATCCTTCGACGCGACGCTGCAGTTCCTGGGCGACGAGGCGAACAGCCGCGTGATCGACTACACGCTGGCGTACAGCGCCATCCCCGAGTCGGCGGACCCGTTCCAGAACAACATGCGCTCGTCGATGTCGATGTCGACGTGCACGCCGAACAGCCTGGACATCACCTTCGCCGACAGCCGCGCGGAGGCGATCACGTCCTTCTCGGTGACGAACTACTACCTGCGCATGACCGCGCTGCCCTACGGCGTGACGGTGAAGGCGCAGAACCTGGGCGACGACGACTGGGTGACGCTGGGCACCTTCGAGGGCTGGAAGTGGTGGAGCGCGGCGCAGGAGAAGAAGATCTACATCGCGAACAGCAAGGCGTACCAGCGCTACCGCTTCGAGAACTGGAACAGCGGCTCGACGACGGAGTGCGACTGGAACGTGAACCGCCTGGACGTGTACCTGGACAAGATGAACGTGGACATCCCCGAGCTGCACTACGACTCGCTGGACGGCTACCTGAACGTGGAGCTGGCCGAGATCTTCCCCAACTCGCCCTACTACACGCTCTTCACCGTGCAGCCCGAGCTGCCCGCAGGCCTGAGCATGGACCAGGCGACGGGTGCCGTCATGGGCACGCCCACGGCGCTGACGGAGTCGCGCCAGTACACCATCTCGGCGAAGAAGATCACGGGTGAGACCTCCTCCTCGGTGGTCACCATGGCCGTGACCATCTGCAAGGACGGCAAGAGCCTGATCACCTCCACGCTGCGCACCACCTCCATGCCCAGCCTCGAGTTCTACCGCCTCTACGCCGGCCGCGGCACCAGCGGCCAGCTGCTGCGCGATGAGCCCTCGCTGTTCATGGCCAACAACAACCTGGTCTACGCCGACTTCTGCCTGCCGCACGGCATCTACACCTTCCAGCGCGGCATGAGCCAGAGCGACGAGGGCCTCTCCTTCCCCGCGGGTCACTCGCTTTCGGTGGACCTCGGTACGCTGCGCTTCGAGATGGGCCACGTGCCGCAGAGCGCGCCCGCCTCCGGCGCCACGATGGTCTTCTCCTCGCTGCTGCCCTTCCAGATCAACTACGACGACTGGCGCGTGTACCGCAGCGCCACCGCCGTGCCCGCCAACTGGAACGCCAACGATTTCGACGACGCGGCGTGGGACGTGGTGAAGGCGGCGGACATCGGCATCGTGGCGCCCGTCACCTTCTACGTGCGCCGCTCGTTCGAGATCCCCTCGGAGGACTACCACGTGCTGAACATCCACACCAAGTTCACCGGCGGTATGGCCGTCTACTACAACGGCCGCCTCGTGGCGCGCTTCAACCTGCCCGAGACCTTCCACGCGGAGACGTTCGCCTCGGCGCCGCACGACTTCACCGCCTACTCCAAGTTCCACGTGATTCTGCCCACTTCGGGCAGCGTGGTGGGCAAGAACACGATGGCCTTCGAGGTGCACCGTGAGGAGCAGCAGTCCACGGCCGACCCCGTGGTCTTCGACGCCACCGGCGCGTTCGGCGTGGCGGACTGCTCGCCCGTGGTGGACTCGCAGATCATGGGCCAGGCGACGGAGCTGTCGCTGGGCGACTACCCGAACCTGTTCGACCTGAACCCGACGACGCTGGTGATCATGGCCAAGGACGCGGGCACCTTCATGGAGTGGACGGTGGAGAACCTGGAGGGCTCCAAGTTCAACAGCTACGGCTTCACCAGCGGCGAGGAGAACTTCTCCATGGCCTGGTCGCTGTACGCGCGCGGCTCCGAGGAGGACGACTACGTCACGCTGCACGAGACGCCCGCCATCCGCCTCGTCGACCGCGAGCGCTCCGCCTTCGCCACGCCCGTCGCCATCGCCTCCTTCAGACAGTTCCGCTTCTTCCTGGACGCCAACGCCAACAAGGCGCCGCGCATCTCCGAGATGGTGTTCCAGTACTGCGTCGCCACCGGCAACGTGTGCCCCGCCATCGACGACTACCCCGCCGTGCAGGAGGGCCAGATCTCGCCCGCCGGCTGCCCGGACAAGTACACGGGCTACTCGTACCGCATGTGCGAGGGCGGCGCGCTGGGCGAGGTGAAGCTGGAGCACTGCGTGCCCAAGGTGCCCACCAACCTGCGCTACAAGGAGACCACCTACAACTTCGTGCTGGACGTGGAGGCCGCCACGCCGCAGCCCGAGTACGACAACCTCATCGACGCGTTCTACCTGGACGAGAGCGTGGCGCTGCCCGAGGGCCTCGCGCTGGACGCCACAACCGGCGTGATCTCCGGCAAGCCGACCAAGGTGGCGGAGATCGCCTCCTACACCATCTACGGCAAGAACAGCCGCAGCGCCACGCAGGTGGTGCTGAGCATCGGCGTCCGGAAGGGCCAGTGCTACGCGGACGGCGTGTTCGACACGACGGAGGTGGACGAGACGGCCGTGTACGAGTGCTCCAGCGGCGGCAGCTTCGTCGGCACGCAGAGACGTCTGTGCCTGCTCGGAAAGACGGACGGTGAGTGGCAGAAGGCCAGCGGTTTCTGTCTGTCTGTAGCTCTGTTAGTTGTTCTCATTGTGGTTGCCATTCTCATCGTCGTCATCGTCATCTTGGTTGTGCTCCGTCTGACGCGCAAGAAGAAGAGCGTGGGCGGCGTGAAGGGAGCCAAGGGAAAGACGGTCAAGGTGACCAAGGCTGAAGCGCCGAAGCAAAAGGAGGTGAAGGTGTAATCCGTTTGCGCTCTGTTTGTTGTCACTCCCGTGTGCATTCTTTGTTTGTGGGGAACTAAGAGTTTCGTTTTTTGCGGGCGGAGACGCGGGATTGCAGGAGCGCAGCCCGTGTTTCTCCGTTTCCCCTTTTCTTTTTGTCTGCGATCCACAACAAATACGACTTGATAGAAA
>OIWT01004953.1_pt1 | contig 10208 bp, 24 predicted proteins | sample 1587701 | NCBI WGS metagenome assembly OIWT01 (sample SAMEA3888904, study PRJEB22519) | human gut metagenome | biome: human gut; feature: human-associated habitat; material: faeces | place: Denmark | collected 2009 | reverse complement strand
TCGTACTCAGCGGGATGGTTCTTCGCAAAGCGCGCAATTTGATTTCCTGTGAAACGCTCATAGGCTCTTCCGTGATGAATCAGTCCCACGAACAAACCTCGACCCGGTGACTTCCGCCAAGTTCTTCGCCCCTCCGAGCACCTCCTCCAGGTGATGACACTCCGCTCCAGTGCTCGAATCCATCCAAATCGGAGACACTAACCCGTGATCCACCCGTCAAACGCAAACATGTGATGGAAAAACAGTTTTCGAGTTGCTCCTTCAACGTTTTGGAGGACACTAACGAATTCAAAACGCTACGACTTCCGCGCTTCCAATACACGGAGCCATGCTGCTGGCCACTTACAGAAATGGATCGAACCTACGCATCACCTCGGCTTCGCCAAGACAACAGCGCGAAGGGGGAAACCCAATTCTGAAAGTCGTTGAAACAGCAGATCAATCGCCTCTACCCACTATGCATATATGTATGCGAAAAAGCAGACCATCAGCGTGGGAGATACGACAACTCCGTTTCCCTTCAAGAGCACTCCGTTTTTCGTCCCATACCGAGGTAGATCGTTGTCGAATTGCACGACCGCGTTGCCAACAACCTGAAGGGTGTCTGACATGAGAACGCCCTTGCAACTTTGGGTGCTCAGATCGATCCCGAGATAAAGATCTACGTTGAAAGCGCCCATATCGAAGCAAACCCTGCATTGGCAAGAGTCAAATGAGCCGCGTAGAAATGCGTAGCATCCACTGCGTTTCAAAGAAACACCCAAATTCGTTTCATTTCCGCCCTGCTCAAAGCCCAGATTGTGGGCGAAATCGTTGAGCGTCTCCGCCTTGCGCACGAAGCCCATCTTCTTCACACAGTCTGCCAACAGGATGTACGCATCGGCGCGCTTCGCGTTCTGCGAGGTGCTACAGATCACGCATTCCCGACACGCGCACAAGTCATTCAGCACACGCTCCAGCACGCGGTGCATGCCGCAGCCGTCCAGCGCCTTCACCAGCGAGAACAGCAGCAGCTCCGCGTCGCGGGGCTCGCCGCCCAGCTGCCCGAAGGCCTCGCGGTGCTGGAAGAGGAGGCGGCTGGCGGGCGCGTAGTGCTCCTACGCCTCACGCCCGCGCATCACCCCCACGCTGTTGAGCTCCAGCAGCGCGTCCACCACGGGCCGCACCACGTCCACGGCGGCCAGCGAGTTGAGGCGGTCGTCGCCGCGCACGTGCTCCCACTTCAGCTGGGTCTCCGCTACGCGTCAGGGGAGCGGCGCGCGCCCACGCAGCTGCAGCTCCTGCCAGAGCGCGTCCTGCTCGCGCGCGGCGTCGCCCGAGAGCAGCGCCTGCAGCGGCGCCTCCTGGCCGGTGACGGAGAAGAGCAGCGCGCGGTAGACGGTGTCCACGGGCGTGAGGAAGCGCTTGTGCGTGCGGCGCAGCAGGTCGAGCACCTGGGCCCAGCGGTCGCCCATGCCTTCGCCCAGCAGTTCCATGCGATACAGCACGTGCACGTAGTCGTTCACGTGGTCGCTCGTCAGCGTCTCCTGCTCGTCCACCTCCGCGCTGTCCACCGTCTCGCGGTACGCCCGCGGCTCCTTCTCCCGCCTCCGCCGCTCCCTCTTCTCCGCCTTCGTCTCCTTCTTCTCCTTTTCCTTTTCTGACTTGTCAGTTGCCTTGTCAGTTGCCTTGTCACTTGACTTGTCACCTGACTTGTCACTTGCCTTGTCACTCGACTCACCCTCGGTCTTGGCGACGAGCTCCTGCTCGCGCAGCAGCATGCCGTCCAGCAGGACCACCGCGTTGCCGTACTGCTTCACCTGCATGTTCAGCGTCATCTTGTGCGACAGCAGGTGGTGGTCCAGCGTCGACCCCGTCGTGTAGTCCACCGGGTGGTTCGACCACGCGCGCGCCGTCTCGCGCAGGAACCGCAGGCCCTCGCGCGTCCGCCCCTACGCATCATCGCCGCGCCGCGCCCCTGCCTGCTTCTCCAGCACGTGCAGCACCGCGTGCACTGCGCGCACGTCCTGCGCGTTGCCCGAGAGCGTCTGCATGCCCACCTTCTCCGCCTCTCTAGTCCTCACTTCGTCCCGCGGCACCCACTCGCCACGGCCCAGGAGGCTGAGACAGGAGGCGCGGTAGCCCGCCATCAGCTCATCGCACGGGATGTTGATGCCCCAGAAGGACCACACGCGAGACAGCGAGGCGTACTAGGCGTGAGGCTGCGACATGACTCCCACCATGCTCTCGGCACGGCCCAACATCTGGTAGAGGGAGTGGAGCGTGTTGATGCACAGAATGTCCACCGGGTCGTTCATGAGGATGCTCTCCAGCGTGTTGATCGCATAGTGGATGCGGTTGCAGCGGAGGGCGGACAACACGTTCAAGTAGAGGTGCTCATTCTTTGTGTATTCCTTCTCTGCCCCTCACTCCAAACCAAAGAGCAAACGATTCGGGTCCTGGGAAAGCGTGTCCTTGATGCGGTCGTAATACACGCGCTCATCCCCCAATCCCGTGAGATAGGACGAAATGGCGCAAATCACGTTTCCCATCACGAAGTCGGGATTCTTCTCCAAAAACTACGCGCCTCACACAAACGCAGCAGAGACTACGGTATCGAGGGTGATAAAGGGATGGTGATGATACATCAACATCTACTTATCAATTGCCGATAAAGAACAAGACGTCGCTCAGCGCCTTATCGAAAAGAGCCATTTGCTCGTCTGTATGGGCGGTAATGAGCGAGGTACAGACCTTCGATGCTCTTCGTGTCGTCGGGATAGACTGCTCCTTCGAAAAGCTTGGAATGAGGAAAGATGCCCAATGCAATACAGCCACAGACTCCGTTTTGGAATTTGAGTTAGTAAACGAGAGCTATGCAAAAGGCGTGGAAGCCGACGGAGCATGAGATGAAGAATGCGTTTGCAAGAAACGTATGAAATGTATCATTCAATATAGAAGCAAAAATACTGTCCTTCGCAGCGGTCGTCCCAAGGAAGCCTGCCTCCACTCTTTTCTTACCACCAGTCTGGGAATTCAATGGTGACGTCTGTCTTGTTGTTGCGGTAGAGCGACAACCCGAGCGTTTCATGTCCGACCAGCGCGGAGTCCTCCATTCTACGCATCATTGCCAGCACGCTACCGCACATCTTCTCCAGCGAGTAAAACGAGTCGATAATGCCGTAGTACGCCTTCCGCGGGTCCTTCCAGTCATGCAGAAACATCCGCCCGTCGCCCTCCTTCAGGAAGTGTCGCGCCTGCCGTTAAGGCGCCGTGGGCGGAGTGGCAGGATATAGCATACGCGAGCTGCGGCCGGCACCGCCCGTCGTTGATCAGCACGTCGAACTGCGCGTCCAGCTGCACCAGCACGTCCAGGTACTTCTTGAAGCCCTTGCGCGCGCACCGCAGCGTGTGGTCGCGCGTCCTACGCCTCAGCCGCCGCCGCTCCCCTCACTTCTGCGGCACGCCGTGGCCGTAGAGCACCCGCACGTTGTCCAGGGCGGACAGCTCCTCCTGCACGTCGCGGTAGGACTCGCGGTTCCACAGCACCACCGTCAGCGTCCCGCACAGGCTCGCCAGCGCGCCCGACACGGAGGTGCTCGCGTACTGCAGGCAGCGCGCGCCGCGCGGGATGTTCGCCGCGAAGAAGGCCATCTCGGCCGGGTCGTAGGTGTCGTCGTTGTACCACCCGCGTCGCGAGTACCGCCGCTGCAGCCCGTACACGCCCGCCGCGTCCTCGTCTACCCGTCAGCGCCGCATCGCACGCCCACCCAGGCGGAACACGCAGTTCCAGGTCTGCCCGTCGCGCCACTCGTCGCCGATCCGCTCCAGGTTCCAGTCGTGGTCGTCGCGCGCGCGGTGACCGGCCTTCACGCCGTCGTCGTCGGTCTGGTGCAGCGCCACCAGCGCGTTCGTCACGTCCACGGAGGACACGCGCCCGCGCTCCGCCACCGCGCGCGCCACCAGGTAGTTGTCGTAGCCGGGCCGCCCGATCACCACGTCCTTCACCTCGGCCCACCGGAACGCGCCGCGCGTGAAGAAGAAGTAGTCCTACGGCTCGCCACATCTCGCTGCGCCCACCTCCGCGTCCGCCTGGAACATCTGTCCTCGTCGCGCCGCGGCCAGCACGAAGGCGCCCTGCTCGGCGGCGGCGATGGGGAGGAGCACGTCGAGGTCGAGCGGGTAGTTGGTGCGACGGCCCACCAGGAGCACCTCGTCGTAGAGCGAGTGGTCGGCGATGCGGCGCCGCACCTCCTCCAGCAGCGACACTAGCGACGGGGGAAACAGAATGTCCCCGTTGGCGAAGCCGTAGAAGGGAGCGCGGTACTTCGATTCAATGCGCTGCATCATGCCCTTGAAGAGAGGAGTGTGGTAGGGGTTGGTGCTAGAATTGGAGGGGAGACACGGCATTACGGCACCTCCGTGATGACGTCGATTCCGTGCTTCTTGCAGTGATCGGCAATTCGGGGGGAGTCGCTGAAGATAACCGCGCGAATGGAGGGCTGGAGAGCAGCCAGATTGCGAAGGGTGTTTTCCTGGATGATGTGCTTGGACGGGGTCGTTGCTTCCGCAAATGTAGTCGCCAGCACCATCAGGGGCTCGCCCGTTGAGGGCTGATTGCTGTGGCGCGCATCGAACGACTTCATCCAACTCTCTGACGGGTGCGCGTAACCATAGTCTGAGAATGAAAGGAAACCACAGGAGCAACGAAGAAGGGATGTGGCTTCTTCTTGCGTTAGGTTGTCGGATAGCAGGGGTCGTGCCCCTATGGATTGAAGGTGCAAAGCACGAGTACGTTTCCCTCGCAGCGACGAATGGCCCAGCGATCCGCTCTACAATCAAACAGACTGAAGTATCCCAAACCTTCCATGTTGCTAGTCCATTGTACAGCTAGAAATGACAAGATTCGTACATCCATACCGAAATACTCCAGGAAGAGAGAATGCGAACGCCATAGGACTATCCGTGAACTGTATAGAAAGATGACACAAAGAGAAGGACAATCAGAATGACGAGACACAAAAGCACGCAAATCAAGCGCCGCAGTCTTCTGCGCTTTCTGTATTTCATCTTCTTCGGGCCGCCTGTTCTCCCCATGCAAACCGCGATTCAAACAAACAAAGAGTTACTTGACCGCTCTGTAAAACAGCATATACGGCTCCGCGTGCAGCACCTCCTGGTAGCTGATCTCCCGCACCCACTGGTCGTTGCAGCACACCCACCCGTCGAAGCCCTCGGATACGCGGCAGTAGCTTACGTAGTGCCCCTTCATCAGCTCGGTCCCCTGGTGCGCAATCACCTACAGCTCACCCGCTCGGCCCGCGCCTACTCCGAAGAGCTCGTACTTGGCGTACTTGGCGGTGTCGAAGAGATCGTAGTCGCTCAGGTCCAGCTCCTGCTCGAACGCCACGGGCTTCTGGATCTTCACGGGCCGCTGCAGCTTCCGGCTGTAGATGAAGCGCATCAGCTGGATCACCAGACACGGCGGCGACTGCTCGATGCGGTACGCCCCCTGCTTGCTCTACACCTTACGGCCTCGTCTCGGGCTCACGTCGTAGGAGCCGCTCAGGAACAGCGACAGCGCGTCGCCCACCGACTCGATCTACGCTCGCACTCCCGCCGCGCACCTACGGAGCTGGAGGCGATGGGCAGCGAGAGCGTCAGGAAGGACTGCTGCTCCACCAGCTGCCGCTTCGAGTAGCTGCGCGACTCCTTGCGCAGCTGCGTCTCGAAGAGCGAGTTGACGATGTTCTGCTTCACGATGGCCTCGTGGATGATCACCTTGCGACCGCCCGACCCGATCTCGCTCCACGCGTCCTCGTCCTCGATCGGCACCGCCTCCACGGAGGGGGCGAAGGACTCCACCTCCTTGGCCAGCTCCTCCAAGAGGTAGAGGAAGAACTCCTGCACGTCGGACTGCTCCTCCGCGAACATCACGTTGCGCACGGCAATGACTACCCTTCAAACCCATCATAGTACCTGCGCTCACGCAGCTCACTGAGGTGAACGCGGCTGTGCATTTCTCTCTTTTCGCTGAAGCTCTGCTTCATTCGATCGACGATGCGGAGGAACAGGGTGAGGAATGGAGAGTAGGGGTTGTCCACTCCGTTCAGGCGTTGAGAAAGTTCTTTCAGGAAACGGAAAAGTGGAGGGAAGTGAAGCAGACACTACCATTCACAGAAACACGCACTTTTACCTGAATTACGCTATTCTGATAGCAATTGTTTCCCTCGTTCACGAACCCGACCGTCTCGTATCCCTCAAAAACGCCAAAATCGGTCATTTCATCGCCCTCTTTGCAAATCATGTCCATATCGCCTTCTATATTTTCAATATATGATCGCACTTGAGAAAGAGACTCGTTTAGACCCTCCTCTTCATTAGACGAATGATGGATGAAATAGTCAGTGAGGATGGGCTTCTTATCATATACAATTGACTGCTTATTTATTTCCGGCTTTGGAGTAGATGTCTCTGGAGCACGCTTTGCAACGCCCTGAAATAGGCTGGATGTTCCCTTTGATAGCCAAGGATTCGTTGGCTTCTTTGGCTCCTCCCCACTACTCATCACAAGAATACTATGATTCATTCCACTGGACTCCAGTATCTGTTATTTGATTATACTAACAAAAAGATCAGCATGAAACAAGATGGAGAGTATTGAGTTGAGTTATCAACTCAGCAGCACGGAAAAGGGTTCACCGAATTGTAGTATACACGGAGTGTCATCGAGTCTACCCTTCACTCCTTTCCCTTTTCTGAACCATAGTTGGGAATCATCATGAGTACTTCGTATACTCTGTCTGTGATGAAGAAGAGTAGAAGCTCCAGTCCAAGGAAAAGAAGGGATAGAATGGCGAAAAGAAGTGTGTTGTCGAAAGCAGCAATGAAGATGAGCGAAAAGAGTCCTAAGAAAAGCCAAATGGATCTCCACGATCGATAGTGAGGTGAAGAGCCCAGATCCAGAGCATCAAGGATATGACTTCCAGATAGACTCGGTTCATCCTGGAAATGGAAAGAAATCCTAAGACGGGGATGAAAAGGAAGGGGATTCCGAAGACACTCATCAGGAGAACAAACTAGGGAACAGTTGCGAATATCCTGCTACGCATTCGAGTACTGACGTTAGCTGCACCCAGATAGCATAGTGTAATGCCGTTTCAATCACTCTAGTGTGAATTCGAAGATGCGTCACAACACGTCTGGTTTATGCTGACAAGCATCCACAATTCTCTGAATTTTCATAATCCTGAATGATGGATTCCATCTGTCAATGTCAGCCATCTTCACCCACACAATTCAGAACAAACACAGAACACATTAACTATTGCGCACCATTTCAGTGAGGTCAGAAAAACTGTCCACGATCAGCATGGCCTTCTCCATCGCTCGAGGCTTGTAGGTCACTCCCGTAAAGCCGATGAACGCATCGGTGTTAGGATAGGCATTTGCGTCCAGGATTCCGTCTCCTATGTTCACCACCACTCCACTCCCATTTGTCTCCTTCTTCCTCAACCTATCCCATTAACATAAACCATCTCATTTACTCCTTTGCAATAATTCCCTTTCCATCAAGACGCGTTACTGTAGCCGTTTCGTCAAATCCCAAGAAACGGCCTTCAGAATCAAACCGTAGCGGGATTGCAAAAAGGTGCGACTCGTCGATGTGGAGAATACGGAGTAGAGGTGTAATCATGGGAACAAATCCACCCGAAACTAGAAACACTTCCTTCTTCTTCTCTTTGCACGCGTTTATAAACTCCTGTATGTAGTCAACGAGTTGGTATGGATAGGATTGAAGACAACCCTCGCATACCTGTTTGGAAGGCTTCAGCACATTTAAACACTTGCGCGTGAATTCATTGTATGGAATCAATTCATTAATAATCCTAGGAATGAAAAATACAACAGTTTGAGCACTCTTGCTTACAAGCGGCGATTTCGCGTTCCTTTCCCAAATACGACGCAAGCATGTCAACTCCCTCTTTGCGAATGATGGTGCTATCCACATCGAGGATCACAATCTGAGACTGCTTCAATAGCTCAATTCCCTTCTGAACAGCAAATCCGCCCTTCACTGGCATTCAACGCACTTATTCTTTGTGTTTTGCCATTTGGGTTGTTGAGGGCCCTATTGTATATGCCCCATTACCCTAATTCTTCTCCTCACTCTCATTTCATTCATTGATAATCATAATCTCATCGTGATCTACTCAAACCGCATAAACATAGAGTAAGCGTGTGAGGACATCTTTCCAGAGGCATCCTTTTCTTATTTCATACTTCGCTTTGGTACAACAAACAACCCACTCTTTCATACACTCCTCCTCATACTGAAGAAGAGAACGCAGCGTGCTCACTCTCATCTTATCCACCACAATGTCGATCTTCCCCGTCGGAGTCTACTCGTTATCCCCTGGGAATCACCGGACCGTTTCAATGGCATTCGGACACTCCTTCGTTACGCACTCCACGATGTGCGTAATCTGGGCAGCAGACAGCTGGTTGAAGCTCTGCGCAAATTCACGCCGCTTCTCCACCGACGGCATTCTACTGTGAATCGACGACCTCAAGCCCACTTCTCGTCCTCGGGAACTACATATCATCTCCCCTGCTGTCGTCCACGCTGATTCACCAACTGACGGAACTTGTCCTCGAAAAGGCCCTGGAGCTTCTGGGCATACACGCGGATCTCCGTTCCTTCGGGATTGTAGAGAAGACAGTTGCTCCAGATCAGTCGCATGTCCGCCGCGAAGGAGTAGGCGTCTCCATACTCCCTGTTCTCCAGTTTTGTCTATGGGGTAGTCACACCATCAGCAAATACCTTCACAGTGGAGAGATCCATGGGAACCTTCACGATCGTCGGATAGTCTAGCAGATTCCACTCCTTCCAGGGTACCGGATGCAAGAAGGGCTCTAGCGCTCATTTTCCACTCGCATCCCAAACCGGCGTCCGGATTGGCGATGAAGTCGTTCACTAAGCGCTTGCACAGGTTCTCGTACATGCGCGGCTGCAGCGATGAAGAGCGGACAAAGATGTGTTTTGAAAACAGGAGGCAAAAAATACAGCAAAGAATCCTCTTACATTCCAAAGAAATCAAAGTTCATCGCGGCAGGCTGTTGCTGAGCGGGCTGCTGCATCGGCTGCTGCATCGGCATGCCGTAGTTCATCGCGGGCTGCATCGGCTGCTGAGCGGGCTGCTGCATGGGCCTACCATAGTTCATCGCGGGCTGCATAGGCTGCTGCATGGGCTGCTGCATAGGCTGCTGCATGGGCTGCTGCATGGGCTGAGCGGGCGTGCTGAAGAAGTCAAAGCCGCTGGAGGCGGGCTGGGCAGGCTGCGCGGGCTGAGGCGCACGCTGCATGGGCTGCTGCGCGGTCTGGGCGCTCAGGCCGGAGAAGGCGGAGTTAATGTCGCCCACGCCGCTGAAGCCGAAGGGGTCGTTGCTGGCGGGCGCAGCAGCGGCGGGCTCCGCGGGCTTGGCGAAGGAGAAGGCGTCGTCGATCGCCGTCGCCGAGTTGAAGCTGAACGGGTCCGCCGACGCGGGCGCAGCAGCGGGAGCGGCAGCAGGCGCAGGAGCGGCAGCCGGCGCAGGAGCAGCAGCGGAGAAGAAGTCTATGAATCACACACACTACCCAAGACCACCGAAGCCGGCGGGCGCGGCAGCGGGAGCGGGCGCGGCAGTGCGCGGCTGGAAGTCGTCCTCGGCGGCCTCCTCGGCCTCTTCGCCGTCCATGCCGCAGCGCGCGATGAGGTCGTAGACAGTGCCGGCGAGCTTCTTGACCATGGGGTGGTTGTAGCTGCCCAGCATCTGGATCTCCTCCGTGTTCTCCTTGAAGTACGCCTTGAAGGCATCCGTGTTCGGCGCGTTCAGCACCTCCTGGATCACGTACAGCGCCTTCATCACCACCTTCCAGTTCTTGTCGCTGCACTTGCCCAGCAGGATCGGGCCCACCACCTACGCCTCATGCGCACGCCCGTCGCCCACCGCGGGGTCCAGCGTCTGGCACGCCGTCGCGAAGCGCGCCAGCTTGTCCTTCGGGGGCTCGGGACGCATGCCCTGCGGGCTGCACAGCTCCTCCACCAGCTTGCGCTCGTACGACCCGTCCGTCACCGCCACGCCCGCCTTGATCACCGGCGGCGTGTACACCGGCGCCGCGGGCTGCGCGGGAGCGGGCGCCGCCGCCTTGCGCTTGAACAGGCCGCCGCCCGTCGTCGGGGCGGGCT
>OIWT01004946.1_pt1 | contig 10226 bp, 10 predicted proteins | sample 1587701 | NCBI WGS metagenome assembly OIWT01 (sample SAMEA3888904, study PRJEB22519) | human gut metagenome | biome: human gut; feature: human-associated habitat; material: faeces | place: Denmark | collected 2009 | reverse complement strand
TGAGGTGGGTCATTTTTTTCCGGCCCTTTGGGTCAATTATAGTCCGGCCTTAACAATCGTCATTGACCCGGAATACTATCCCTGATTCTTTGGACAGATGATGATGCCCGTCTTTTTTTGCCTGGATGAAGATTTTATCCAGAACTTCCGGTTTGAAACGGACAGAAGCTGGAACTCGGTCCAGCATCATAATTCTTGTCGAAGCCTGCCCTTTCCCCTGGCCATCCCCATAACGTAGGGAAGCTCCTGCTAAATAGGAAAGGTTGGCATCTCCTGTTGCATCTACAAAAGCATGGGCAGTAAAAGCATACGAATTTTGATCATCCACACAAATGATTCTATAGATTTCTCCCCTTTGAAAATCCGCTTCCACTTGGAACATTCGGCAATGTAAAAGCACATCGACAGGATATTTGGAAATTACTTCATCCAGAGCAAATTTTGTTGCTTCCTGATCCAGCGCAACAATTGCATTACCTACAGGAGAGAACCTGAATCCATCATAATATCCCAGACGATGCAGCTCGTCCAATACTTCCTGTCCCACTCCTTTAACGACCTGCCGAGCATGCTCGCCATGCGTAAAAAAGCCACAATACGAAGAAACATTGGCAGTCGTTGCCTGCCCACCCAAGCACCCATATCGTTCAATCAGCAAGCAATGTGCTCCCGTTTTCGCAGCCCCAATTGCCGCCGCAATACCAGAAGCTCCGCCGCCTACAACAATTACGTCATAGTTCTTTTCAAGCACAGATACCAGCCTCCTTTTGCTTTTATTATAATATTCTCTCTATTTGTAGTAAAAATCATTAACTCTATAAAGTTAATAGTTTTATCCTATTGATATTATGAAAAAACACCCTTATAGTAAAAAGGAGGAGGGATAGCTTATGATTAGTAACCTACAAATGGAATATCTCCTGGCAGTCGCCAGAACTGGAAATATCACCAAAGCTGCTGAACTATTACATATCTCCCAGCCATCTCTCAGCAACCAGATCATCGCTTTGGAAAAAGAACTGGGTATTCCCCTTTTGGAACGCCGACATAAGCGTGTATATCTGACAGATGCCGGCCGTTATTTCGCTACCCAATCACAAAAGATCATTCTGCAAACCCGCAATCTAGAGCACACCATGAATGAATTCTCTACCCTCAAGAAAGGGACCCTTCGGGTAGGTCTCCTGCCGATTCTCTGTCCTTTATATTTGCCAGAAATGATTGCCCTTTTTCAAAAGAATTATTCCAATGTTCAGTTGATTTTAACTGTAGATGGAAGTAAAAATCTGCTTCGCCAGCTAAAAGATGAAAATTTGGATGTCATCATTGCTATTTTAGAAAAAGGAACTCTGCAAAAAGAGATTACTGCGGTGCCCCTTCGTCATTCTATGATTGAAGCAGCGGTCCATGAAAACCACCCTCTGGCAAAACTGGATATCATTGAAATCCATAAATTGCTGGATGAATCCTTGATTATCAGCGGGGACAGTTTTGTTTTACAGCATATTGTACAGCAAAATATGGAAGCCCAGCAGATTCCGCTGACCTACAGTCACAAATGCAGTCAAATTGAATCCTGCCTGGCTCTGGTTGATAAAGGAATGGGCATCTCATTCTGTTCTCCTGAGGTGGCTGCCTATTATCATTTCCCTCATGTAGTACTGCGGCCATTAGAGCCTCCCATTACACGAGATATTTATTTGATTTATAAAAAGCAGCCCGCTTATCTTCCAGTATTGCAGGCTTTTGTGCAGCATGTAAGGAGAGAATTCAATATTCCTTGCAGAAGCTGAAGCCATTGCGCAAGAATATGGCGTTACCTGCAGGATCCGGCAGTTGGATCAGATTCCACCGGCTCCCATGTTTCGACCTTTGATGCAGAAGTTTGAAAAAGCAGCCAAAGACCTTGGAATCCCATACCAGATACAGCCAAGCTGGGCAGGCCACGATTCCATGATTCTCAGCCATCGACTGCCTACTGCCATGCTTTTTGTTCCCAGCAAAAATGGGATCAGTCATTCACCGGAAGAATATACGGATGCCAATGACATTGGTCAGGCAGCTTCCGTGCTGAAAAAAGTTTTGGAAGAACTGACAAGGGAATAATCCATAAGGTTTGCATGGTCATAATCAGTACGATTCGTCGCCATGGACAAAAAAAGGTTGTTACGCACATGAAAAAATTTCCATACACGTAACAACCTTTAAAAATGAATGACAATATCTTCTTATGCTGTCCGGAATCTCTTCCGGATTTGTTTGAATACAGCCCAGGCAAGGACTGCAATGGAAATCCCCAGGAATACGGCAGCAATGGGAGACTGGAAGAATTTCAGGAAGCTTCCGTCCGTATACTGCATGCCCCGGATCAGGTTCTGCTCTACTTCCTTCCCGAGTACCAGACCCAGGATCAGCGGTGCCTGGGGATATTTGTACTTGCTCATGAAGTAACCGATGACCCCGAATCCCAGAGAAGTCCAGACATCGAACATATTGTGGTTGGTGCCATAGGTCCCCACCACGCACAGGACGAAAATAATGGGGAACAGGATGTATTTGGGCACATCCAGGACCCGTACAAAGGCCCGGATACCTCCGTATTCTACTACCAGCATCACGACTGTGGCCACCATAAGACCGGCAAACAGGCCATAGACCAGTTCACCACTCTGTTGGAACAGCAGGGGTCCGGGGATGATGCCGTGGAGCATCAGGCCGCCCAGAATGATGGCAGTTACCGTATCCCCGGGAATCCCCAGGGTCAGCAGCGGGATCAGCGCCCCGCCAATGGAAGCGTTGTTGGATGTTTCAGAAGCCACAATCCCGTCCATGCAGCCGGTGCCGAATTTTTCCGGATGTTTGCTCTGTTGTTTGGCCACACTGTAGGCCACAATGTTGGAAGTGGCTCCGCCAATTCCCGGCAGGATGCCGATGCCAATACCAATCAGAGCCGACCGTATGAAGTTGACGAACTGGTCCTTGAATTCCTGCAGGGTAAAACCAAAACCCTTGATTTTGTATTCCAGGATCTGCCCTTCCTTGGACTTGACCCCGTCGGCTGCCGCTTTCAGGATTTCAGCGGTGGCAAAGAGCCCAATCATCACTGGCAGTTGGGAAAAACCGTTTTCCAGTTCCGGGATCCCGAAGGTGAAGCGGGCGGAACCGGTAATATCGGAAATCCCAAACAGGGAAATCACAATGCCGAACACCCCGGCCATAACCGCTTTAAAGGGATTGTCAGAAATCATGGCGGCAATCATGGTCAGCGCAAAGAGACAGATGGAAAAAGTTTCAATGGGACCGAACTTCAAGGCAGCTTTTGCCAGAGGCGGTGCAATGAAGAACAGGGCAATCATGGAAAGAATGGTCCCCAGGAAGGAATAGAAGATACCGATGCCCAGAGCCCTTCCTCCTTCTCCCCGTTCCGCCATGGGTGCACCATCAAAAGTGGTTGCTACGGAAGAGGGTGTACCGGGAATTTTCAGCAGAATGGCAGAAATCAGACCGCCGGAAGTGCCTCCCACATACAGCGCAATCAGCATGGAAATCCCGTTAAGTGGAGACATCCCAAAGGTAATGGGCAGACACAGGGCCACTGCCATGGTGGAAGTAAGCCCGGGAATGGAGCCAAAGATGATACCCACAACAACCCCCACCAGGATAATCAGCAGGGTTGTGGGATTCAGTACAGATAAAATGCCTTCAACAACCATAACATCCTCCTTAGAACAGGATCCCGGCCGGAAGGAGCAGGGAAAAGACTTCTTCAAAGACTTCATTGATCAAAAGGGGCACCACCAGGGCCAGGACGCCGATCATAATGTAGTGCTTCCGGTTCCGATTTTCCAACGGGATGAAAATCAGCATCTGGGCGGCCATGTACAGAATGGAAGAAAGCACAAATCCCAGAGTATCCAGCAGAGCAATATAAAGAAAAAGTGCAAGGGCTGTAAGGCCCAGGCATTTCAGATCAGCCGTGATGCCTTTCTGGTGATCATCCGGAGTGAATTTTTCCCACAGCAACAGGCAGAGACTGATAAAAATCCAGATTTTCGTACAGACTTTCGGCATAAAGTCTCCACCAATGCCAATGGAAGATCCCGGAGGGATGCTCTGAGACGCCACCGCCAGGGCAATGCCCACCAGCAGCAGGACCAGATCGATGATGTATTCCGCAAGTTTTCTTGTACCCATAATTTTTCCTTTCACAAATGGAGAAGCTGGCACCGATCTGCAGCGAGCCGGTACCAGCTTTGTTGCTCTTCATTCAGGAGACGGCTCCGTCAGTTGTTCTTGGCAACATCCGTAAACTTGACTCCCTGAAGGACTTTTTCATAGGCGATGAACTTGGCCAGTCCATCGCTGCCCGGCAGGAAGGTGGGTTTCTGGAAGTACATGTTGTAAATCTTGCTCTGGTAATCCTTATCATTTTCAATGATGTCTTTGGCTGCCGCATTGAAAGAATCAATCAGAGCCTGATCCGTACCTTTGGGGAAGGCCACAAAGTAGTAGAAGGGCACATAGGCGTCAAAGCCCTGGTGTTTGATGGTCTTTACATTGATGTTCTTGTCCGGAACCACCAGATCATTTTCCCCATCCATAGCCAGAGGAACCATTTCCCCTTTGGCAATGTAATCCTTTACGCCGCCGTAAGGAGAGAAGATGACATCCACATGGCCCCCCAGAAGGGCGGTCAGACGGGATGCTGCAGCTCCTGCATCCACCATTTTCAGTTTAAATCCCTGATTGACCAGCTGGGATGCAATGACATAAGAGGTAGCCCCGGTCTGGACGGCAATCTTCAGTTCATCCGGATGTTGTTCCGTATAGGCTTTCAGTTCAGCCAACGAATTGATCCCCAGTTTCTTGTTCACCACAATGACATTCCCGGGGTTCAGACCTACTATGGATGCAAAGGAGAAATCATCGAATCCGAAATCGGAAGCCTTGCTGGCCTTGTTCACGGCAAATCCCGTGTGGTTGAACAGGAGGATGCTGCCGTCTTTCTTCCCATCCTTGACCTTCCGGGATCCGGTAGCGCCTCCATTACCCTTGATGTTGGAAACGACGATGTTGGTTCCCAGTTTCTTGCTCAGCTTCTGGGACAGCAGACGGGCGTTGAAATCCGTATCCCCGCCGGCCCCATAAGGGACCACCACTTCCACGTTTTTGGGCCATTTGGCCTTGGTATTGGCGGTCTTCCCCTTGTCTTTGGCTCCCCCACAGCCTGTAACAGCAACCAGAAGCGCCGCTGCCAGCCCTGCACACAAAATTTTTTTCAGCATTGTTCTCCCTCCTTGGATTTTTACGAAAATTAAATATTTTGCGAACAGCAAGCAGAATTTTAATTTCCTGAATTTTCCGTAACACCTTGTTACAATCATTATATTGCCCTATAATGTAGATGTACACTTAATAAATCAACAGAGAATCCTTAATTATTTTTCTATATGTCAGCAATAAGGAGTTGATTCCACTTATGGATACCAGACTCATCGAGCATATCCTTAAAATTGCAGAAGAAAAGAGCATCACCAAAGCGGCGGAAAAGCTGTATCTGACCCAGTCGGCGCTGAACCAGCAGCTGCTCCACCTGGAGCATGAACTGGGAACGCCGCTTTTCAAGCGGAGCAAGACCAACTGGGGGCCCACCCGGGCCGGGGAAATCTACCTGGAGGGAGCCCGGGAAATGCTCCGGGTGAAGCAGAATACCTACAGCCAGATCAGCGACCTGACCCATGGGTACACGGGAACCATCCGGGTGGGCATGACCCCGGTCCGGGGACCGGACATGTTCATCCATGTGTATCCGGCTTTCCATGAACAGTATCCCAATCTGGTGGTGGTTCCCTATGAACTGAACGTGTTCCAGATGCAGAAGCTGGTCACTGCCGGGGATCTGGACCTGGGGTTCATGACCCTGTTCGAAAGCCAGCGGGATGACAATGAATACCAGAATCTGTATGAAGAAGAGATCCTCATTGCGGTGCCGGAAGCCTGGAATCTGGAAGGGGCCGTAATGGAAGCCGGAAAAAGACGGCCCCGGCTGCCCCTCCTGGCCCTGAAGGACCGGCCCATGATCCTGCTCCGGAAGCAGACCACCATGCGTCCGGTGCTGGACCGGCTGTTCCGGGCCCGGCAGGTGGTGCCGCAGATCCTGTTCGACACCGCCAACCCTGCCACCATCCTGGAAATGGTCCGGGCCGGGATCTGCTGCGGCATCGTGGCGGAATCCACTGCCCAGGGCTTCGAACAGGGGATCCGGTACTATTCCTTTGAAAAGCCCCTCCGCTGGAACGTGGCAGTCAGCTACCCCAAAGGAGCCTTTTTGAACCAGGCGGAGAATTTGTTCATCCAGCAGGCCCGGGAGTACTGGATGCAAAAAGCCAAAGTGCAGAGTGCAGAGCAAAAGTGAAAAATAAAACGCAGAATGACCCAAAGGGCTGCTCCTGCGCAGGAGCAGCCCTTTGGGTCTGTTGGTTTCCAAGGATGTATGAGTTTGGTACACAGTTGGCGAAAGAAGATTACCGAAAGATACCCAGCACGTAGCCGGCCACCAGCCACATGATGTTCATGACCCACAAGGGCAAAGATTACATATCCGGGAGCCGGAACCACACTGAGGCCTACAATCAGCAGCACTGTAAGCAGCAGGTTGAACCAGAACAGTTTGGGCCGACGGAGTTCGGACTGATCCTTCTTCTCCATATCTTCCATAATGACGCTTTCATCCACCTGCCGGAGCCCAACAGAGATCTTACCCCAAAATCCCTGTTTTATCTCAGCAATCCTGCCTCATACGCAATGAACAAAATGGTAAAGCCTGCCAGGTACAGGAATCCGAATACACCCAGCCAGAACAGGCCGCCCTTGACTTTGTTCGCTCCCGTCCGCACCAGGGAGAAGTTCAGCAGTGCAAAGAACGGAGTGGAAACAAAGGAGCAGATCATGGCGAAGTAGAGCATGGTGGCCACATCGCTCATGAAGCCGGAAATGATGACAATCCCGATCAGGGCCGTAACCGTCATCCAGATGTTCAGGTTCCGGGTGGAGCTGTGATCCTTTTTCAGCAGCAGCCGGAGGGCCTCATCGTTGGCACGGGAGTAGCCGTCGATAACGGTAAGGGTGGTCCCGAACATGCACAGGAAAGCAATCAGGGCAATGAGCAGTTTGGACCAGGAGCCGATGGCAAAGGCGTACATTTTGATCAGCTGGCCGATATAGGCAACACCGGCTGCCTCGACCTTTTCACCGCTGCCGTACTGGACCAGTGCCCCCAGGGCCATGAAGACCAGGGCAAGGATTGCCGTACCGATGTAGCCCACGTTGAAGTCGAAGATGCCATCCTTGAAACTGACCGGATTCAGGCGGCGTTTCGCAACCACCCACATGGAATTCAACGCGGAGATTTCAATGGGTGCCGGCATCCAGCCCATCAGGGCCACGATAAAGCCGAGAGATGTCAGCGTCCAGGGATTGGGTGCCACAAAATCCGATGCCATGGGCATGCCGCCTTTAAAGGCTGCGATAATTACGGCAGATACCGTAGAAACGGTCAGGGCAATCATGATCCCTTTGGAAAGCCCATCCAGGAAACGGTACTGTCCCAGGATCAGCATTCCCCAGGTAATGGCAATGACCATGGTGCTGGCCATGGGGATGCTCACGGCAAAGTTCACGCCCACCGCCATGAAGATGAATTTCAGGATGGCGGCACAAATGATGCTGACGGCGGCAGTGTTGACCATGGCGGCAAACACGTTCAGTATGAAGAATACCCCGAGATACAGATTGCCTTTTCTCTGATACCCTTGCAGCAGGGACTCATTGGTGGACAGGGTATAATGGACGCCAAAACGGAAAAACGGATACTTGCAAAGGTTCGCAAGGATAATGATGATGGCCAGCTGCCACCCGTAAATGGCCCCTGCCTGGGTGGAAGCAACAATGTGGGATCCGCCCACAGCAGCCGATGCCATCAGGATACCCGGCCCCAGTGCCCGGAGTTTGGAATGCCAGCTGGAGACCTGACTGTTCTCTTCGGCCTCTTCCATTGTTTTTTCAATGGTTAAAGACTCTTGCATGATAAAACCGCCCCTCATTCAATTCTGCACTCATAAAACAATGAGTGATGACGGCTATTCTACCATGGCATATCATAGAAATCAAGTATTTTATCGAAGAATTTTTATTCATCAACTTGTCAACTTTGTTTTTATTCAAATGCAATTATTGGAAAATGATACATTTGTTATCTCTTTATTTGTGGTATCTGTCTTTTCAGAGCGGACAAGCAGGGTATGGAATCCAAGCCGTTCTTCTTCCCTGAACCCCTTTTGCTCCCGGGCAACGTCTGTTGTGCAAAGGTTGTATAGAGGTTGGATAAGAAGCCGTTAGAGACACATAGCCATATACAAGGGAAGGAATCCGATTCCTTCTTTCATCTGCAGATCCCGGGTATAGAGGATGTACCGTTCTTCCATTTTCAATTGGTACTTTTTCACCAGATAGTCAAAGGATTTATGGGTCTGGTAGCCTGAGGATTTCACTTCCAGGGGGCAGAGTTTCTTATTCCTCACAATCAGGAAATCAATCTCATAAGAATTCTCCCTTTGGCTGCCTTCAGGACAGTAGCGGTATTCATGGAAATACAGGCCATGCCCGGCCGCCCGCAGCATCTGGGCCACCATGTTTTCCATAACCATTCCCTCATTGATTCCCAAACGCCCGGTAATCAGCGCTTTGTACAAGGCATCTCCTGTTTCTGCATCACTGCGCATGATCTGGGTCACCAAAAGCCCCGTATCCCCCATATACAGTTTAAAATTGCTCCGGTCCGCAAACAGTTCCAGTGCTGGTTCCGGTTTGGTTACGTTGATGCATTCATTGCCGATCATAGAATCCGCTATAAAGGAAACGGCTTCTACATAGTTCCGATACCGTGCATTTTTTCCCAACAGGGACAGTTTGAAATGAGAATTCTTGTTTTCCAATTGTTCCGGAATCGTACGGAATACCACGGAAGCCTTGTCATGATTCTGCTGATCATATTTTGCCAGGTCTTCCTCATACAGGTCCAGGATATTGCGTTTGATGAAATCGATCTGGGCGAAATCCTTCCCTTCCACAAGGGCCTCCACTGCCTGGGGCATTCCCCCCACGGCCATGTAGGTGCGGAACTTTTTCATGATGACCCGATGGATTTTATCCCCCAACGGTTTTCTCCGGGCAAAGGCGTCCCTGATGGCTGGTCCCGTGATTTCGTCCTGGATGGCCCACAGATACTCTTCAAAATCCATGGGAAACATCCTGATCCGATATTCTTCGGAAGGAATCAGGATATTTTGTACATTCTTGCGGATAGAAATCAGAGAACCGGTTTCCAGATAATCATACCGGCCGTCCTTCACCAGATACTTGATGGCCTGTCTGGCTTCCGGGAAAAGCTGTACCTCGTCAAAAATAATGGCACAGCGTTTTCCCTTGAGGGATTTTCCTTTCAAAAGGAACAGAGTACGAAAAAAAGCATCCAAATCGTTCAGATTTTCCCGAAAATTTTCTCTGATGTCCTGATTTTCCAGAGCAAAATCCAAAATCAGATAGTCATCATACTCGTTTTTTGCAAATTCCTCAATGATGGTACTTTTTCCAATACGCCGTGCCCCTTCCAGCAGTACCGCCGTAGAACCGGCTGCCATTTTTTTCCAATACAGCAGTTTTTCATAGACCTTTCTCCGAAACAGCACCCTGAACCCTCCTTTAACATATCTTACACAAAATGAAAAGTGTTTATGGCTCTTTCAGCACGAAAATGATAAATCTTTTAGGTTATTATAGCACGAAAACAGTAAATGTTTTTGGCTATTTTTGCACGAAAACGATAAATCTTTTTAAAATTATCTCCTGTTTTTTTCGTGACTTTATAAGAAGGGGTGGCCGGGCATCCTGCGGGCGGCCGGGCCTGCCGCCCCTACACCCCCTACGAGTTCCCTCTACGGGACAGGGCTTTATTTTGCCAATAAAATAAATTTCGTACCAAAAATATTGTAATTTTAATATTTTTGGCACGAAATTTATTGATTATGTGATTTATTTCCCTTGAAAAATATTTTTATTTTTCAACAGCACTTTCTATTTCTAATTATGAAAATATAACTAATACATATGAAAATAGAGTAGGTATTTTCTTTGGAGATCAAAATAAATTAGCTACCATTGGTTACTAT
>OIWT01004945.1_pt1 | contig 10231 bp, 8 predicted proteins | sample 1587701 | NCBI WGS metagenome assembly OIWT01 (sample SAMEA3888904, study PRJEB22519) | human gut metagenome | biome: human gut; feature: human-associated habitat; material: faeces | place: Denmark | collected 2009 | reverse complement strand
AGGTCACCTCGTGATACCGGCACACCGCTGGGTCGGTGACGATGCAGGCGGTGCCCCGCACATCGGTGATATCGCCCACCGGCGTTTTCGCCGCCAGACGGCGGGCGACCTCCACCGTGGCGCTCTCGCCCATGCCGTAGACCAGCAGGTCGGCAGGCGCGTCAAACAGGATGGAGCGGCGCACCTTGTCGTCCCAGTAGTCATAGTGGGCGAACCGCCGCAGCGAGGCCTCCAACCCACCGATAATGATGGGCGTATCGGGGAAGGCCTCCTTTGCACGGTTGGCGTACACGATGGTGGGACGGTCGGGGCGGAAGCCCAGCTTGCCGCCGGGACTGTACAAGTCCTGTGTCCGGCGGCGCTTGGCCACCGTGTAGTGGGCCACCATGGAGTCCAGATTACCGCCGCCGATCATTACGCCGTACCGGGGCTTGCCCATGGCGCGGAAGGCCTCGGCATCGTGCCAGTCAGGCTGGGCCAGCACCGCCACCCGGTAGCCCTCGCTCTCCAGCAGGCGGGCAATAATGGCGCTGCCGAAGCTGGGATGGTCGATATAGCCGTCCGCCGTCACCACCAGAAAGTCATAGTAGTACCAGCCCCGGTCGATCATCTCGTCCCGGCTCACCGGCAAAAATTCCGTTCCCTTTACCATACGATCTCCCGCGGCTCATAGCCGATATATTTCTCCATCACGTCGCCCTCCAGCGGATAGAAGCCGTAATGGGCGAAAAAGCCTCTCGTTTGCTCATCCACGCACCGCAGCCGCAGCCGGTCGATGCCCCGCTCCCGATAGAACTGCACCGCCTGCCCCAGCGGCGGGATGCCGTAGTTACGGCCCCGCATGGTGGGCTCCAGATAGTAATAGCCGATCCAGCCCGCGTCGCCGGCCTTGTCCGGCAGCAGCGTCACCGCGCCCACCGGCTCATTCTCGAACCACACAGCGATGCGCTTGCCCTCCGCCGGAACGCCGAAGCGCGCCGCCGTGGCCTCGTCCATGTCCTTATAGTACTGGCCGCCGCTCATCATCCGCTTGTCCCGCCACCATGTCTGCTTGGCAAAGGTGGACAGCCCCGCCTCCACCTGATGGCTGTTGTCATTCATATAGACCACCCGGATATCATCGCCGTCGATCTCCAGCAGGGAGACGGCGGTGTTGTCGCCGTGGGGCGTTTCGCCCACCTCGGCGAGAGACAGGCCGTTCAGCGTGCCCAGCACTATCCGCATGGCCGCGCCGTGGCTGAACACGGCGACGGTCTTGCCGTCGTTCTCCGCCGCCACCCGCTTCAGGGCGGGGATGTAGCGATCCAGCACCTGCTGGGCCGTCTCGCTGCCCTCCACGTGGAATTTGTCCAGCTGGCGGTTGAAGTAAAACATCTGCTCCTCATAGGCGGTGTTCAGCTCCTGCCACGGGCGCCCCTCCCAGCAGCCCATGTGGATTTCCCGGAAGGCGGGCTCCAAGTGAAGCTCCAGCCCCTTGGGCTCGTACACCGCGCGGGCGGTGGTGCGGGCTCGGAACAGGTCGCTGCTGTATACCGCGTCGATAGGAACATCATCAAACCGCTTTTTCAGCACATGGAGCTGCTGATAGCCCCGGTCGGTGATCAGGCCGTTATACTGGCCGTGGGCGATGCGGTAGAGGTTGCCCTCCGCCTCGGCATGGCGCACAAGATAAACCGTTGTCACAGCACCGTCACCCACGCTTTCATTTCCTTGACGGCGGCATCCACATCGCCGCCGTATTGCAGGGTGTAATCCACCACCATAGCACCGTGGCCCAGATCGTCAAAGGCGGGGATGGCGTTCTGTCCGTCGCAGCCCGGCAGCAGCAGGAAGGCGTCACCGGCGCGCTTACGCACCTCCTTGACGTCCAGACTGTATCCGGTCTCCACCACCAGCGCCGCGCCCTTCCGGGCCATCTGCTGGGCCATTGCCGCGTACAGGGGACGGTCGCCGGCAATGAGGTTCTGCACCTCGCCGGAGCTTCCGTTGGCGGTACGCACCACGGCAAAGATGGCCTTGTCCGTATCCTGCGGCACACAGTCGCCGCCCACATAGGGCATCACCGTCAGTCCGTCGCCCGCCATGGGGCCGTTCAGCCACAGCTCCGGCCGGGTGGTGCGGCAGTCCACGATGGCGTACAGTCCGCGGGCCGCAGCGGCACTGACCAGATTGCTCAGCACGTCCGCGCCCATCATGCCGTAGCGCAGATAGTGCTCGGCGCTGATGACCACGGCGTCCATGGCCTGACATGCGTGGAACCGCAGCGCCTCGGCATTGGCCATCATGCCGGGGCCGAACATTTCTTCAAAATTCTTCACGATCTTAGGAGAGACCTTTTCGATCTCCGGGGCAAGGCCCAGCGCCACGGGGGTCTTGCGCTCCCGTATGGCGGCCTGTAATCTCTCAATAGACATGGCTGTCTCCTTTGTTTCATAAAATTTTTCATTACCGATCATTGTACCATTTTGCGCTTGTTTTGGCAAGTAATGCCCCGTGTTTTTCGCCGCTTTCCGGGACAAACTGACAGCAGCCAATGAAAAGGAGTGGATCAATCATGAAAATTGCCGCATTTGTCAGCGGTCTTTGTCTCGGCATGGTGGCCGGCGCCACGGTGGATCGCATGTCCTCCGACCGGAAGGCCCGCCGCGCCGTCAGCCGCACCATGGAGCGCATGGGCAAGGCCATGGACAGCGCCTTTGAGGACGTCAAAAGCTGTCTGCACTGAATCGGGATGTCCCGCAGAGGTATCTGCGGGACATCTTTCTATAATTGTGTTGAATACTTCTCTAACGCGCTCAAATATACAGCAGACTTTGTCAAAAAAGTGTGAAAACATGTGGATTTTTCCGTAGGGCTTCTGTATAATGTAAACTTGTAGTATTATCACTATCGCCCTATGGGGCTTTGGGAGGAACTATGCGCAATATCTGGACGGTATTCAAAACCGATGTGAAAACGCTGAGCAAATGCTTCTTCGCCTGCGCGGTGGTGGTGGCCATCGCCGTGCTGCCCAGCCTGTACGCATGGCTGAACATCTATTCCAACTGGGACCCCTACGGCAACACCGGCGGCATCTCCATCGCGCTGGTCTCGCTGGACAAGGGCTATACCGACGAGGACGGCGTCTTTACCAACAAGGGTCAGGATGTGGTGGACGACCTGCGTGAGGCCACCAGTATCGATTGGGTCATCGTGGACAGCGAGAAGCAGGCCAAGGACGGCGTTTATGCCGGAGATTACTACGCCGCCGTGGTCATCGACAAGGACTTCACCTACAAGATGTACCACATGCTGACGGAGTGGACGGGCAAGCCCTCCATCACCTACTATGAAAACGCCAAGAAGAACGCCGTGGCTACCAAGATCACCGATACCGCGGTGGAAAGCCTGAAGCGCACCATCAGCGAGAACTATCTGGAGGTGGTCATCGGCCGGGTCATGACGCAGGCCAATCTGCTGGCCGCCGATCTGACGGAGGACGATCCCGAGGCGGCGGTAAAGGGGCTGTTCTATCAGGTGCAGGACCTGCTGGCAGGCTGCCGGGCCACTATGGACGCCTTTGACGCCGCCAAGAACAGCAGCACTATCGACATCGACTCCGGAAAGCTGTCACAGATCATTCAGAATATCAACAGCAGCCTGCCCGATACCGGGAAAATTCAGGAGACGGTGGCTCAGATCGACCGGGCCATCTATACCGCGCTAGAAAAGGTACAGCGGGCGCTGGATCAGTTCCAGCAGGCCATCGCCGACGGCGGTAGTCTGGACGACGCCCGCAAGGCCATTGAAGCCGCTGCCGACACCATGGGGCAGATGGGCGACAAGCTGACGGAATGGGCCGACCGGCTGGAGCAGGAATCGGCGGGCAACGCGGCGGCCAAGCTGGCACGGAGCATTGCCGACAAGTGCTATCAGCTTCAGGATCGCCTGACGGCGCTGACTGACAGCGACGATCTGGAAACCGTCATCAACGACTGCAAGGACATCGCCGCCGCTGTGGGCGACCTTACCGGAAAGCTGCTGCCTACCGCCGACGAGCTGCGCAAGGAGCTGGAGAATGTCATGGGACAGATCTCCAACGCCATGGAAAATGTCAAGGGACTGGGCGATGATGTCCGGGCCGTACAAAACGCGCTGGCCAATACGGCGCTGGCACTGGACGAGACTATGGCGCTGCTGCGGCCCGCCGCCGAAAGGCTGTCTCAGTCGGTGTCGGAGACCCTTGACAAGCTGCAGAACCTGACCGCTGACGAGTACATGGATATCCTGCTGGACATCCTCAACGGTGATCCCGAAACATACGGCCAGTACTTCTCTCAGATGGTGCAGACCACCGTCACCCCCATTTATCCCATTGAGAACTACGGCTCCGCCATGGCCCCCTTCTATACGGTGCTGGCCATCTGGGTGGGCGGCGTCATTCTGGTGGCCATCATCAAGCCCCACGCCCGGCTGGACGGCCTTGTGGATCCCACGCCCCGCGAGCTGTATTTCGGCCGGTACATCATGTTCTTCCTGCTGAGCCAGATTCAGGCGGCGGTCATCATCACCGGCGACCTGCTGATCCTGAAAATACAATGCCTGCATCCGGGGCTTCTGTATCTGACCGGCTCGCTGACGGCCCTGACCTTCAGCCTGCTGATCTACTCGCTGGCGCTGTCCTTCGGCGACGTGGGTAAGGCCATCGTGGTGGTGGTCATGGTATTGCAGATCGCAGGCTCCTCCGGCACGTTCCCCATCGAGCTGCTGCCGGAGATCTATCAGAAGATCTACCGCTTCTTCCCCTTCCCCTACGCCATCGACGCCATGCGCGAGTGCATCTGCGGCCTGTATGGCGACTACTACATCACGCAGCTTCTCTTCCTGCTGCTGTTCTGCGCCGCGGCGCTGGTCATCGGCCTGCTGGTACGCCGTCCCTTCATGGGTCTGAACCACTTCATGGAGGCCAAGCTGGAAGAGACCGAGCTGTTTTAAGGAGGTGCAGAGTCCCATGACACTGGAAGAAAAGTATCATCAGCTGTACGACCGGCTGCTGGAAGAGGTGGCGGCCCTGCACAAAAGCAATCAGCACCGCATCCGCGTAGGTATGCGGGCACTGGTGATCGTCACCGTGGGCCTTCTGCTGCTGATGTTTCTGGCAGAGGGCAACAAGGTCTTTACTCTGATCCTGTGGATCCTGTCCATGTTCGCCCTGTCGGCGTATCTTATCGGCGTGGAGTACATGGACTATGAGCTGCAAAAGAAACTGCGGGACATCACGCAGGAGGAGCAGGCCACGCTGGGTCAGCTGATCGCCCTGCCCCAGCTGACCCGCACCGCCCGCCTGCCCCAGCTGCTGAAATGGAAGGGCGAGGAGCTGGCGGAGGAAGCGCCGCAAGAGACCGAAACACCTCCCGCCGGAAGCGAGAACCGCGCCGTCACCCTGCCCATGCCGCCGGAGAACGCCCGGCCCGTGGCGGACGGCCCTGCCGCCCTCCCGCTGGATATGGATGCCATCCTCAGGTCCGATCCCCAGAAGATGGCCGCCGATCTGGCGCAGCTGGCACAGGCGCTGCAAGCCCTGTCGGCTGACCTGACCGCCGGCAGCGGGCAGGCACAGCAAAACGGGGAGGTGGAGCAATGATGAAGCGTGTATGGAGCATTTTCCGGGCCGACTGGCAGCGGCTGACCGCCAGTGTGGTGGCCGTGGTGGTGATGCTGGGCCTGTGTCTGGTGCCCTGCCTGTACGCATGGTTCAACATCCTGTCCAACTGGGACCCCTACGGCCCCGCCTCCACCGGCAACATCAAGGTAGCCGTTGCCAATGAGGACGAGGGCCGCGAGATCCTCGGCCTGCACCTGAACATCGGCGAGCTGGTAATGGACGGCCTGCAGACCAACGATCAGATGGGCTGGGTCTTTCTGGAGGACCGGGACACGGCGCTGGACGGCGTATATGCCGGCGAGTATTACGCCGCCCTAATCGTACCGGAGGACTTCACCAGCGATTTTGTCAGTCTGCTGGACGGCGATCTGGAGCATCCCCAGATCCAGTACTTTGAAAACGAAAAGAAAAACGCCATTGCTCCCAAGATCACCGGCAAGGCCAAGACCGCCGTGCAGGAGCAGATCAATAACACCATCATTGAAAAGGTGGCCGACGCACTGACCACCGCCAGCTCCATATGCAAGGCGCTGGGGCTGGACGGCGAGGATGTGGCTAACCGCCTGATCGAGAAATTGCAGGACGCCCAGTGGCAGATGAACCAGCTCAGCAAGATCCTCACCTCGCTGGAAAACGTGATGGATAACGCCGACGATCTGCTGACAGCGTCCGCCATCACCGTGGACGACGTGAACGGCGTGCTGGTCAGCGCCTCCAACACGGTAGGCGGCATCGGCGATATGGTCAACACCGGCTCCGACACGGCGGACGGCGCTTCCAACGATGTGATCGCCATTCTGGACACCATCGACAAGGGGCTGGTGGATCTGGAGAACAAGCTGCGCCAGTGGGGCACCTCCGAGGATCCCACCCTCCTGCAGCAACAGCTCATCCAGCAGATCAACGACGCGATCTCCCGGCTGGAGGAGCTGAAGGACAAAGCGCCCGATCTGGCGGATAAGATCGACGCCGCCATCGAAAAGCTGACCCAGATGCGGGACGACGTGACCAGCGCCGGCGATCCCGCCGTCAAGGACGAGCTGCTGACGAAGCTGTCCGAGGTACGCCAGACCGTTCGCGCCGCGGCATTGCAGGCCAACCAGAATGTCAACGATTTCATTCACGGCTTGAACGATAATGCGCTGGCCGCCCTGCGCTCTGTGCAGGAGCTGCTGCAAAGCGGTTCCGGCAAGCTGACCGGCCTGTCCAACACCCTGAACGCCTATGCCGCCGCCATGGAGCAATCCCAGTCCACGCTGGCGGCAGGCGCTACGCTGGCCGATACCGTGTCCGGCTATTTGGCGGATATGGAGGCGGATATCCGCCGCATCACCGACAGCGCCGCCTTCCGGGAATTCATGGACATGCTGGAGAACAACCCCGACGGCATTGCCGACTATCTGGCCTCGCCCGTGCAGCTGAACACCGAGATCGTCTACGAGATCGGCGACTACGGCTCCGCCATGTCCCCCTACTACATCATGCTGGCGCTGTTCGTGGGCTCGCTGCTGGCGGCGGTAATGATAAAGGTGCCGGTGACCCAGCCGCAATTTCTGGGTTATCGGGCCGTGGAACGGTACTTCGGCCGCTTCGTGCTGTTCTTCTTCGTAGGGATGGCGCAGGCGCTGGTGACCGCCTTCGGCTGTCTGTACTTCGTGGGCATCCAGTGCGTGGAACCGGCCCGGTTCATATTGGCCTGCTGCATCTGCTCGCTGAACTTCGCCATGATGAACTTCGGTCTGGTCTATGCGCTGGACAACGTGGGCATGGCCGCCGCCGTCATCATCATGGTCATTCAGGTAGCAGGCTCCGGCGGCTCCTACCCCATCCATGTGCTGCCCATGCTGTTCCAGAAGCTCTACTTCCTCATGCCCTTCCACTACGGCATGGACATGATCCGCGAGACCATCGGCGGCATGTACGGCGACACCTACCGCAACTGTGCCCTGATCCTGCTGGGCATGTGCGTGATCTTCACCGTGTTCGGCCTGCTGGTGTACTACCCGGCTCGGAAGCTGAACGCCGCCATTGCCGAAAGCAAGCGGCGCTCCGGCATCATGTAATGACAGTTGGATATACAAAGAAAACCCGCATAGCATAGCCATGCGGGTTTTCTTTTGTTCTGTCGCAGGGACCGTCAGATGTTGACGCTGGTGTGTTCCTCCAGATCCGGCTTGCTCAGCTCGGTGCAGCGGTCATATTCCACCTGCATCACGGCAGAGATGGTATGGCGGCCGTAATCACCCAGCTTGGCATACTGGGTCAGCAGCTTTTCGGTGTCGTCGGTCAGGTAGAAGGCGGCATCGTCGCCCAGTGCCTTGATCCCCAGCACCTTACACAGCCGCAGCACCGTGTCAAAGCTGGAGCCTCCCACACCGTTGTGCAGCGCGCTGTTCACAGTCGACAGAGGTACGCCCACCGCAAAAGCGAATTGCCGCACACTTTTGTACTGCTTGCCGATCTCTTCGCGGATGATCTTTGTTAGGTTGTCCATGGTCTCCCGTCCTTTTCTTACAGTTTCGGTTGTGCAGTTTCCAATTTTAGGCAAATATATTATATCACGCCTGCTGTTTTTAGCAAGATACAGGATAACATTTAACAGTTTTTTCATAATTATTCCAAAAATTTCGCTGTTTCGGCGTTATCCCCTGTGGAAAAGCACTTTTATTTTATACACAGCTGTGTTAAAATATGTGGCGCGGAGGCAAATCGCCTTCACAGGAGGAACATTATGAAAATCATTATCGTGGGCAACGGCAAGGTGGGCTATGCCATCGCCAATTCACTGGCGCAGGAAGATCATGACATCGTTATGGTGGACGCCAACACCGCCGCCCTGCGCAGAGCGGAAAGCACCATGGACGTGCTGTGCGTGGAGGGCAACGGCGCCAGCATCAGTGTGCTGATCGAGGCCGGCGTCCGCGACGCCGATCTGGTGATCGCCGTCACCAATCAGGACGAGATCAATCTGGTCTGCTGCCTGATCGCCAAAAAGCTGGGAGCGGGCCATACCATCGCCCGTGTCCGCAACACCGATTACCGCCGGGACGAGGAGATGCTGAAAAAGGAGATCGGTCTGGATATGGTCATCAATCCCGACCTTGCGGCGGCGCAGGAGATCGCCCGGATACTGGCCTTCCCCGCCGCCTTCAGTGTGGAGCCCTTTGCCCGGGGCCGCATCGACATGATCGGCTTTCAGGTAATGGAGAGCGACACCATCTGCGGCATTCCCCTGAGTCAGGCCCACCGTCTGCGCCAGGCGGAGGTGCTGATCTGCGCGGCGGAGCATCAGGGCGAATACATCATTCCCGACGGCAGCTTCACCCCCTCGGCAGGCGACCGGGTGTACATGCTGGGCGCCAAGCCGGAGCTGCAAAGGATGCTGAAGGAGATGGGCCGCACCTGGCAGAAGGTGAAAAAGGTCTCGGTGCTGGGCGGCAGCCGCAGCGCCATGTATCTGGCGTGGGAGCTGCAGAAGACCAACACCAGCGTCCGCATCGTGGAAATGGACGCCGATAAATGCCTGCGTCTGTCGGCCCAGCTGCCCCATGTGCTGGTGATACAGGGCGACGGCACCGACAACACGCTCTTGCAGCAGGAGGGCATTCTGGATACCGACGCTTTCGTGGCCGTCACCAACCGGGACGAGGAAAATCTGCTGATGGCCATGCACGCCCAGCGCAGCGGCGTACCAAAAGTGCTGGCCAAGATGACCCGCCCCAACTATATGGAGCTGGTCAACAGCACCGGCATCGACTCCATTATCTCTCCCAAGGACATTATCTCCAGCCAGATCCTGCGGTATGTGCGGGCACTGGGTAATGCCGAGGGCAGCAAGGTGGAAAGCCTTTACAAGATGCTGGGCGGTCACGTGGAGGCGCTGTCCTTCACCGCCGCGGCTTCCAGCCACGAGGTGCTGGGCAGGCCCCTGAAGGATCTGCCGCTGCGGAAAGGACTGCTGGTGGCTGCCATCGTGCGGGATCTTCACACCATCATCCCCAGCGGTATGACCACCATTGAGGACGGCGACCACGTGGTGGTGGTGACACGCGCCACGGGACTGGACGACCTGACGGACATTCTGGCGTGAGATAGAGTAGACTAAAACTCCGGCCTAGGGGCCGGAGTTTATTTTTCAAAAAGAGCCTAACATTTTATTGCGCGTCGGTTCGTTTTGCCGCCACCGAGGCGGCAAAACGAAAGGGATTCGATTCTCGCTGACGCAACGTGCCGGTGGCACGTTGCTCCCGGCTTTAATGCCCTGTGGGCATGTGAAGCCGTAGCTCGTTTCAAATCCGCTTCATATGCGCCAAAAAAGAACACCACCCATCGGGTGGTGTTCTTTTTTGGCGCAGTGGGAGGGATTCGAACCCTACGAGAGCCGTAAAAGACGGGTACTAACGTACCCGCAAATGCTCTGTTTTCAAGGGTTTTCCCCAAAGCTGTTGATACCAATGGGATTTCATTTGTGGTCAAATTTGTGGTCAAAATGGGGCGCGACCCGCAGGTGCGAAGCACCGAAAGGAGGCTCCAAATGAAAACAAACGAATACGTTTCAGACAGGGGTGAACGGTTCTGTGTCCTGCC
>OIWT01004944.1_pt1 | contig 10232 bp, 8 predicted proteins | sample 1587701 | NCBI WGS metagenome assembly OIWT01 (sample SAMEA3888904, study PRJEB22519) | human gut metagenome | biome: human gut; feature: human-associated habitat; material: faeces | place: Denmark | collected 2009 | reverse complement strand
TCGCCGTATCGGTACCGTTCATACTTGCGTCCCACGGACCGTGCCCGCATTCTCTGCTGTTGAGAAGTCGGTCGCCCCACAGCATCGGGGTAATGCCCTTTTCCTTAAGATGCGCCGCCAGACGGTTGTACCAGTTCGCGTACAGCTCGCCCTTATCGTGTCCCTTGCAGCGGTCGCATTCGCCGATATAGAACACCTCATCGCCGCCCATATGGAACCACTCCGGCTGGAACGCGTCGATAAGCTCGTCCATGAGGTCGAATACGCCCTTTATGACGATGACGCCAAAGCTTGTGACTATGTGGCCGTAGGTAGAGGTTACCGGCACCATTTTTGTAGCGCCGAAGGTCTCGCCGTACATGACGAGGGTCTTCATTATCTTGGCGTATACTTCGCCCTGACTCCCGTCAAGTATGGCTTGCTGTTCTCTGGTAAGTTCCATATGATTTCTCCTTTCGCAAAGAAGCATTACAGCGCCATGGCAACGTCCCATGCCCGCCAGATGACGGTGCGCAGGTTGCCTACGCCGTTGCAGTCGCCTACAAGGTGAACGTGCTTATCCTGAGGGAAGGCGGGAGTGGGTATGTAGCCAGCGCTTATGAGCACCGTATCGCCCTCTATCTCGAAGGTGCTTCCGTCCTTGGCCTTGACGATTACGCCTTTGTCCGTCACCTCGGAGAGCATGGTGTCAAGGTGTACCTCGACGTTGTTAAGGGCGAAGAAGTCGCGGAGGTAGGAGGAGTTGGCAAGGCATACGCCCTTCACGGCGATCAGATCGTTCTTCATTTCGACTATGACGGGGGTCTTGCCCTTCCTGTACATATCGAGGGCTATCTCGCAGCCGGTAAGGCCGCCGCCGATTATTATGACCTTCTGGCCCACTTCTTTGCGGCCGAGAAGGTAGTCGCAGGCCTCTATGGCCTTTTCTGCGCCGGGGACCTTGAGTATCCTCGCCTTGCTGCCGGTGGCAACTATTACCTCGTCCGCGTTGAGGGAGGTTGTGTCCTTTACCTCGGTGTTGAACTTTATCTCTATGCCAAGGTCCTTCATTTCCTTCTCATACCACTTTATGAGCTCCCGGTCCTTCTCCTTGAACTCGGGGGCCGCCGCGGCTATGAACACGCCGCCCAGCCTGTCGCTCTTTTCATAGATCGTAACCTTGTGGCCGCGGAGTGTGAGCACGCGGGCAGCCTCCATACCTCCTATGCCGCCGCCTATAACGGCGATATTCTTGGGTCTGCCGGCCTTTACTATCTTATACTTGGAGGACTGCATGGTTTCGGGGTTCAATGCACACCGTGCCATGCCCGCATTGTCCGCGAGCGTCTGATCGTTGCCTACGCCGTTGTAGTGAGCCATGTTGAAGCAGGCATTATGGCAGCATATGCAGGGGCGGATGTCCTCTTCCCGGCCTTCCATCAGCTTGGTTATCCACTCTGGGTCGGAAAGGAACTGGCGGGCAATGCCTACGCCGTCTATCTTGCCCTGTGCTATCGCCTCCGCGCCTACGGCGGGGTCCATGCGTCCCGCGCAGACTACCGGTATATCCACGAACTTCTTTATGTGTGCAACGTCTTCAAGGTTGCAGTTTCTCGGCATATAAGGGGCGGGGTGAGCCCAGTACCATGCGTCGTATGTGCCATTGTCGCAGTTTAGCATATCGTAGCCAGCGTCCTGCAAATACTTTGCGGCCCGCTCGCTTTCCTCCATGTCGCGGCCCACCTCCACATAATCCTCGCCGGGCAGCGCGCCCTTGCCGAAGCCCTTTGTCTTGGAAAGCACGGAGTAGCGGAGTGATACGGGGAAGTCGTCGCCGCAGGCCGCTTTTATGGCCTTTACTATCTCCACGGGGAAGCGGTAGCGGTTCTCGAAGCTTCCGCCGTATTCGTCTGTGCGGAAGTTGGTATATTTCATGGTGAACTGATCCAGAAGGTAGCCCTCGTGCACCGCGTGCACCTCGATACCGTCCACTCCGGCGTCCTTGCAGAGCTTGGCGGTCTTGGCGAAGGCATCTACCATTTGGTGAATCTCTTTTGTGGTGAGGGGACGGGATATGCAGCTGTCCTCCCAGCGGTTGGGTGTGGCGCTGGCGCTGGCGGTAAGGTAGCTTACGTCCAGCACGGGCTTCATCACTGTGGCGAGGGCCTTGTTGTGCATGGCCTTTACCATTATGTCGTTTATTGCCAGGGAGCGGCCAAAGCCTGCGGTGAGCTGTATGAACATCTTGCAGCCGGTCTTGTGGAATTCCTCCATGAAGTCCTTCAGCTCGTCGAACTTGCCCTTCCCCTGATACAGCCACTTGCCTAAGAGTATATCGCGTATCGGGGCTATACCGGGAAGTATGAGGCCGGCGTTGTTCTTGGCCCGTTCCAGAAGAAACCGCGCCGCTTCCTTATCGAAGTGGTTGGGCTCCATCCAGCCGAATATGGAGGTTCCGCCCATGGAGGTCATGACTATGCGGTTCTTTATCTCCACATTGCCTATCTTCCAGGGGGTAAAAAGCGGATCGTAGGTCTTATTCATATAATTGGCCTTCCCTTCTGAAATAATATAAGATCTGATTGTCATTATTATATCATATATATCCCTTCACACAAGGATAATATGCTGACCGAGGGGAATTTATTTGCCAGAGGTGCCCCCGTTATTGACAAAATAGATATGTACATGTAAGTAATTGCAAAGTCCAATTTGACTATATTACCCCGGTGAATATAATGGAAATGCTGACAATAGGATGAAAGAGATTGTTTGTATGTTTTACGATAATAAGGGAAAAAAAGAGCAGAACGCGGATTCCGCCCTGCTTTCCGGCCTGACCCGCCGCCAGCTGAAGGAACTGGAGGAAAAGGAAAAGACCCCCGCGCAAAAGCTCAGGGAGGCAGTCATAATGCTCCTGCCGCTGCTGTGCGGCTGCGTTGCGCTGCTGGAGTACCTGCTCCTGCCCAACAACAGCAGGAACGCAAGGCCCTGGAGCTATGTATGGGTGCTCGGCGCGGCGATGTGCGCCTATCTGCTCTGCCTCTGCGTCTCGCTGCTCAGGAAGCGCAGGGGCGAAAAGCGGATGTATGAAAAGCTTTACTACAAGGCGCCCCATTTTTCAGCGCTGTTCCTCTTCCTCGCCCTGTACGACTATCTCACGCTCAAGACGGGCATTTTGACGCAGCCCTTCGTGCCCTGCATGAACTATATAATCAACGCCTTCCTGGTGGACTACAAGCTTCTGGCGGACTGCACGCTGAACACCCTCAAGCTGCTGTTCCTCGGCTATTTCATAGGCGTTTCGCTGGGCCTCGTCACGGGCGTCGCCTGCGGCTATTCCAGGCGGGCGCGCTACTGGCTTGATCCCATAATCAAGTTCTTGGGGCCTATCCCCACCTCCACATGGATCCCCATAATCATGGTGGTGGCAAGCTCCCTTTTCGGCGGCGCGGTGTTCATAATCGCCCTCGGCTCCTGGTTTGCCGTCACCGTCGCCTCGCTGACCGGCATATCCAACGTGGGCAGGGAGTATTTCGAGGCGGCGAGGACCCTGGGCGCCACCAACCGCCAGCTTGTGTTTCGGGTGGCTATCCCCCATGCCATGCCCTCCATACTGCAGGGCTGCACACAGGCCATGAGTTCCTCCTGCGTCGCTATAATGATAGCCGAAATGCTGGGCGTCAAGTCCGGCCTCGGCTGGTACATGACCTGGCAGACCGGCTGGGCCAGCTATGATAAATCCTTCGCCGCCCTCTTTGTGATCTGCCTGATCTTCACGCTGGTCACCAACGGGCTGGAGTGTATCAAGCGCTACCTTCTCAGGTGGCAGAACGGAGCGGACAGCAATGCCTGAAGAAAATAAGAACCTTCGACTGAAAATCGAAAACGTCAGCAAGGTATTCGCAAAGGTGGAGAGCGATCAGGTCACCCATGCGCTTCAGGATGTGAGCGTGGAGATGTCCGGCGGGGAATTTGTTTCTCTGGTGGGGCCCTCCGGCTGCGGAAAATCCACTATACTGCGCCTTGTGGCGGGGCTTATCACGCCCACCCTGGGCCGCGTTACGGTCAATGGCGAGGAGATAAGCGGCCCCTCCCCCAGCAGAGGGCTGGTATTCCAGAATCCTACGCTTTTCCCGTGGCTGACTGCGGAGAAGAATATTTCCTTCAGCCTCGATCTGCGGGGCGACGATAAGGGCAAGGCCGAAAAAGTTGAGCATATGCTCGAAATAACCGGCTTGACGCAGTTTCGTCACGATTACCCGGCCCAGCTTTCCGGCGGCATGGCCCAGCGCGTGGCGCTGGTGCGCACCCTCATCAACGAGCCGGAGATACTGCTTCTGGACGAGCCCCTGGGCGCGCTGGACGAGTTCACGCGAATGAACATGCAGGACGAGATACTGAACATCTGGATGCAGAAAAAGCAGCTTGCCCTCATGGTTACCCACAGCATTGACGAGGCGGTCTATATGGGTACCCGCGTGCTCGTTATGGAGGCAAATCCGGGGCGGATAGTCGCAGACATCCGCATCGATGAGGATTTCCCCCGGGACCGCTCCTCCGCCAGCTTCGTCGAGTACCGCAACGAAATACTCAACAGGCTGCATTTTGGCGGAAAACACGAAAAATAAATACGCTTTTACCGGGCGGTGCTGCCGCCTTGTAAATAAAGAAAAAACAAGAGGAGAAAAAAATGAACTCAAAGAAGCTTGTAGCAATGGGTCTTGCGTTGATCCTTGCGCTGTCTCTGTGCGCCTGCGCCGCCAACGAGCCCGCCGGCACCACCGAGGGCGAAACCACCGCCTCCACCGTTATAGCCGACTCCAACAACGACGGCCAGATAGAGGTCGGAACCGTTGAGGACGTTGAAGTAAACGAAGCGAGCGAGCATCTCGACGCCGCCGAAGCCTCCGCCTCCGGCAACTGGGAAGCCCTGTTTGTTCCCATAGACATCGAAGGCCGCGCTATCGACATGGCCAACGTTGACCTGACCCCCACCGCAGAAGAGCTGGAGGCCATGAAGAAGGAGCCTGCCTATGGCCGTCCCATCCATTACTTCATGTCCGATGGCTGCACCTCCGGCCCCACCATGGCGGATCATCTCGGCTACTATAAGGAAGCCGGACTCACCGCTGAAGGCGTTAAGGGCAGCAGCGACGTAGAGGCGCTCGGCACCGATCAGGTAGACGTTGCCACCGGCATGATGGCAAAGATGCTCGTACCCATAACCAACGGCGTGGACATCACCTTCGTAGGCGGCGCCCACATCGGCTGCAAGTCCCTGTATGTCCTCGCGGACAGCGACTATAACACCACCGCCGACCTGAAGGGTCAGAAGATCTCCGCCCCTAACGGCATCGGCAAGTCCGACTACAACATAACCGCGCTCCTTCTCGACGCCGACGGCATCGACTACTCCAAGGATGTTGAACTGGTCCAGGTCTCCGCCGACGCCTGCGTTACCGCTATGGAAAACGGCGAGATAGCCTCCGCGCTCCTCAGCGATACCTTTGCATACTCCATGGTCAAGGACGGCAAGCTCAAGTGCATCCGCTCCCAGCTTGACAGCGACTTTGCAAACCGCACCTGCTGCGTAATGGCGATGAACGGCACCTTTGTAAAGGAGAACCCCACCATCGCAAAGAAGGTCGCCCAGGCCGTGCAGAAGGCTCACAGCTGGATGCGCGACAACTCCGACGAGGCCACCAAGGTGCTTATGGACATGGGCTGGAACGGCGGCAACTATGAGATGAACATAATGATCAACAACTCCCTGCAGTTCGGCCTTTCCGATGAGTTCACCGGTGAAACCCTGAAGGACTTCATCGGGCGTTATATCCGCCTCGGCCTTATCACCTCCATGGACAACGCCGACGAGGTGCTGAAGCTGGCCTGGTCTCCGATACTGTAATCTGAACCTGATACAAAGCAAAACGCCCCCGCTAAGCGGGGGCATACACTGACGAAAAAGTGGCTGAACGCCACTTTTTCGTCAGTTTAGGGACGGTTTGACTATTTAAGGTTGGAAATGATGCTGTTTACCGCCTTTTCGACGAGCTCCCGTGAGGTGGCAAGGTTCATGCGAATGTGAGTGCCGAACCTTTCGCCGCCGAACCAGTCGCCGTAGTCAAAGGCAAGGCCGCACTTGTCCTCCATAAAGCTTTTTATTTCGGAGGCGGGAAGGTACGCGCCGAAGTCTATCCAGAGGAGATAAGTGCCTTCCAGCGGGGATACCACTGCCCCGGGCAGCGACTTTTTCAGGGACTCCCTTACATATTCATAGTGGCCGTAGATGATATCCCTTACCTGCTCAAACCATTGGCGGCCGCCCCGGTACGCGGCTTCCACCGCCACATAGCCGAAGGGGTTTCCTCCGTGTATACGTATGCCCTCTACGAAGCCGTCGAATCTCCTGCGGATATCAGGATCGGGTATTATAGCGAAGGAATTCTGGCAGCCCGCCAGGTTAAAGGTTTTTGTGGCGGCGGTGAGGGTGACGAGTATTTTATCATAGTCGCCTACGGTGGCGCTCGGTATGTGAACGTTGTCGCCGAATACTATGTCGTGGTGTATCTCATCGGATATCACGTATACGCCATGCTTTTTGCAGATGTCCAGCATGGCCTTCAGCTCATCGCGCTTCCATACCCTGCCCGCGGGGTTGTGGGGGGAGGAGAGTATAAAGAGCTTCACGCCGTTTTCCACGATCTTCTTTTCAAAGTCCGCAAAATCTACGGTGTATATGCCGCCGGTATTTATAAGGTCGCAGCAGACGAGCCTGCGGCTGTTGTTTTTCACGGCGTGCATAAAGGGGTAATATACAGGCGTCTGCACTATGACGGCGTCGCCGGGTTCGGTGAACACCTGCAAAAACCAGTTGAAAGCAGGTACTACGCCGGGTGCAAAGCGCAGCCATTCTTCCTTCACCTGATAGCCGTGGTATTTGCGTTCCCAGTCTATGAATGCCTGATGATAGCTTGGACGGGGAACATAATAGCCGAACACGCCTGTCTTCATGTAGTCCTCAATGGCAGACACGACGCAGTCCGGCACGCGGAAATCCATATCCGCTATCCACATTGCCTGAAGGTCGCTGCGGCCAAATGTGGATTTCAGATTGTCCCACTTGCTGGAATCGGTGCCCCGCCTGTCTACGAATACTATCTGTTCCTTATTATCGCTTGCTGTATTTGTCAATTGATGTTACCTCCGGATAAATCTATATGGATTATAGTGCATTTTCGGCTTTATTCAAAGAGCAAAAAAAGCTCATTCGAAAAAACGATTATACCGTATGCAATATCATTAAACTGAATTTGATGACGGTACCCAAAAGCGATGCATATGCGGCTTTAAAGGGCCGCCTATGTCTTTGTTTTGGATTGCAAAATAAAGGTGAAGTTTGCGGCTACCGCATCGACAACGTAAGTTTATGGAGCTATACTTTTTATAGATCAAACTATTTTTACAGGCATCATATGCTTTTATAAAAGGAGTGAAACCATGAAAGAAGTAAAACCGTCCAAGAAGCCGCTGTTGTTTTATTATAGCATAGTGCTGCTTTGCGTGGTGCTGTTCAACGCGTTCATAGCGCCGATGCTGATGGACGACCCTGTCAAGGAGGTGGATTACGGCACCTTCATGCGCATGGTCGACAACAAGGAAGTGGACAAGGTACAGGTGAATACTAATGAGATAACCTTCACGGACAAGGAGGGCAAGGTATACTACACCAGCGCCATGGAGGATCCCAACCTTACACAGAGGCTGTACGAATCCGGCGCGGCATTCGACAGGGTTATAGAAAAGACAATGAGCCCGCTGGTGAGCTATCTTATTACCGGCGTGCTGCCGATAATACTCTTTGTCGCCTTGGGCCAGTACCTCTATAAACGCCTTATGAGCCAGGCCGGCGGCAAGAATTCGCTCATGTTCGGCGGAATGGGCAAGAGCAACGCCAAGGTATATATCCAGTCCACGGAAGGCATACACTTCAGCGACGTTGCGGGTGAGGACGAGGCCAAGGAAAGTCTCGCCGAGGTAGTGGATTACCTGCATAACCCCACAAAGTACAGCGAAGTGGGCGCTTCCATGCCTAAGGGCCTGCTGCTTGTTGGTCCTCCGGGCACCGGCAAGACCATGCTCGCAAAGGCTGTTGCCGGCGAATCCAACGTGCCGTTCTTCTCCATATCCGGCTCGGAATTCGTGGAAATGTTCGTCGGCATGGGTGCGTCGAAGGTTCGAGACCTGTTTGAGCAGGCCAAGGAAAAGGCTCCATGCATAGTGTTCATAGATGAGATCGACGCCATAGGAAAGAAGCGCGACGGCCAATTCGGCGGCAATGACGAGCGCGAGCAGACCCTCAACCAGCTGCTCACCGAGATGGACGGCTTCGACAGCAACAACGGCGTAATAATCCTCGCGGCTACCAACCGCCCCGAGTCGCTCGACCCGGCGCTGACCCGCCCCGGCCGTTTTGACAGGCGGATACCCGTAGAGCTTCCCGATCTAAACGGCAGAGAAGCTATACTGAAGGTTCACGCACGCAAGATAAAGGCAGATCCCGACGTCAATTACCATGTCATAGCCCGCATGACCTCCGGCGCTTCCGGCGCGGAGCTGGCGAACATCATAAATGAGGGTGCGCTGCGCGCCGTCCGCGGCGGAAGGAAGACTGTCTCACAGGCAGACCTTGAGGAGAGCGTGGAAGTCGTCATAGCTGGCTATCAGAAGAAGAACGCCGTGATGTCCGACAGGGAGCGCAGCATAGTGGCATACCACGAGATAGGCCATGCGCTTGTGGCCGCATTACAGTCCCATTCCGCCCCAGTGCAGAAGATTACCATTATCCCCCGCACCTCAGGCGCATTGGGCTATACGATGCAGGTAGAGGAAAACGACAGATACCTGCTCTCCAAGGAAGAGCTTGAAAACAAGATAGCTACCCTTACCGGAGGCCGCGCCGCAGAGGAGGTTGTTTTCAACGAAGTCACCACCGGCGCTTCCAACGATATAGAGCAGGCCACAAAGCTTGCGAGAGCCATGATCACCCGCTACGGCATGAGCGAGGATTTCGGCATGGTAGCAATGGAGACTGTCACCAACCAGTATCTGGGCGGCGACACTACATTGAGCTGCTCCGCCGAGACCCAGCGGGTCATAGACCAGAAGGTAGTGGATATGATAAAGAAGCAGCATGAGAAGGCTGTGAACATGCTGAAGGAAAACCGCGAAAAGCTTGAAAAACTGGCTCAGTACCTCACCGAGAAGGAGACTATCACAGGAGAGGAATTCATGAAGATACTGGACAGCTTTAAGGAGGCGGCGGTATGAAATATGAGCACAGATACCTTTTCGTAGAGATACTGGAGGGTGTGCTGCTGGTAATGCTGGGCGTGGCTACCATGCTGCGCACCGAACAGGTGCTGGACAGCCTTACGCTGATATTCGGCATACTGGCTGTCATAACCGGCCTCGCGGACGTGATGTTCTACATACGCCTTGAACGGCACACGGGCTTCCGCCCTGCGGTATCACTGGTTTCCAGCATACTCAGCATAATGCTTGGATGTGCCCTTATAGCACACCCTAATGTGGGTACGGGCATAATGCTCATCATATTCCCGATATTCATAATCGCCCACTGCATCGCCCGCTTAACCCACCTGAACATCGTGCGATATGTGGCAGGAGAGGTGAGCTTCTGGCTCACTCTCATATCAAACGCGGTGGGATTGATACTGGGCGTAATTCTGCTGTTTGATCCGGCCCTGTCTGCGGCGGCGCTGGGAGTCATACTGGGCGTAGATCTGATACTGCTCGGAATCGAAGCCGTAGTGTTCGCCATAGACTGCTATTGCAGGCTGAAGTAACGAACTTAAATAAAAAAACAAATAGGGCAGCCATATCCTCGTTGGAAATGGCTGCCTTCTTTACTTTTGGGAAAATTGTTATTTTACGGTTCGGCGGCGGGTCTCGGCGTGGGCTGCGTATACGGTGTGGCCCGGCTCTACGGATTCCGTCAGCCATACGTTACCGCCTATAACGCAGTTGTCGCCAATTACGGTATTTCCGCCGAGTATAGTCGCACCGGAGTAGATGACCACGTTATTGCCTATATCGGGGTGGCGCTTTATGCCCTTTACCGGGGTGCCGTCCACGTTGGTGGGGAAGCTCTTTGCACCAAGAGTAACGCCCTGATACAGCTTAACATGGTCGCCAATGGTAGTGGTTTCGCCTATTACCACGCCTGT
>OIWT01004940.1_pt1 | contig 10237 bp, 12 predicted proteins | sample 1587701 | NCBI WGS metagenome assembly OIWT01 (sample SAMEA3888904, study PRJEB22519) | human gut metagenome | biome: human gut; feature: human-associated habitat; material: faeces | place: Denmark | collected 2009 | reverse complement strand
GGAAGAGAAGCCTATGGAAGAGAAGCCTGTTGTGGAAGAGAAGCCTATGGAAGAGAAGCCTGTTGAAGAAGAGAAGCCTGTTGATGAAGAGAAGCCTATTGTGGAAGAGAAGCCCGTGGAAGAAGTGAAACCTGTAGAAGAAGAAGAGAAGCCTGTTGATGAAGAGAAGCCTATTGAAGAAGAGAACCCCGTGGAAGAAGAGAAGCCTGAAGAGAAGGAAGAAAAGCCTGAAGAGAAGGAAGAGAAGCATGAAGAAAAGGAAGAAATACCCGCTGAGAAGGAAGTGAATCCCGTCAAAGAAGAGACACCCATGGAAGAAGATCTCCCCTTCTTAGCAGAGGTTCTCGACACGGTTCTTTCCTCGCGCGAGATCGCCTTCCTTCGCCGCAATGCTGTTCCTGCTGTCATCGTGCTAATCCTCCTATTCTTCGTGACCGCGATCGCCCTGAGGAACCAGAATGCTACCTCCTCTTCCGATGATGCGCAGAAGAAGGAGCCTTCGCCATTGGAGCAGAATCCCAGAGGAGGATTCAATGAGAGATGCCAATCTTGGCGTACTCGATAATACGCATGCAGCGCAAAAGGATGAAGTCCAGTAGAATGTAATCAATATGTCTGTATTTTGCACCTCGATTTCTGTGAATACTAATTCCCGAATGCAATCACCTGTTTGTTTAAACAAGAAGAAAACAATACTATTTGCTTTAGATACGGAATTGAAAACAGAAGGAGGCACACAACCCCCACAGTTACACAATCAAATCGCATTGTCGAATCTACGACAGGGATCGTGCCAACTGCTATATCACTCGCGAATACATCATCCCCCCTAGATAGAAATGCAGGAGGCTGAACAATCCCAAGATCACTGTTGTAGGGAAGAGAAGAATAGGAAAGAGGCAATTTCTCAAGTGGAATGGTTAATGTGAAGGAAGAGGCAGAAAAACGGATGAAGAGCTCGGAATGGTGAAGGGACAGAGAAATGGGCTGGGATGAAGAGATTTGGTCGGTGTAGTAGTAGAAGGATGGTTGCAGGGGAAGAAGGAGGGTACAGCTGTGGCAGGGCTGTGAAAAGTGAATGAAGAGGCTTCCAGAAACCAAATCATGGTCTACCGATGATTCTGAATGTGTGCACAGACTGATAATCCGTTGCGATAGAAATGGAGATGATAAGAAGGAAGAGAAGAACACATCCATCAATACGGTGGATTCATGAATAGAAATTGCTATTGGTGAAGCACAGCCAGAGAGACAACATAATTGGAAGAAAGGAAAGGAAAGAAAAGGGAAAGAGGGATTCAATCCCACTCGCTTCAGCGACTTGAAAAAGGGCGAACACAGAGAAAGAGGCTGATAGTAAAACCCAGAATGTAAGGAATCCGGCTGGAAGGAAACGGGAAGAGAGAATGAGGAAGAGATGTCATCAATCAACATGGAAATAGTTCGAGTCGGCATTGATTTGTTCCATCGCACAAACAAGCCGTCCGGAAGCTGCATGCCAGCATTCCCTCTTCCACGTGAAAAGACAATGGACACACCGTCATAGTCTCGAATACGTTCCATATTCACTCCATTCACGGAGAACGCACTGTGAAGGTGGAGAGTGGACGCGTTGTCTATCTCTGAAATACTACGGGAAGCAAGAACTGAATTGAACACATCGTGATAGATGAACAGTGGAGCAACCATTGTGAGACTGATCCTCCGAATCGTGCCATAGAGGGAAGAATTGCTTATAGAGTCCACACTGCTCTGTATAAACGACGAAGAACAGAAGAAGAAGACGGTTGCGCATCCTTGTCAACAGAAATGTGAAGAAATCCATTCCATCGCGTGAAGCAACAAATAGAATGAACACAGAAACGAGTAGTAAAGAAAGACAACCCCGTCATTTCGGTTGAGTGGACTTCATACACTGTGAGAGATGAAACGTGAACTGAGGGCCATACACCTAGTTGTGAAATGAAAACGGGGCAGCAACAGTGTTATTGCAGTGAGGACACTTCACTGTGTATAAAAACGCGTCGTAGCAGTATAGTTTCTCCTTAGAAGCGTAGCACTCCTTTTCCATGAGCATTCGCTGCGCGTAGTCACTATTGCCACGCGTCCAGCGTGATGGGTTTTGATATAGGCTTCTGTGAATCTACGACTGAGGGAATCGAATCGGAAAAACGTCAAAAGCCAGATCCTCACTAATCATCCTCAGTGTGGCATCCAGCAACGCTCTCTTCTCGTCCATCGTACAGCGGGGAAGAGCGGTCAATTCTGTGAAAAAACAAAGGCAGACAAGACTATACTTCCAACATCTCTCCATGCTCTTCCGGGTTGTACTCCTCTTTCAGAAGGTCGGAGAACGACTTGAGCGCGTCGACGCCCCGCACCTCCTCGGTCAGCTGCGGGACGAGAACGATGTGGAAATCCTGGAAGAGGTCAAAGACTTGGTTGATGTACTTGTCCTGCATCTTGCGGCGCGCGATGCACTTGCGGCAGGCGCAGTCGGCGTCGGGGAAGACAATCTACGGGTGATGCCCGAATTGCGCGCGGACCTGGTTAATGACGATGGAGTTCACGTTGATCTGGTACTTGGTGAGCTGCTGCACCAGACGCTCGGTCTCGTACACGCTAAGGAACTCGGGGATGCAGACAGCGATGAAGGTGGTTTCGTTGACGTTCTTGAAACGCTCGGACACCTTGTGAATGGTGCCCTGCAGCTCCGACATCTTCTCCTTGATGGTGCTCATGCTGGGTGCGTTGGGCCCCATCAGCGCGGACATCTAGGACTGAGTGCCTGTAGCGAAGCAGACTTGAGAGAACAGGCCCGAGAAGGAAGAAGTCAATCCGCTCAGACTATCGAAGGAGGATTCAAGCATGGAGGGGAAGGAGAGAAGGCGCAGCGTGTGTCCTGTGGGCGCAGTGTCGAAAACGACCACATCGTACTTCATCTCCTGCACCTCCTTCATGAGCTCCGAGAAGGAGAGCGCCTCGTCGATTCCGGGGATGGACGTCGACAGGTTGCCGATCAGATCGTTCAGTTTGCTTCCCGCCTCCTCATTCATTCCAGGAACGCTAAACAGCTTCTTGAACTCTACTTCTCATTCCAGACCATCATAGCAACCATTCTGGGGATTGGATTCAATCTCCATACAGTAGAGATTCGTAAAACCGTTGACAAGGAGTGGATGGCTCGTAAACTTCTGCTTGAATGCGTCACTATGGATGGGCTATTCGTTCAGCGCAGAGTACCTCAAGTTGTGGGCCGGATCAGTGGAAATGATAAGGACGCTCTTTCGCGTGTTGGTAAGCTGCACAGCGAGCGAGCACGAGGTCGTTGTCTTGCCAACGCCTCCCTTCCCGCCAACGAAGATCCTATGCGTTAGTAGAAGAACGGCAGGAAAACCATTTCAGATCCTGGTTTTCGATGATGTGACGCAAAGTGGGCTCAGGAATATCAATTTCGTCCTCCATGGGAGTATTCTTCTGTGCGGACCTCAGTCATCCCTTCCCTTTGCTGTGTGTCATCTCAATCGTTATGGTTCCCCTGAGTTGATAGACTACATTCCAGTAATGGTCATTGTGTACAAAAGTTGGATGGAAAGGACACCAATGGTACAAAAGGGGCGTAGGAGATGGAAGGAAGATGAATCACACCCCTTCATCCATTCCCTCTAAAGCCCTGCATCCCCACGGTGATCCTGGATTCAACACCTTCACGAAGCAAAGAAGGAAGGGTGAGCGGATGGTTTAGTGACTGTGTGTCGCGAATAGCGGGAGTTTCATGTCCGTTTCTGAATACCATTCGTATCCCACAACAGAAGAATCACTCATTTTTGTTCACTTCCTTTTTCATGAGTTCGTTTGCGACCAAGCTGTATCGCTCGCTGAACCCGACAGTCATTACCCGCGGCTCCACATTCTATGCAAAGAATCCCAGTAGAAACAGGGAAGGCGTATAACCGAGTAGACCTGGTTTCTACGTCGTGGGTGTATAACCGTTTGGACACGGTGAAGATTATCGACGCGACACGCCACATTGCAGAGCACAGAAATGCGAAGAGCGAGTATTTCGCGGTAGGGACGATTGAATCGACGTGATGGAATAGAGCCGCCTTCCCGGAGCGCAGTTTTTGGACCTGGAGAACCTGTGCCAGCGTGACGGCCCTCTGATCAAGAAGATGCCGACGGAGGACCAGTTCCAGAAGATGGTGGAGCGCCTCGGCATCAGTTCTGACGATGATGTGGTGATTTACGACACGCAGGGCCTGTACTCGGCTGCCCGCGCGTGGTTCATGTTCCGCGTGTTCAACAAGAACGTGAAGGTGCATGTGATGAACGGCGGTCTCGTTCGCTGGACGACGGAGGCGTATCCGCTGGAGAAGGGCAAGTACGAGCTGCCGTCGAAGAAGGGTTCCTTCGCGCTGAACCCGGACTACTCGCTGATCTGTTCGATGAACGAGGTGAATCAGCGCGTGCGCGACTACAAGGGCGGTCTGACGAAGCGCACGGTGGTGGACATGCGCAAGCCCTGCTGCTACCACGGCACGTGCCACGCGCCGATCGCGAACCTGCCGAAGGGGCACATTCCGGGCAGCGTGAACATCCCGTACTACAACATCACAGACCCGTACAACAACTACATGATCCGCAACCCCGACGAGCTGCGCACCATCTTCGAGAAGCACGGCGTGATGGTGAACGAGCCCGAGAAGATGATCTTCAGGTGAGTGTCTGCGCGCGGTGTGAGGCGTAGCTGCGATTACGGCATTTCTTCGTGCGTGGGCCTGTTCGCCATGACCTTGCTCGGTCGTCCGCTGGAGAGGTGTGAGTGTGAGAGGTGTGTGAGGCGTAGCTGCTGTGTGTACGACGGGTCGTGGATCGAGTATTCGCAGCAGAAGGATGCTGCCATTGAACTGTGTTAATTCTTATACCATATGTTGTGTCTTTGCTTTAGTATTCAAGTCTTTGATGTCCTCACTCTAGTCCATACTTTTTTATTGCATGTCACTTCACACTACTCCTATCCCCACGTCACTTCATACATCACACTACCTCACTACTCACAAAGGGACTCTCAAACAAACACCCCCACTATATCGAGTTCGCCATCTTGGCCTGGGCGATGGAGGCGACTCTGCGGGTGTCGGGGAAGCGGTTCACGTACTCGCCCATGGGGATGAAGGCGACCTGGATCTGTCGGCGGTTGTACCATCGTCCGTTCATCTCGTCCGCCACGCGCTTGCACGTCGGCACGTCGTCGAACATCATGTACACGAAGCCGTCCGACTGCTTGTCCACGAAGCAGTGCAGCACCGTGCCGAAGCGCTGGCACTCGTTCTTCACGTCCTCTTGGATCGTGATGTCCCAGTTCGGGTCCGTCTCCGCCGCCGCCAAAAACATGTTCTTCAGCACCAAGCAGTTGCTCGCGTTGCCCTCGATCACCGGCTTGCCGTCCGCGCCCATGCTCTACGCCTCACGCGCCGCGCCCGCGCCCACCGCCGTGGCCACCTGCCCGGGGTTGTTGACCTCGTGGATCATGCGCGTCAGGTCCGCGTCCTTCTTGCTCTCCGCCAGGTGGCGCATCAGCAGCGTGCGGCGCTGCGGGTCCAGCGCCACGTTCTCGTTCTGCTCCTCGTCCTCCAGGCGCCAGTTGCGGCCGTCGCGGCGCTGCTGCAGCGTCACTTTCATCTTGCGGCCCAGCACCTCCTCGCCGTCCATCTTCACCGCCGCGCGCGAGGCGCACTCTACCGCTCAGCACGCCATGCGATGGATACCCGGGCGACGGAACTTCACGTAGGCCGTGCCGTGGAACACGCCGTGGCTGTCCGTCTCCAGGGTGGCGTTCTCCACGTCGCCGACGCTCCCGAAGATCTAGGGATGAGGAGCGGAGAAGACAGCAACATCGAGGATGTCGCGACGCGTCAGCTGCGGATCGAGGTTGGTGACGTAGATAGTGGACGGCAGAATCTTCGGCGGCGCCTTCTCCTTCATGGCGGACCAGTTCTTCTCGGCCTCGCTTCGCTTCACCTTCATGGGGAAGCCGCTGCAGTTGCAGGCCTTGTGCTTGGTGCACATCTTCTGGCCGTTCAGGAGCAGCGCGCGGGCACAGTCTTCCTGCGAGCCCATCTCGATGTAGCCCATGCCCTTCGAGCGGCCGGAGTTCTTGTCGCGAATCAGCTTGATCGACTTCACCTATGCGTTAGCGGGAGAATCAGCCAACCACCTTTCCGGCCTGCTGGAAGTAGTGACGGAGCCACTTTTCATCGACCTTCACCTGCAGATCGGACACGAACACGGTGCAGAAGTCGCGGGTCAGCGATTCCTAGGTAAAAGAGAGACAGTGAGTCCAACCTCGTTGTCGTTCTCCTCATGGTGGTGGTGCCTTCTGCTTCTGTCTCTGCTGTGGTGGTGATCTCTGTGACTGCGAGAACGGCGATCCCGACTGCGAGAATGGTAATGTCGGCTGCGGCGGTCCCGACTATCGCTTCTGTCATGGTGATGACTTCTGCGAGCGTCTCTGCTGTTGGAAACGTCTTCCGGGTTGCGTGCGTCTGAGGCAAGCCGTCTTGTATGAATCGATTGGAGAATGCACTTACTCGCTCGCAGGAGGTTGACCAGCCATGGGAGGAGCCGGAGGCGCTTGAGGCTACGAGTGAGGCGATGAAGGGCGTGGACAACGATTTGAGGGTTGCTTCCTTGTTGGAATTCCATTGTGTAGTTGAACAACGAAAATGGAACGGATTTGCCGATAAGGGGTTCAAAAACTGCGTAATCTGTTTAAAACGCTCAGGTGTGGTACAAACAATGGTAACGACGCGAGTACTTCTTCCGGTTACTTCTCTTTTTGTTCTTCTTCCGGATGATCACTTCGCGCAGCTTCTTCTTCTTTTCTTCCTCAATCGCTTCCTGACGCTTTTCTATCATGTTCATCTTCTTGCTGTCCTTCATCATTTCGGCGAGGTAGTCCTCGGGACGCAGGTAGGGAATGCCATTCTCCTTCAGCATTTTCCGTCCCTCCATCGTTCCCTTCACTGACGCTTCATAACTAGGGGATGAATATGGGGAGAAACAGCCACAATGCCAGCTCTCGCTTTATATCGTCCTGTGCATCCTTAATCTCCTCCACATCCACCGTTATATCCAGCGTCTCCTTCCAGGGGAGATCTCTCTTCATCTTCTCCAACTCGGCCTGAATGCCCTTCTATCATGTGAATTCGCACATCGAAATTGCTTACAACGTCCTTCTTTATCGGCTGACGGTTGGCGCTCCTCATGCGCTGCAACGCCTGCATCTCCTCGTCAAACTGCGGGTCGTAGGAATCACTCTCTCTGCGCATTACGTACAATCCAAACAACTCACTCAGAACTCATGGTGGGGGCTGAATAGGGAGAAAGAAGTGGCGTTTAGGACAGAGTCCAAAAATCGGGGGTTCTTTGTCATCATGGGTGTTGACCTGCATGGAGATGAGGTGTGGATAGACGACGGTGCTGACAAAATGGGAGACGGGATACGAAAGAGTTCTGGGAATGAAAGATGATTCACTCAATTATCCTCTCCATTCACCTCTCATCTCCTTGAACAACTCATTGGTGAACCTTACGGGGGAATAGATTCGATCCACTGAAATGCTGGCAAGTCGGTTTCCATTGCATACTAGAGCGGCCGTTTCCTGTGGAAGGTGCTTTTCGTCCTTTATTACGGGTGTACCCAAATCGGTTCGCAATGGGGAAGGACGGCATGTCCAGCGGAATTTGAAGAAGGACTATATCCGGAAGAAGGGAAAGTCCCATTCGTCAACACTATGGCTCGATCGCCAGCTACGCGATCCCTACAGCATTCGTGTAATGCTGGTGAAGATGAATGATGAGTAGGCACTGGAAGAAGGTCATCGTTCCCGTGCCTATTTCAAACTGGAGGAGATTGACAAGGCAACCTCATAGGGGGATTCTGATGGCATAGAAGTATTCCCTATTCCATAAGGACGATATTGTGGTAGATGTAGGGGCTGCTCCTGGCGGTTGGTCGGAGTATGCGGTTCAGAGGGTGGGAACCACTGCCCCGTGCTCTGTAGTATCCATTGATTTGCTAGCGTTTGACCCAATTCCGGGCGTCCACTTCATTCGAGGGGATTTCATGGATGATGCAATGAAGAGAGAATTGCTTGAGTATATTGATGGCCGAAGGGTAAACACCGTGTTGAGTGACATTGCACCCAATTTTTCGGGCGATCACTCCATCGATCATGAGAAGCAGGTGCGAATTGCTATCGGAAAATTCATTGTAGATTGCCATGTCCAGAAGTGTTCTTAAGTTTGCGTATGAAGTGGCAGACAGTCATTGCAACGTAGTTTTGAAGGTTCTTCAAGGAAGCGAGTTCCCTCTGTTTATGAAGGAGGCGCGTTCTCTGTTCCGAGAGTGCCACATCATGAAGCCGAAGGCCTCTCGAAAGGAGTCCTCCGAAGTGTATTGCGTTTTTCGTGATTTTGTGAACTGTGCTGTTTGTGGTAGTCCTCATCCGCATTCCACTTTCAATGTAATGCATGTAATCCACAAAAAATAACAAACAGAATCAACTAGAGAACACTAACTATATGCAAAACTAGGAACCCCAGAATGACACTCATTTCTTCTGCTGCTCATTTCCCAGAGTCCGATGAAACACGACGCGGGCAACACAATCACTAACCATATTATGGGGTTGTCTCTTGACCAGGACCCATCCCGCTTGTGGGACCACATTCGACCCCTTGATCTTCTTGGGCTTGTACTTTGGTGAAATAGCCTTGCGCGGAGTGGTCGCCCTGCGTACTGCAGTCGATTCTACATCATCAACCCTTGACCTCATTTCTACGCTGGGTCTGTCCGGAAACAGCACGGTACCCAACTGTTCCGTAGGAGGGTGCATACGCAGTCTGACTGGGATAATACCCCACATAACCAGCGTTTGGCTGCCCTGTGGGATAGGGTAGCAGATAGGATGTGGAGAGGGTACTCATGAGGATGGCGATCAGGCTGTATAGCCAAATGCTGTAGGTTTATGGTTGATTCCGTGAGAGCCAATCAGAATTCGAGCTTGATCATGCTTTCTATCACCATTGCTTTTCGGTATTCCTGATTGTCCAACTTGTCATATGTCTTTTCAATGGAAGTAAAGTCACTAGTCATCCTCCAGCACAATACCAAGCACATTGCGGTAATGAGGCTGCTCGAACACCACTTCAGGGTTTTGCTTGTATGGCTCTATAGAGTGCATCCGTGGACAGAAAAGGTCTGCTCGGAATGCAGTAACAACAAATGATCTACCCTCACCCTGGATATACAGAGAGTCGGGGAGTATGAAATGAAACAAAACGCAGACAAATCGTTGTGATGGACCGAATGAGGCAATCACGCCTCCGTTAGCAGCAAGTAGATGGGAAAAACAGAGGAAATTGTAAACCCAGTGCGACTCTGTGAGTTGCAAGAGCATAGAATCAGCCCTTTCGGCAAGCATAGCGGAACAGAGCAACTGCCTTTGATCAGAATACCCCAATGAGCCAATCAAATGCGTGCCTATTCCATTATCGTCCCGACTTTTGCCACTATGGTGGAAACCGGGCTGAAACGCCCATACTGGAGGTGATTTGCAATTCATAATAATTCTTAATTCAAGAAGAGAATGAAGAGTATGATGCTTATTGCTCTCATGCGTATGTTGTGTCTGAGCTCTCTGAGGTCTAGTGGCCATTGCAGTGAATACACTCGACTGCGAAGCTGGCCAGGTCTACGTGAAGGTGACCAAGAAGTGCACGAGCTGGGCTAGCGAGGAGTCCTACAAGATTCTGAGCGGTTCCCAGGTCCTTGTCACCAGTTCTTCTTTCGCCAACTACGAGCAGCGTAGTGATGAATACTGCTTGACTGCCTCTACCAACAACCAGTACACTTTTAACATGCACGACAGCTACGGCACTGCTGGTGATTCCTGGAATAACGGTGCGTGGGCGAGTGTTGCGGGTATCTACGGAAACGTTGTTTTCAAGGGCTTCATGATTGAGAAGATGGATGAGAATTTCGCGCTCTCTCTCTACTATCCCATCATGAAGACCCAGGAGTGGAAGACGTTCGCCTCCACTTCCTCCATCGCTTCCGACTGGACCGGTCTGAACTTTGGCGACAGCAACTGGACGCCTGCCACGATGGGCTCTGCCCCTGCCATGAGCGGCACGCAGTACTTCCGCAAGACCTTCACGGGCATTGCGGACA
>OIWT01004937.1_pt1 | contig 10245 bp, 9 predicted proteins | sample 1587701 | NCBI WGS metagenome assembly OIWT01 (sample SAMEA3888904, study PRJEB22519) | human gut metagenome | biome: human gut; feature: human-associated habitat; material: faeces | place: Denmark | collected 2009 | reverse complement strand
ACCGGGAAAAAAGGAGCTGGCGGGTGTTTTTCATCGCGAACCTCGTCACTCAGACCGGTCTGAACCTGCTCTTCCACGGCATTTCACTGGGCTATATGTGGGCGATCTTCTTCTATCCGCTGGAAATGCTTATAGCCGCCATTGAGGCCAAGGTATACTGCGGCTTTATAACCGAAAAGAGCAAAAAGATGAGCATACTCTGCGCGGTCGTCGCGAATCTGCTCAGCATGCTGTGCGGCGGATACATAATAAGCCACTTGCCTATCTGACCGAATAATGCACGCAAAAATGGGCTGCCCTCGCAGCCCATTTTATCATTCTTTTGTTTATCCCTCTCTGGCTATAACCCGGCCCATGAGCACTCCCATGACGGAGGCCATCATAAGGCCACGGGTCCAGCCGCTGGAGTCGCCAAGACAGTGGAGTCCCTTTACGCTGGTGTTGAAGTCGGTGTCCATCTTCACGCGGTTGCTGTAAAACTTCAGCTCCGGAGAATACAGCAGCGTTTCGTAGGACGCGAAGCCCGGCACTACCTCGTCCATGGCCTTTATGAAGTTGATTATATTTATCATGGCCCTGTACGGCATGGCGGCGGTTATGTCCCCCGCCACCACATCGGGCAGGGTAGGCTTTACGTTGGACTGGGCCAGCTCCTTCTGCCATGTGCGCTTGCCGTCCAGTATGTCCCCGAAGCGCTGCACCATTATGTGCCCCGCGCCCAGCATATTGGTAAGCTCGCCCACCTTCTGTGCGTAAGCTATGGGCTGGTTGAAGGGCTCGCTGAAGTTGTGGGATACAAGTATGGCGAGATTGGTGTTGTTGCTTTTTATGTCCTTGTAAGAGTGGCCGTTTACCACAGCAAGGTCGTTGTCGTAGTTTTCCTGGCTCACAAATCCGCCGGGATTCTGGCAGAAGGTGCGCACCTTATTCTTGAAGGGCTTTGGATAGCCTATAAGCTTGGACTCATAGAGTACCTCGTTTACCCGCTCCATTATCTCGTTTCGCACCTCCACGCGCACTCCTATATCCACCGTTCCGGGCTGATGGGCTATGCCGTGATCGGCGCAGAGTTTTTCCAGCCAGTCCGCACCCCTGCGGCCGGTAGCTACAACGGTATGCTTTGCCTGTACAGCGCTGCTCTCCTTGCCGTTAGTGATATACACTCCCTTACATTCCTCGCCTTCGAGTATAAGGTCGGTGCATTCCCAGCCAAACAGCATCTCTACGCCGTTGCTTTGCAGATACTTTTCTATGGCAAGGTAAAGATCCTGAGCCTTTTCTGTTCCCAAATGCCGTATCGGGCAATCCACAAGGCGAAGTCCGGCCTTGATGGCACGCTTGCGAATATCCTTTACCTCCTCGGTATTACCAATTCCCTCCACCCTGGTGCTTGCTCCGAATTCAAGATAAATCTTATCCGCATAATCTATCGTTTCCTGCGCAACGTCCGTTCCTATGAGACTTGGCAGGTCGCCTCCCACCTCGCAGCTCAGCGACAGCTTACCGTCAGAAAACGCGCCCGCGCCGGAAAAGCCCGTGGTAATGTGGCAGTATGGCTTGCAGTTCATGCAGCGGCCGGTCTTCGCTTTCGGGCAGCGGCGGTTCTCGATAGCCTGCCCCTTTTCCACGATCAGTATGCTCTGCCCGCTTCCCTTGCGCAGCATTTCAAGCGCGGTGAATATGCCCGCCGGTCCCGCGCCGATTATCACTACGTCTTTTTTCATTGGCAATACCTCCGTCATTAAAAAATTAAGCCGGCAAAGCGCCCTTTAAAATTGGCCTTGCCGGTTGTTGACTTATGTTCCGGCCCCTGTTTTATACGCGGGGATCCTCGGTTCAGCAGGCATCGCCCAGCTCAGGGGGCGGAAGCTGCTCTTTCTGTTTTCTGTACCCGAACACCGGAGGCGCCTTCTTTTCGATGACGTCTTTGGTTATGGTACAGCTCTTTATATCGCTCCTTGAGGGTATGTCGAACATGATGTCCAGCATTACGTCCTCAAGTATGGCTCTCAGACCTCTGGCGCCGGTCTTGCGCTCTATGGCGAGATCCGCAACCCTCTCCAGCGCGTCCTCGTCAAACTTGAGCTCCACGCCGTCCATCTCAAACAGCCGCTTATACTGCCGGGTAAGGGCATTCTTCGGCTTTGTGAGTATGTCTATCAGTGCCTTGCGGTCAAGCTGATGCAGCGTGACTATCACGGGCATTCTTCCCACGAATTCCGGTATAAGGCCGAACTTGAGCAGATCCTCCGGGAGTATGTTCTTCAGTATGGAACCTACGTCCTTCTCCACCTTGCTCTGCACGTCCGCACCGAATCCCATTACGCTCTTGCCCGTGCGCTTGGTTATGATATCCTCAATGCCTGCAAACGCGCCGCCGCAGATGAAGAGTATGTTTGTGGTGTCTATCTGTATAAACTCCTGATGGGGGTGCTTACGGCCGCCCTGAGGTGGAACGCTGGCAACCGTTCCTTCCAGTATCTTAAGCAGCGCCTGCTGCACGCCCTCGCCGGAAACGTCGCGGGTTATGGAGGGGTTTTCGCTCTTACGGGCGATCTTGTCGATCTCGTCGATGTATACTATGCCCTTTTCCGCACGCTCAACGTCATAATCCGCCGCCTGAATGAGCTTGAGCAGTATGTTTTCTACGTCCTCGCCTACGTAGCCGGCCTCCGTGAGCGATGTAGCGTCAGCAACGGCAAATGGAACGTTGAGTATCTTCGCAAGGGTCTGGGCCAGCATGGTCTTACCGCAGCCGGTAGGCCCCAGCATGATTATGTTGCTCTTTTGCAGCTCCACGTCGTCCTTCTGCTTGCCGGCATTTATGCGCTTATAGTGGTTGTACACGGCGACGGCCAGCGCACGCTTGGCGGCTGTCTGACCTACCACATACTCATCGAGAGTATCGGAAATCTCCTGGGGTTTCGGTATGTCCTTGAGGTCTGTCTCCACCGTGGAGAAGTCCTCGTCTATTATTTCCTGGCAAAGCTCTATGCACTCATTGCAGATGTACACGCCGGGGCCCGCGATTATGCGATTCACCTCGTCCTGTGGCTTTCCGCAGAATGAGCACTTTATCGTGCCGGTGTTTTTTTCTTCGTTTTTCGCCATCAATTACCTCCTGGGCGGAATTATCTCGTCTATGAGACCGTAGGCAAGCGCCGCCTCGGCATCCATATAGTTGTCGCGCTCGGTGTCAGCCTGTACCTTTTCAATCGGCTGACCGGTACGCGCGGAAAGTATCCCGTTCAGTTTCTTCTTGATTTTTACCAGCTGTTCAGCCTGAATGGCTACGTCGGTGGCCTGGCCGCGTGCGCCTCCCAAGGGCTGGTGTATCATTATCTCGCTGTTGGGCAGCGCCCTGCGCTTGCCCTTTGCGCCTGCCGCAAGCAGAAAAGCGCCCATGCTTGCCGCCATGCCTATGCATATGGTAGATACATCGCATTTGATGTACTGCATGGTATCATATATCGCCATGCCCGCAGTGACTGAGCCACCGGGGCTGTTTATATACAAGCTAATGTCCTTATCCGGATCGTCCGCTTCAAGGAATAGCAGCTGAGCCACGATAAGGTTGGCAGAATCGTCGTCGACCTCGCCGCCAAGGAACACTATACGATCCTTTAGCAGGCGGGAATATATGTCATAGGAACGCTCCCCCTTGTTTGACTGCTCTACTACCATCGGTATAAGATTCATAGTGTTCATCTCCTTTATTGTCTGAATACATCGTGCCATTCGTTATAAATGCCTCGCCGCACGGCACGGTGCGGCGAAGCAGTACAGGTGACAATTATCGGAAGATACTCGCGCCTTACTCAGCGTCCTTCTCCTCAGTCTTTTCCTCGGCCTTCTTGGTCTTCCTGGCAGAAGCCTTCTTTGCAGGCTTCTTCTCGGCCTTCTCTACCTCTACGGCGGTATCGGTCATTACTGCCAGAGTCTTGTCGACCATTATCTGATCCGCAAAGAACTTCTTGTCGTTCTCGCTGAGGCCCTTCTTGAATTCTTCGGCCTTGTCGCCAAACTGTGCGCAATACTCGTCTACCTTGGCGTTTATTTCTTCCTCAGTAGCCTTTATATCCTCAGCCTTAGCCACGGCGTCTATCACCAGCTGGCTCTTTACCCTGCGGGCCGCGTCTATGCGGCTCTCCTTGCGGAAGGACTCCATATCGGTGCCGGTGTACTTCATGTAATCCTCAAGGCTGATGCCCTGCATACTCAGGCGGTAGCGGATATCGTTGAGTATGGCGTCTATCTGCCGCTCTACCATGATATCGGGTATGACTACCTCGGCGTTGTCAACGGCCTTGGCTACTACGGCGTTTTCCTTCTCGGTCTCAGCATCGCGCCTGGCCTTCTTTTCAAGCTCCTCGCGCTTTGCCGCCTTCAGCTCGTCAAGAGTGTCATATTCGGATACGTCCTTAGCGAACTCATCGTCCAGCTCCGGCAGCTCTTTTTTCTGTATGCCGTTCACCTTTACGTGGAAGGTAGCATCAGCGCCGGCCAGGGCTTCGCTGTGATACTTTTCGGGGAACTTTACCTGAATATCCCTCTCCTCGCCCGCATTCATACCTATCATCTGTTCTTCAAAGCCGTCGATGAAGGTGTGGGAGCCTATCTCAAGGGTCTGGCCCTGAGCGGAGCCGCCCTCGAACTTGATGCCGGATACGCTGCCCTCATAGTCGAGGTTTACGGTATCGCCGTTCTCAACGGGGCGCTCAACATCTACCATGCGCGCGACCTTTTCGCGCTCGCGCTCGATCTCCGCAGCCACGTCGTCATCCGTAACATTATACTCGCGCTTTTCTATTTCTATACCCTTATACTGACCCAGCTTGACCTCGGGGCGCACGGCAACCTCTGCGGTAAACACCAGATCCTTGCCGTCCAGTGGCAGGTCAACTATGGAAATGTCAGGCCTGTCGATCACTTCTATGTCGTGCTCCTTTATGGCTGCCTGATATACCTCGGGGTAGACGATATCGAACGCATCATCAAAGAAGGCCAGCGGGCCATAGGCGTTTTCGATCATCTTGCGCGGAGCATGTCCCTTGCGGAAGCCGGGGACGTTGAACTTCTTGCCGTTGGTATGATAAGCCTTCTCAACGGCCTCCTCAAACTTCGCCGCAGGTACCTCGATAGTGATTTTCACCTTGCCGTTTTCCAGCTTTTCCAAAGTTGCCATTTATAAACCTCCGAAACCACATATATATGTGTATCAATTTGCGGGCACACCGCCATTAGCATATAATAGCATACAATATCACTGTTTGCAATGAATCATTGTGTATAAAATATAATAAAACGGAAAACAAAAACGGCGGGATACATTTGCCCGCCGTTTTTTTGTCTGTGCTTTACCTTTCGCTGCCCCAGAAGAACAGTGCGATGGTGCCGGGGCCGGAGTGGGCGCCTATCACGGGGCCGACATAGTTTATCACTATATCCTGTACGCCTGTGCGCTCACGTACCAAATTCGCCAGATACTCCGCGTCCTCGAGGCTGTCGCCGTGGCTGATGAAGATAGTCTCGTTTCTGCCCGGGAGCATAGTGGATTCCATGCTGTCCGCCAGCGCCTTCAGCGCAGCCTTCCTTCCCCTCGCCTTTCCGACGGCTACCAGATGGCCCTCATTGTCCATATGCATAACAGGCTTTATGCTGAGCATGGTGCCTATCGCGGCGGTGGCGGCGGAAATGCGCCCGCCCCGCTTGAGGTAATTCAGATCGTCAACGGTAAACCAGTGGCACATATGCAGCTTTTCGCTTTCAACGAAGTCCCGCACCTCTTCTATGGTCGCGCCCTCTTCCTTTTTCTTCGCGGCATAGTATGTTATCATGCCCTGGCCGAGGGACGCGGCAAGCGTATCCACGGTATAGATCTTTCTGTCGGGGTACTTTTCCCTGAGCTCGCGCGCGGCGGATTCGCCGGAATTATATGTGGTGCTGAGTCCTGCGGAGAAGCCTATATAAAGTACATCCTTCCCCTCCTTGAGAAGTTTTTCCATTTTCTCCTCGAAAGCGGCGGTATTCACCGCAGAGGTCTTGAGCTCCTTTCCCTCTCTCGCCAGCTTATAGAACTCCTTAAAGCCTATCTCCCGTCCGTCCAGCCAGTTGCGGTAATTTTTTCCGTCCGCCATAACCTCAAGAGGCAGCACCTCAAGGCCAAGCTGATCCGCCAGTTCCTGAGGCAGGTCACAGGAAGAATCAGTCATTATCACATATTCTTTACTCATATAGCATCGTTCCTCCCGGTAATATTCTTTATTAACGGCAACATTATACCTTGACTTTTGGCTGTTTTCAACAAATCTGCCACAGTTCACCGATTGTTCAAATTTTAAAACTATTTATATCTATTTAAATATTTCCCTCTTGCTGAGCGCCCGGTACAGCAAATAGCCAAGCAGTCCGCAGCACACGGCCTCTCCCACTGTTACCGTCAGAAAAAAGTACCAGTAGCTTCCGGGAAAGGCGTATACGTATTTGAGCACGAATGGCACTATCAATCCGTTTGACAATATGGGGAACACAGGGGCAAGCTTAGGCCTGTTCCGGAACCTGTATGTCAGGTATGCGCCTATCAGCGTCGCAAGAGATCCTATGGCCACGTCCCACGGCAGCGCGCCGGTGACGAGATTTGCTATTGCGCACCCTATGAACAACCCCGGAACCGCGGCGCCCGTAAACACAGGCAGCACCGTCAGCGCTTCCGAAAGTCTGAACTGTATCACGCCGCCGGACAGCCCAACTGCTGCCGACACCAGAGTCAGCACCACGTATATCGCGGCTATAGCAGAGGCATAGACCATGCCTCTTGTATTACCCTTTATTTTCATCATAAGGTTATTCTCCTTTATCCCTCTCGTTTGTTTTCCATATGGGCCTTATACTTTTTGCCCACATTCGCGCCGGAGCCCATAACTGAGCCGCGCATTATGGTATCCGCACCGAAGCGGCCGCGTATGTCGTCCACCGCCCTATCCAGCTTTCGAGCCCTGTCCTTACCTTCATCGCAGAACATACACTGCTGGGCGTATTCCTCTTTTGTCACGTTCAGCAGCCCTATGCCGAGCAGACGAAGCGGGGTATGCTTATCCCACAGCTCATCAAACAGGCTTCGGCAAAGCTTATATATTTCGTTGGTTATATCGGTAGGCTCCGTCAGTTTTTTCTGGTGGGACCTGTTTTTGAAGTCGTTGCCCCGTATGGTGACTGACACGCCGTATGCCTTCGCCCCTTCAGAGCGCATTCGGGCCGCTACGCTGTCCGCAAGGGCCAGCAGTATTTTATACGCCTGCTCCGCCGTTACAACGTCCTCTTCCGTAGTAGTGGATATGCTGTACCCTTTTGCCTCCTCCGCCTCTGTAAGCACGGAGGATTCGTCCCTCCCGTTGGCATACTCCCACACCTGCCTGCCCATTTTCTGCCCAAGCAGCGCCTGTATGCTTAAAAGGCTGGCCTTTGCCAGTGCGCCGATTGTAGTTATACCCGCCTGCTCCAGTTTTCTCGCCGTAGCCGGGCCTACCGTAAAAAGCTCGCCTACCCGCAGTGGCCATAGCTTTTCCCGTATCTCCACGTCAAACAGGGTATGGACCTTATCCGGCTTTTCAAAGTCGCTGGCCATCTTTGCCAGCAGCTTGTTGTTGGCAACGCCTATATTCACGGTAAAGCCCAGGGTATCCCGTATCTCGTCCTTTATTCTTCGGGCAAGTTCTACCGGGTCGCCATAAAGTTTTTCCGTGCCCGTCATATCCAGAAAACACTCGTCGATGGAATACTTTTCAACGGCGGGGGCGTACTTACGGCATATATCCATGAACGCTCTTGAGTTGCGTTCATACAGTCTGAAATCAGGCTTGGCAAGAAACAGGTCCGGACACTTGCGCAGTGCCATGGCCACAGGTTCGCCTGTGGTAACGCCGTATTTCTTTGCGGGTATGGACTTGGCAAGTATCACGCCGGTGCGCTTATCCCTGTCTCCTCCTATGGCTGCGGGTATCAGGCGTATATCCTGTTCGCCCCCTCTTACCCGCTTTGCCGCCTCCCATGAAAGAAAGGCACTGTTTACGTCCACGTGGAATATGATCCGCTGCATGCTCGCCCTCCTTTTTATTTGCTGCTCAGCAGTTTTTTCCTCGCCTTCCAGTCAGGCATGAGCGTCTGCATCAGCGCGTAGAAATCCTTTGAGTGGTCAGGATGGACGAAATGGCAAAGCTCGTGCAGCGTCACCATTTCCGCCGCCGCTATGGGGTAGGCTATGAGCCGCTTATTAATTGTGATGCGCCCCTTTGTATAGGCGCAGCTGCCCCAGCGGGAGTTCATTGTGCGGAGCTTGATTTCAGGCTTTTTTACGCCCCAGCCCCGTATGAGTGGATATACTCTTTCCAGCACCTCACAGAAAATCTCCGCGCACAGCCCATCCAGATATTTTTGCATCAGCTGCCGGCGCTTACCGCCATCCGAAGTATCTTTGAGCATAACATATAGCCTGCCGTTCTTCTGCTCAACGCCCTGGCTGCTGCCTTGTATCACTGTCACCGGCAGCACGCGTCCCAGCACTGTTATTCTGTCGCCCGCCGGGTCGTTAAGGGGTCTCTGCGCCAACTTTGCCCCTTCTATGGCTGACAGTATAAGTCCTGATCGGCTCTGCATGAATTTTTCTATTACCGTAAGGCTCACCGTAGGGCTTGCGGAGACATATACCGTGCCGTCCTGCCTTATGCGGAGGTTTATGTTTTTGACCTGCTTTCGATGTAACTCGTACTCTATGTCCTGCCCGTTCAATACTATGTGCCTTCGCGACAGCCCCTTGTTCATGCCCTCTTGTCTTCTATTGGCTTTACGCCGTAGGCAGCCCCTTCCTTTACGGTCTTGAGCCTTTCCACAAAGTCTTTCATGGCCTCGGATATCTTTATCTCCTGAGGGCATACCTGCTCGCAGCTGCGGCAGCCTATGCAGGCGGAGGGCTGCTTGTCGGCGGGTATGGAGGCCAGCCACAGAGGCGCCCTGAGCCCGCCCTGAGAATACACGTGCTCGTTGTAATGCTCGATAAGCATAGGTATATCCAGCCCCTTGGGGCACTTGGCGGTGCAGTAGCGGCAGCCTGTGCATGGCAGCGCTATCTCACTTATCATCTTATCGGCAACGCCTGTAAGCGCCGTCAGCTCATGGCTGTCCAGAGGCTTATCCTCGCTGAATATCCTTATATTATCCGCAAGCTGCTGCAGGTTTGACATTCCGGAAAGCACCATCGTTACCTCGGGTATGCTCTGGAGGAATCTGAATCCCCAGCCCGGTACGCTCTCGTCCGGACGCAATGCCGTGAGTTCCGCAGCGTATTTATCGTCTACAGTCGCAAGCTTGCCGCCCCTGAGTGGCTCCATGACCCATACCGGCAAACCGTATTGCTTTATGAGCTCCACCTTTTCCTTTGCATGCTGGAACTTATAGTCCAGATAGTTCAGCTGTATCTGGCAGAATTCCAGATCCTTGCCGTAGGCGTCCATAAAGCGGCGCATCACATCCACCCGGCCATGGGTAGAAAAGCCCAGATGCCGTATGCGTCCCTCCTTCTTCTGCTTCAGCAGGTACTCCATCACGCCGTACTGCGGATCCATGTAGTTATCCACATTAATCTCGCACACGTTGTGGAAAAGATAAAAGTCAAAGTAGCCCACGCGGCACCTTCTGAGCTGCTCCTCGAATATTTCCTCTACCCTGCCTATGTTTTCCCGTATATTTCCCGGGAACTTTGTGGCGAGGTTAAAGCTCCCTCTAGGGTAGTCAGCGAGTATTTTGCCTATCATCCTTTCGGAATTGCCGCCGTGATACATCCATGCGGTATCATAGTAATTTATTCCGTTTTTCATGGCAAAGTCTACCATTTCCCGTGCTTTTGCCTCATCGATGCTCTCTTCTTTGCCGTTTACGACCGGCATACGCATCGTGCCAAGCCCCAGCGCGGAAAGCTTTTCTCCCTTGAAATCCCGGTATATCATGGTTGTCCTCCCTATATGTTCTGTTCAAAGCAAATCGCGTGCATATAGATTATACTATAATCCCCATATATTTTTAACAAAAAAATACCGCCCCGGTAATTCGAAGCGGTATAGGCACTGTTTTTACTTTTTGTACCAGTCCAGTATTCTCAGGCTTCTGTCCGCCTTGTTGAGGACCTCTGTCTCGCCCCTTTCATTTATGCAGACGATGTTCTCAACGCGCATGCCAAAGCGGCCTCCGAGGTAC
>OIWT01004919.1_pt1 | contig 10281 bp, 7 predicted proteins | sample 1587701 | NCBI WGS metagenome assembly OIWT01 (sample SAMEA3888904, study PRJEB22519) | human gut metagenome | biome: human gut; feature: human-associated habitat; material: faeces | place: Denmark | collected 2009 | reverse complement strand
AAGAAAGGTTTATTGCTGGAGAGAGTGGTGGAAGAGGCGTGGATTCTGTCGTGGATGGAGCTTGCATGGGTAGAGGGAGGGGCACGGCGGAATCCCCTTCTTCTCTTGCCCAAAGAAGCGCGTTCAGGAGGGATTGTGTGGAAACAAGGAGAGGAACCAACGTAAACAAACGAAACATCCTCCCTGTCAGAATACAATCTAGTGCTTCTTCTCAATCGTCACCCAGCCATCCTCCTCCGTCTTCTTGGGCTTCTTCTCGTTCATCTTCTTCTCGTTCACCTTCCGCTCACTCTTCTTCTTCTCGCTCTTCTTCTCGCTCACGGGCGCAGGTACAGCAGGCACAGCAGGCACGGCAGGCACGGCAGGCGCGGCAGGCGCGGCAGGCACGGCGGGCGCTTCCTTCTCCTTCTTCATCGCCTCGCTCACGGGCGCCGAGTTCTTCAGAATGGCGCGGTAGTTGCTACGCGTGAGCCCGCCGCCGCAGCCGCACAGCTTGTTGTGCTTCTTCTCGCGACGCGTCTTGCGCACCTTCTCGGCCACCTCCTCGTCCACGTCGCCGGCGATCATCGAGGTGTAGTCCACGCTGTCCACCGACATCGTGCGCGGCACGCCTACGCGTCACTGCGCCGCGCCGCCCCCACCGCGCTGCACCGCCTGGTCGATCGACATCGTGCGGCCCTTCTGCACCAGCTCCTGGTTCGCCGCGCCCACCATCTACGCCTCATGCGTTCAGGTAGTCGCCCACCACGTCCGCCACGTCGCTCGCCAGCGGCGGGCAGCTCAGGTCCTTCACGTCCTTCACGATCGCGCGGATCTCCTCCGCGCTGTACTTGGTCGCGATCGCCACAGACGCCGGCGCCGCCGTCGGCACCAGCGGCGGGAACAGCTCCGCGTTCTGCAGCGCGGGCAGCACCTTCGGCTGCGAGTAGGTGCGCGGGTGGTGCTCGCGGCGCTTGTGCTCGCGGTTCTCCTTGCGGTCGCGGCGGCCCTTCTTGCGGCCCTCGAAGGGCGCGGCCACGGTGCTCTGGCCGTACACGGGCGGCTGCAGCACGGGCATCATCATCGCCTGCCCGTTGTAGTTCATGAACATCATGGGCTGCACACCCGTCGGCACCACGAACTCCGCGGGGATGCCGTCCACGGCGGGCGTCAGCGCCTTCAGCAGGTTCTTCAGGTACGACTCGTTCTTCAGGCGCGCCTTCACCGCCTGGTCGTGCAGCGTGCGGTGGCGCAGCACGTCCAGCGCCGCCACGGCCACCTTCTCCGACTCCATCACCACGAACCAGGTGCCCGCGAACTCCATCTTCAGGCTCTCAATGGCGCCGACGCCCTCGAACAGAGCGCGGATCTCCTCCTCCGTCGTCTCCGCGGGGACGTCGCGCAGAATGATGGTCTTGCGCTCGAAGGTCATCGCGGGACGGATGAGCAGGTTCGCCGCATCTACCACCACCTCCTTGGAGTCCTTCAGCGCCTCCAGAATGTCCTCCATCTTGCTGCTGAGCTCCATCACCTTGCGGAAGCCCGCAATCGTCTGAAGAGACACATAGCCAGAATCGTTCATCAGTGAGATCAAGTAGCTATCCTTGGACAGATTCTCCTTGGAGAAGTAGTACTCGATCTACAATCGTTACGAACAGGGAAACGGAGAGGTACTTGTTTCCTCAAAGCAGCCAGCAACTCCTCATGTGTAAGCGGCTGCGCGACCTTCTCACTTTGAACAGTAGTTTCCACAGGTGTCTGCGCCGTTATCGCCCCCACAGCACCATTTACCTCAACAGTAGCCATTATTATCTCCCTTTGTGGCAGTAGTCTCTCCGTACGACGACGATTGAAATCTAGAAGTAGAAAACAACCGGCAATGGTGTTGTGAGGTGATCGGCGCCTGAATCGTGGTGCCAGAAATCGGACCGATTATCCATTTCTTCTATTTCTAAGGGAAGAGGATGCAGAATGATGCGAACAGCATGTAGAAGAGGGTGGCTCGCTATGGGAATCCTTTCGATAGCCTCGTGATGATAATGTGCTCGTTAAAAGATGGACTTCATTTTCATAATCTGGATTCTCTGAACCATGTGTATTGTGATCATGTATTCAGATGTGTCATCTGGAATGCATGGCCACCCTGGGGTTGTATTCACTGGAATCCACTATCCATGCAGATCCAATGCAATGGAAAGTAAGAAACACGAATAAGAATGAGGAGGAGGAGTAATCCCCAATCCTTCCGTTTCTGTTTCATATTGGGTATGGATTTTGCACGAAATCACATATTCTGTCCATTGCCACGACCCACTATGCCCCTCACACTCTTGCATTTCTATCCATAGCAAAGAAGCCTCTATGAGCCAATCAGAATCGCCAAATCGGTTCAAATGGGGAGTTTCAATTGATTCAATGGTGGACCCTTCATTATTTCCTTATGAGTATGAAGTATCTGTTACTCCTTCTCTGCTTGTTTGCCTTCTGTGATGCTCAGGACATGGTTCTGATCGATAGGCGTTAGCATTGACTGCCAGGCCGGAATGGCGAAGGTTCACGTGATTCGAACGTACGGCTATTATGCCTACGAGGAGTCCTTCTTCGTTTACCAGGGATCGAGCGCTACGGGCACGGCAGTGTATTCTCTCCTTGGTAACGATGGAGCCAAGAACGAAGATGCGTGCTTCCCCATGGGCGTGGTCACGCTTGTGCTGAAGGATACCTTTGGCGATGGCTGGTCTACGGGCTCGAACCTGTACCTCTCGATCGAGGGTATTGACCTCGGCACCTTCCACCTGTCCACTGGAAAGGAGTGGATTACGAGTATCACCATTCCCACGGTGATTAGCAAGACGAGTGGGTGGAAGTACACCTCGGCTGCTCAGACCGGAACGAGCTGGACGAACCAGGCCGTGTCGTGGGAGGAGATGACCTCGTTCCCCGCGGTCTCCACCACCACCCGCTACTTCCGCAAGACGCTCACGGACGTTGACATCGACGCCAACTTCCATCTGATTCTGAAGATTGCCACCAACGCTGGCTTTGTCCTGTACGTCAACGGCCAGGTGGCGAACGTTTGGAACATGCCCGAGACGTACACCGCCTCCACGCCCGCTCTCAGCAGCACCACGGATGTGGTGTTCCGCACTCTCTCCACCCTGACCAAGTTCTTCGTCACCGGCTCCACCATCGAGCTCGCTGTCGAGATGCACGCCACTGCCGACACCACTTCCGGCGATGAGCCGTTCGACACGGCCATCCTGCTCATGAACAAGGACGACCTGCGTCGCATCGACGCCGACGGCTCGCACGTGGCCATTCCGCCGAAGAGCGACTCCGAGGGCTCCGCCAAGATCTATGATAACGATGTGCTGACGAAGTGGCTGGACTCCGTGCCCACTCTGACCACCACCTGGACCTTCGACGACGGCCGCCGCGAGGTGATCAACAAGTACGCCATCAGCGCTGCCAACGATATGCCCGCGCGCGACCCCGCTGCCTGGACGCTGTACGGCTCGAACAACGGCGAGGACTTCTACGTGCTGGACAAGCAGTCCGGCGTGAGCTTCACGTCCCGCTACCAGACGAAGAACTTCGTGATCAACAACTACATCCCCTTCAACCAGTACCGCCTGGTGGTGACGGAGAACGCTGGCGCGGCGGACGGCATCCAGTTCTCGGAGTTCTCCCTGATGATCTCCAACCAGCCCATCCTCCCGCTCGGTCTGAACTACCCCCAGACCAGCTACACCTTCAGCAAGTTCATCGACCAGGTGAACATCGCTCCCACTCTGGTCGGCTTCGCTGATCTCACCCTCACCGGCACGCTGCCCGCCGGCCTGACCTTCGATGCGGCCACGGGCTCCATTTCGGGCCTTCCCTCCGCTGCGATGGGAGCCACGACCTACACTATTTCCGGAAGATACCTGGGCAACAACCAGGTGTACACCTGCACGCTGACGATGACCGTCGTGGCCTGCGAGTTCCCCGAGAGTGTGTACCTGATGATGACGAAGACCAACCCCATGATGGAGGAGACCTTCCAGATCCTCGACTCCAGCAACGAGGTCGTGTTCAGCGGCGGCTACGCCACCGGCGGCGTGTTCTCGGGCACCCAGTGCCTTCCCGTGGGCGAGTACACGGTGAAGATGCTCAACTCCGCCGGTACGCCGTGGGACGCCAACTCGAAGCTGACGCTGAAGACCGTGATCGACAACGTGGAGTACACCATCTCCAAGTCGACGCTGCAGGAGAACACGGAGGCTACCTTCAAGATCGGTCTCACCTACCCCATGCTCCCTGTTTCCGCGAACAGCAACGTGAAGTACCTGATGGGCAACGTTCCCGACAACTGGTTCGCCACCTCCTTCGACGCCTCCTCCTGGACGGCGCTCGACGGCGCCAACCGTCCCGCGGCCTCCGCCACGGTGCAGCTGTACCGAACCACCTTCACGGTGTCCTCGCTGACCGGCTTCCACGGCTTCGTGCTGGACGTGAAGGCCCAGTCCGGCATCGTCGTCTACCTCAACGGCAACGAGATCTACCGTGTCTTCCTCCCCGAGGGACCGATCAGCGCCTCCACCACTCCGATCGGCGGCCAGGTGTCGCCCTACTGGCGATCCATCACCGGAAAGCTCGGCGCCCTGGTCCAGGGCCAGAATACGCTGGCCGTGGGCATCGTGACCCACGCGACCTCCACCTCCGCCGTCAGCTACGACGCGATGATCCGTCTGATGGTGGAGACGGTGGAGTACCCGCGCTACTGGGACTTCACGCTCACGGGCGGCATGTCCGACATGAGCAACCTCTTCGACCTGAACGCGAACACCCGCTCGCGCAGCGGCAAGGCCAGCAACAACTTCGTGATGACCCTGGCGAACAACCGCGCGGAGCTGTTCAATGAGTACTGCATCGTGACCAACTACGAGACGCCCGCCGAGGATCCTCGCGACTGGTCCATCTACGGCTCCAACGACGGCGAGAACTTCGACCTGCTCAAGGCGGAGGCCAACGTGTACTTCGAGAGTCGCTCCACGCCCTACTGCTTCTACATGCCCAGCGTCACCAAGGCGTACAGTGTCTTCAAGGTGGAGTTCACCAACGTCGCGGAGGAGTCCTCGCAGTTCTTCGCGCTCTCCCAGTTCAACTTCTACCTGGAGGACCTGGAGCACGCCACGGTGCCCGAGCTTGCCTTCACTCCCAGCACCCTCGTGGGCTACACGGGCGCCAACTTCCCCGAGGTGGCGGCCAACTCCCTCTACTACACGTCCTTCACCATCAGCCCCGCTCTGCCGGAGGGTCTGGCGCTGAACACCAACACCGGAGGCATCCACGGCATCTACAACCAGCCCTTCGAGGGCACGTTCACCGTGTCCGCCATTAACCACCTCGGCGAGACCAAGTCCACGACCATCTCCGTCAAGATCGAGCGCTGCAGCGGCGACAAGACGCAGTTCTCGCTCCTGTTCCACCTGGAGTCCGGCGCGGACAAGCTGTCCTTCGACCTGAAGGAGGTGGCCTCCGGGAAGGTGGTCGAGTCGCGCCCGCGCCTCGCCAGCTACTCCACCATCACCATCCCCATGTGCCACGCGGCCGGCAAGTACAGTCTGGTGCTGAAGAAGACGGACACCACCGGCTGGGGCGCCAACCGCGTGAGCGTCGTGCTGACGGACGGCGCCGTGCTGCTGACGGAGTCGCTGGCTGCCGGTGTGACGGAGAAGGAATACGACTTCAACGTGAAGTACGAGGTGGAGCCGCTCTACAGCGAGTGGTCCTACCTGGTGTCTGGTGACGCCGCCCCCGAGGACTGGAACACGCTCGCCGGCGCGCCCGCGTGGGAGAAGGCGACTCCGGGCAACTTCTCGGTTGCCACGGGCGTGACGCAGTACTACTACAAGAAGTTCACGGCCTCCAGCCTGGAGGACTTCTCGGGCGTGGAGATCAGCGTCATCTCCAAGGCGGGTCTGATCGTGTACCTGAACGGCAAGGAGATCTCGCGTCTGAACATGCCCGAGTACTTCGACCACACCACCCACTCCACGCTGGAGGAGACGGTAGCCTCCACGCACATCGTGGGCGACATCGTGCTGGACGGCAAGCTGACGGAGGGCGAGAATATCGTGGCCTTCGAGCTGCACCGCTACATCAAGAACGAGAAGGTGAACTCCTTCGACGGCTCGGTGATCCTGATCATGAACAACATGTACATGGTGAAGGACGGCGTGGGTACGACGGTGCCTGCCGTGTCCGGCAGCGAGGGCAGCGACAAGGCCTTCGACAACAACAGCGACACCAAGTTCCACGCGGAGACCTCGTGCATCGGCGTGAGCCTCACCTGGACCTACAACAACCAGCGCAGAGAGCCCATCAACAACTACGGCCTGGTGAGTGCCGGCGACTGCAACACGCGCCACCCCTCCGGATGGATCCTGGAGGGCTCCAACGACGGCCAGAACTGGCTGCAGCTGCACGTGGCGCAGAACGTGATGTTCACGGAGTACTACCAGCAGAAGCGCTTCGACTTCTTCAACGAGCGCGCCTTCAACCAGTACCAAGTCACCACGACCGCGTGCGACAACGAGCTCATTCCTCCGTACCAGTCCTGCGGCTCCGACCACTTCCAGCTGGCTGACTTCTACCTCTTCTCCAAGAGAGTGGTTCCCGACTGTCCTCGCGACGGCGACTTCCCTCCCGCCATGAACGGCGACCTGTCCTACGCGGCCTGCCCCGATTACTTTGAGGGCTACCGCATTCGCATGTGCACGGACGGCAAGCTCGGTAACGAGACTTCTGCTTGCACTCCCATGAAGCCCCAGGGAATTGTGTTCGACAGCACCGAATACAACCTGTTCAAGGGCAAGCCCGTGTCCATCACGCCGAAGGTCATGGCTGCCAAGTCCAGAGTCATCAGCTTCCCCGCACTGCCCGATGGACTGACCATGGACAGTGTTTCTGGAGCCATTACCGGAACCCCCACGACTGTGCAGGAATCGAAGAAGTACACCATTTCCGTGACCAACGATAATGGATCTGCCTCTACGACTATTGCCATTACCATTGTTGATCCTCCGGTGAATTGGACGCTGATCATCATTATCGCCGTTGTTGCTGTCATCATCATTGTCGGCATCATCGTTGCCATTGTGATGGCCACCAAGTCCAAGAAGAAGATCCCTGCCAAGAACCCCAAGGCCGCTAAGGGCTCCAAGAACATGCCCAAGGCTGCCTCTGCCAACAAGCCCAAGGCGACTGTGAAGGTTTAAATGTACGCCTGTTTGTTTTCAGACATTCATGGAGCTCGCGAGCGTGAGCCTCTATCGCCCGTATCTTGTAAACGCACCACTCGTCCTTGACGCGGCCAAGAGCAACAGCGATATCGTGAAGAAGAATGCGGAATGGTGTTTTAGACTGCTGAACGCTTGCGATAATCTCTTCCCTGAGATGTACAGAGAGGAGCATTCCATTGAATACTACAAGAGTGGAAGTGTGCTGCAAAGTCGCTGATTCGTAGAGTGGCCGCGCTATTTTGATGTCATTCGCTATCACATTGACGTTCCTATGGTCAAAACGAAGATCAAACGGAACGCATATTACTGCGTCCAGGATTTCGTGAACGACCTTGAACTCATGTGGTCCAACGCAATCGATTACTATACTCCTTCGAAAGAAGAGTTTGGTTCGTGCCCTACGACTGCATCATGATCTAGACGCCATTCAGCACAATCGAGATGAATTCCGATCGATCTTGTTGCAGAACATCCAACATATCGCAACATCTCTGACCATTGGTATGGATAACGAATTGCGTTGACGTGTAGCGCCCAATCACTGCATTTTCTGTGGCTCCCCTTCCTACCCAAAGTACCCTCTAATCGAGTGTAGCGGGAAGTGCGGAAGACAGTCCCACCTGGCAATTCCTTGTTGCATTGTTCATTCGTAGCACTGTGGCACCATCAAGAACAACGAGTGGACGTGTTCCAGTTGCAGTCAAAATGGAGACAAGTAGCAGTGTTAAGTCCGTTGAAGGATAGGTTCAACCGCAAGGAAAGGGCATTGGCTCAGCTTCTCTCCTCCTTCAAGTATTGGAAGAAAACCAACTAGTTGACTATGTACTATACCTCCCACTGTGTTTGGAACAAACCGGCTGCGACACTAAAAAGGGAAAAAGCAAATAACGATTCTAAGGGAAATTGAAGCCGATACTCGCTCTGGTCAAATAAATCACACCGCTCCGTTCAAATCGTCTTGTTTCGCTCCGATCTACGCAACAGCTCCCATTCGAACTTCTTGGAAAACGTAGGAATGTTACTTCCGCGAGTCTCCATGACCTGGACACGCGGAAGCGGAAAAGGGGGGTTATCGAGCAAATCGCTTCGGAAACGAGGTATTCTTGAACGAGCCTTGAAACTCTTCTGGGGTGTAGGCAGCGTCTTTCTATACGAAGAGTTGTCGACGACACCGTGCGTTGTATCGCAATAGGAGCAACGCTTGCTATCCCAACCACTTTTTGACGCGGTCCCCATATGGTCGCTGCCATAGGCAACACGTCCGTTGCTCGAATTGGAAACACCGCTTAGAGAACGACGAGACACAGACACCCTTTCCGGTGGCTCTTTTCCCATTTTCTGCACAGCGTTGGGCATGGCATCCAACTGAGACAATGAGTCACGATGAAAGAAACGAGTTACTTGCTGAACCAGAGAATCATCCCTTGTCAGTGTAATATTCATGAAGGACTCCTCCGGTGACAAGAACGAGTCCTGGGTAGCATCAATAAAGGACTCATGATGGGTAACGGATAGATCATCAACGAGCACGCATGACGGGGAAGAAACCAAGGATTCGTTATCCATTTGTTTTGCACTCCTTGGAAGCGTTGTGAAACGCTGTGTATGGCACTCCAACCACCCAAAGTATGAAGTCAGTACGATTCAAACAAACACACGCAACTGTTACGGTATCCATTTACTTGTAGTTGGCATCGGTGAACTTGATACCCTTGGCAATCTGCTTCTGCAGAGCGGGCACAGCCTCCTTGATGTTGGCCTCCTCCACAGGGGTCAGGTTCTTGGGAATGGGGATGGCTCTCTCCACACCATTCTTGCCGAGCTCGACCTGGCTGGCGAAGAACTTGCAGCCCAGGACGTCCTGCTCAATGTAAGCAGGCTCGATCACACCGGTCTCGCCGTTCAGACCTCTGATCACAGAGGAAGCGAACATAGCGCCAGCGTAAGCCATAGACAGAGTGGCAGAACCAGCACCCTCCTTAGCGGCGACGACCTCATCACCACCGAACTGGATTCTCTTGGTGATGGCGGGCACGTCCAGCTTGGAGATCAGGTTGTTGGGCAGCTGGCTCAGCAGGGGAATGATGGTGGTTCCGGCATGGCCACCAATCACGGGGATGTTGCACTGAGCGGGCTCCATGTTCAGGGCCTCGGAGATGAACTTGCGGGCACGGACGGAGTCGAGCTCGGTCACACCCATGATCTTGCGAGGATCATGGACGCCCATCTTCTTGAAGGTCTCGGAGAAGATAGGGACGGTGGAGTTCACGGGGTTGCAAATCACGAGGATGCAAGCCTTGGGACAAGCAGTGGCGCAGGCCTTAGCGAGGTTCATGGCGATACCAGCGTTGGTGTTGAACAGATCGTCTCTGGTCATACCGGGCTTTCTGGGCACACCGGCGGGGATGATGACCACATCAGAGCCGTCAAGGACCTTCAGCAGGTTGTCCTGACCGTTGTAGCCCTCGACCTTGATCTTTCTGTCGATGTGGGAGAGATCCACGGCGACACCGGGGGTACGGACGATATCGTACAGGGAAAGGCGAGAAACGTTGGGGTTGGAGGCCATCAGCAGAGACACGGGCTGACCAATACCACCGGCAGCACCCAGAACGGAAACCTTAGCACCCTACGCATGACTCCGAATCCGCACTCAATACAGAAGACATAGCGCGAGTAAAGGCCTTAGCGGCAACAGCAGAACGAGACGCGAACATGATTACCAAATCCAAAGAAATACTGAGCTCATTGCCGAATCGGGGAAATATGCCAATTCCCTTCATTCCACGTTTCCACTCTTGTTCCATTCGCTATAGAAGGGAGCCCCCTCTCATACAGTCAGTGGATCTTTCATGTTATGACACTTGTGCGCAAAAGCGACACTTTCCATCCAAGAATGCAATCATCACACCATTCAAAAGACACTCAATCACGTAATGAACAAACACCCCAATTGTGCCAATTCTACACCAATCCAGCTTATCCACGGAACGTGCAGGGCTTGGTGGCGAGGAAG
>OIWT01004918.1_pt1 | contig 10284 bp, 11 predicted proteins | sample 1587701 | NCBI WGS metagenome assembly OIWT01 (sample SAMEA3888904, study PRJEB22519) | human gut metagenome | biome: human gut; feature: human-associated habitat; material: faeces | place: Denmark | collected 2009 | reverse complement strand
CATTGTAATAGCCCTGTGGGCGGCGCAGCTCGGGGCCGTGGGGCAGCTCGGCTTCAAAATGAAGCGGTACGGTGTGAAAGGTCATTTTCTCTTTGTGCGCCATCAGCATCTCGATCACGCGCTCGCAGCTGCCGGAGCAGGAGCATTCCAGCGCGAAGGCCGTCCGCGGCGCGCGCGGATACAGGCGGCAGATCGCGGGCAGAGCTTCTTCTCCGCAGGCGCATTGCAGCGCGCAAAGCCCGTCCGGGGCGCGCATCGGGCAATCGCCCTGCCAGGTGGGGGTGATGAGACGGAAGCGCTCGGGCGAAGGAGTTTCCGGCGCGTGAAAAGCCACATCGATGCGGCGGCGCAGATCCGGCGGACAGTCCATCCCCAGCAGACGGAAATATTCCGCCTGCGTCACCGATATGCCCCAGCCGTCGCAGCAGGTGCGGCGGCACGCGCCGCCCTTGCAACGGAAATCCTCATAATAATCCGGCACGAGAAAATGTCCTTCCATGGCATACGCCCCTTCCGTAAAATTATTTTTCTGTATTATACAATGATTTTTCACTGCTTTTTCATGTTGAACAGGTTATTTTTTTGTTTCGATTTGCCGAGGAAATACGGAATGGAAAAAAGCGGTTTTCTGAACAAAAACAGGTCAAATTTCGTTGAAAATGGTGTACAATAGAAGGGTACAGTATTCTTACGGAAAGCGAGGCCTTTTCCATGAAGATGGTTGATATACAGCAGATCAACAGAGAGCTGGTCTGCGACCCCGCGGGTTTTGCGCGGCAGGCCAACGCCGCCTATGACGCGCAGATCGAGGCCGTCGCCCGCGACCTGCGCGCGCACCGTGACGAGCACCCGATCCTGCTGCTCTCCGGCCCGTCCGGCAGCGGCAAGACCACCACCGCCTTAAAGATCGAAAAACTGCTGGAATCCTGGGGATGCGTGGCGCACACGCTGTCGCTGGACAATTATTTCCTGCCCTTTTCCGAGGAGGGGATGGAGCAGGTGCGCCGGGGGCTGATCGACCTGGAATCCCCTGCACGCGTGGACGCGGAGCTGCTGGGCGCGCAGCTGAGCGACATGGTGGCGGGCAAATCCGTGCCGCTTCCCCACTATGACTTCCAGACCGCGCAGCGCGTCTACACGGGCGAGACCATGACCCGCCTGCCGGGTGAGATCGTCATTCTCGAAGGCATCCACGCCCTGAATCACGACGTCATCCGCATCCCGGACGAATACGCCGCGCGCGCCTACATCAGTGTGCGCACCCGCGTGCATGGCACGCAGGGCGAGGTGCTGCACCCCTCGCGCATCCGCCTGCTGCGCCGCATGGTGCGTGATCGGCTCTACCGCGGGCGCAGCATCGACGAGACGATGCACCTTTACGCCAGCGTCGAGCGCGGGGAGACTCTTTACATCATGCCCCACAAGCACCGCGCGACCTACGAGATCGATACCTTTTTCCCCTATGAGCTGAACGCCTACCGCCCGATGGTGCTGCGCGACCTGCTGGCGCTGCCGGACGAGGTGCGTCAGCCCATTTCCGACCTGATCGCGCTGCTGCGCGAGGCGGCGCCCATGCACGCCGCGGACATCCCGACCGATTCGATGATCCGGGAGTTCATCGGTCAGGGAGAATTTGAGTATTGATCGCCGGAATTTCCTGCTTGCAATCGAGGTAATGGATGTTGAACAAGTTTCGTCTCTTTTATGCGTATGTTTCCGATCTGCTGGCCGATGCGCGCGTGCAGTCCATGGCGCGCATCGAACACCACACCCAGCGCATCAGCTGTCTGGACCACTGCCTGTTTGTCTCCTATGTGAGCTTTGCGCTCTCCCGCTTCTTCGGCGGCAATGAACGCGCCGTCACGCGCGCGGGACTGCTGCACGATCTGTACCTGTGCAACTGGAAGAAAGAGCGCTCGCTCTACCGCCACCTGCTGATCCACCCGGACATGGCGGCGGAAAATGCCAGAGCCTTCGGCATCAGCAAGCTGGAGGAGGGCATCATCCGCAAGCACATGTGGCCGGTGACGATTTCTCGCCTGCCGCGCCGCAGGGAGGAATTGATCGTCAACCTTGCGGACAAGATCTGCGCCGTGAGCGAGGTGACGGGCATTTACTGGCTGATCCGCCTGCCGCGCCGTCTGGCTGCGCTGCGACACCGGCCCGTGCAGGCGTAAAAACAACCCAAGAAAGCAAGAGGGGCGTTTGCTGTCCCTCTTGTTTTTTTGCACCGGCAAACCTTTCGGGGCATAGTCTGCTTTCGGGAGGGTTGCACCATGAATTCGCTGCTTTATGCCGCGCTGGGAACCGGCTTTACGTTTTTAATGACCGCTCTGGGGGCGGGCGTTGTGTTCTGCTTCCGCAGGCCGCCGTCCGGGCGGATGAAGAGAATCTATCTGGGCTTTGCCGCGGGGGTGATGGCCGCCGCGACGATTTGGAGCCTGCTGCTGCCCGCCATCGGCCGGGCGGAGGAAATGGGGCTGCCGGGCTGGCTGCCCGCCGCCGGGGGCATTGTATTGGGCGCGGCATTTTTGATGCTGATCGAAGCGGGGATTGACCGCCTGTCCGCCCGCCGCAGAATGCGCCTGGGCAGCCGCGCGCTGCTGCTGACCGCCATTACGCTGCATAACATTCCGGAGGGCATGGCGGTGGGGCTTTCGTTTGCACTGGCGGTGCAATCGGGCAGTCCGGCGCTGATGGCGGGGGCGGTATCGCTGGCGCTGGGCATCGGCGTGCAGAACCTGCCGGAAGGCGCGGCGGTGGCGCTGCCGCTGCTGGACGCGGGACTGCCCAAACGGACAGCCTTTGCCGTCGGGGCGCTTTCCGCCCTGGTGGAGCCGGTGTTCGGCGTGCTGGCGGCGCTTGCCGTGACCGTCGCCCAGCCGCTGATGCCCTGGCTGCTCGGCTTTGCCGCCGGGGCGATGCTGCTGGTGACGGTGCGGGAGCTGATCCCGGAGGCCTGCGGCGGCGCGGAGCGCGCGGGCACGCTGTCCGTGCTGGCGGGCTTTTTGCTGATGATGATCCTGGACGTTGCACTGGGGTGAAAGATGCGGTACAATGAAACCGACAGAAGGTTGGCTTCCTGAAAAAAATGGGAGCCGGAGAAAGGGTTTTTACCATGACGCACGAACATCATCATGACCATGACCATGACTGCTCCTGCGGCTGCGGCCGCGAGCATACCCATGAGCATCATCACCATGAGCACGGCTGCTCCTGCGGCTGCGGTCACGATCACGAGCATCCCTACGGCCGGGTGCCGGTGACGGCGGACGCGGAATCCATCGAAATCAGCGGCCGTGAAAAGGCGATTCTGCAAACGATCCTTGCGGTGGGCTGCCTGCCCGTCGCGCGGCTGATCGCCACCAAGTCCGACGAGGAAGAGGTGGTCATCGACTGCCTGTCGCCGGTCTATCTTTACGAAACCTCTGATACGCTGGACGAGGTCAAGGAGATCGGCGCGCTGCTGCGCCGCCTGTCCGACCTTGGGCTGCTGACGCTGGATTACGACCGGCCGATTGCGGACTTTGACTATTCGCTCTACACCGAGAGCGACCTGTTTGCCTATTTCGTCCGCACCATCGACGAGGCGCGCGGCCGCGAGGGCTTCCTGTGCGACACGGCGGAGATGGAGCTGGGCAGCATGGCGGTCACGCCCCTGGGCCACGAAGTCTGCTGCCGCGACTGACGCGCGCGGCGCGGATGCCGAAAACTTGCGATTGCATTCCGCTTGAAAATCTGCTATACTATTTATGCTTGATTTTCAAGCGCATGGAGAGGTATCGAAGTGGTCATAACGGGGCTGACTCGAAATCAGTTTGTCTTAACGGACACATGGGTTCGAATCCCATCCTCTCCGCCATCAGTCCACCGTAATTTCGATAGAATTCCGGTGGACTTTTTCTATGCCGGAAAATCACCTGAAATAAGTCCTTTCGGCTGCTGGGGAGAATAGGCGAACCCCGCTGCGGAGCAATCCTGCGGCGGGGTTTGTGCGCTTTACGGGGATGGGAGCCTTTTGCGTTGCTGTAATCGGCAAACTGCGGACAGCCTTCATGAAGGATAGCACACCTGTGCAAGAAAGATGTACGGTATACTTACAGCGGCTGCCCTGCTCTCCGCTTTGCAACGCTTGCGAAGGGAAAACGAGCATGGTATAATAAACAACAAAAAATGGGTTTGCCGGAGAAAAAACACAAAGAATTTGAGTTTCGTAAGGAGAAGGCCTGTCAGATGATTTGTCATCATTTTCGGCTGATCCATTCGGGTTAGATTGGAAAGGGAGGTTTGATGGATGTATCAGCTCTATTATCAATACCCCAACACCTGGTTTGGCGACTGCATGCCCTTTGGAAAGGACGGAAAATTCTATCTCTTTCATCAGCGCGACACCCGCAGGCCCGGTCCCTTTGGCGAGCCCTTCGGCTGGTCGTTGGCCGTCACATCGGATTTCGTGCATTATGAGGACTACGGAACCGTGCTGCCCGGCGGCGGGGACGATGCGCAGGATCAGTTTATCTTTGCCGGGACCGTTTTTGAGGCGGAAGGCCGCTATCACGCCATGTACACCGGCTACAACAGGGACTACGAAAAGCAGGGCAAAAAGCCGCAGATATTGATGAAGGCTGAAAGCGACGACCTGATCCACTGGCAGAAGAACGGCGAAAAGCTGGTGGAGCCGCAGCCCGGCTACGAGCCGCAGGACTGGCGGGATCCCTTCGTCTTCTGGGATGAAGAGCTGGGGCTGTACCGGATGATTCTGGGCACGCGGAAAAAAAGCGAGCACATCAACCGGGGCTGCAGCGTATGGTTCACCTCGCCCGATTTGAAGAATTGGGAATTTCAAGGGGACTTCTGGGCGCCCAACCTGTACAGTATGCACGAAATGCCCGACCTGTTCCGGATCGGCGACTGGTGGTATCTGCTCATCAGCGAATACAGCGAGAAAAACAAAATCGTCTACCGGCGCAGCAAGAGCCTGAACGGTCCTTGGCTGGCTCCCACAGACGATGCGTTTGACGGTCGCTGCTATTACGCGGGCCGCACCGCTTTTGACGGAAAGAGGCGGGTTCTGTTCGGCTGGGTCAACACCCGGGACACCTGGCAGGACAGCGCGGAGTGGACGTGGGGCGGCACCTTTGTGCCCCATGAGGTTTTCCAGCGGGAGGACGGCTCACTGGGCGTGAAACTTCCCGACAGCATTCGGGAGGCCTTTGAAGCGCCTCGGCTGCTGGCACAGCAGGCGGTGCTGGAAACCGTCGATCAGAATGCCGAGCTTCCGCTGGCGCAGATTCAGCATAAATTCTGCAAATGGGAGGCGAGGGTCAGGTTCTCTGAGGGCACGCGGGCCTTCGGCGTGCGGCTCTGCCAGGATGAGCGGACAGGGGAAGCCTACGACTTCCGCCTGCTGGTGGGAGAAAATCGGCTCAGCTTCGATCGGATCCCCTTCATTCCTTCCGACGTGAACAATAAGGGGCTGGAACGGCCCATCCGTCTGAGTGCCGGCGAAGAATATCGCTTACAGCTCATCGTGGATGACGATATCGCCGTGCTTTACGTAAACGGCGTGGCTCTGAGCGTGCGCATGTACCGGCAGCCGGGAACGGGGATCAGCCTGTATGTGACCGACGGACGGCTGGAGATTCTGGAGTCCTCTATCAGCGACCGGCTGAAAGACTGATTTTCAGGGCAGGGCGCTGCCACAGAAAAGGGGCGCGCAGCGCCACAGACAAAGCCGGTTTACCGGCAGCGATGTGATCGGGCATATCCGCTGCACTGTGATGGGACACATGAACCGCTTTTTGCCGTGCCATTTTCCGGCAATGCTCCCCAATTGCGGTGAGAAAAAACAGCCCATTGAAGCAAACGTGTTGATGCGTCCTTGGGAAGAGCTGCGTGGCAAAGGCTCTTTGCAGGCGCAAATTAAACCCACCGGCTTGTCCGGTGGGTTTAATTTGTTCTTTCCTTGCTGAAAATTTTGCGGAAGGATACAATGCGCCCTAATATACATGGAAAGCCATGAAGCTGAAGCTTCCCGAAAAATGTGTGTTTGCATTCCTCGGCGGGTACATAGAGGAGTATGCGGCCAAGGTCGGGGCCAAGCAGGTATCGTGTTTTGTCAACGCGACAAAGAATTACCCCGTGTATGTGACCGAATACAAGGGAGAGGAAATCGTCCTCTGTCAGGCTCCGGTCGGCGCTGCCGCTGCGGTGCAGCTACTGGACTGGCTGATCGGCTACGGAGTTCGTGAAATCATTTCGGCAGGCAGCTGCGGCGCATTGGAACAGCTGGATGAAAGCGTATTTCTTGTACCCCGCAAGGCTTTGCGTGATGAAGGAACATCCTATCACTATGCTCCGCCCTCGCGCTTTATCGAAATCGACGAAAGAGCAAGAAAAGCCATTGAAAAGACAATACTTGAGCACAACTTGAACTATCGGGAAGTGGTGACCTGGTCAACGGACGGTTTCTTTCGCGAAACAAGGGAAAAAGTGGAGTACCGTAAAAGCGAAGGCTGTTCTGTTGTGGAGATGGAATGCTCGGCGCTTGCGGCCTGTGCAAGCTTTAGAAAAGCCACATGGGGAATGATCCTTTACACCGCGGATTGTCTTGCCAATGTTGACCAATACGATGAACGGAATTGGGGCGGCAACGCCTATGAATATGCGCTTGCCCTGTGTTTGGATGCGGTGTTGGCCATTTAAATTCCCATTCATGGAGGCACAGCCACCCAAAAAAGCGTCTTCTATGAAAAAGCGTCTGCCCAAGCCGGAGACGACGCCCAAGAGCCCGCCGCAATTCGGGTAGAATTGCGGCGGGCTCCGATGGGACAATGAGGGATAAAATCAACCGCCTGTGGTCTGAATGGAACCATCTATCGAGAATCGCTGGAAATCGGTTCTCGATTTTTCTATACTGTAACCGTAGAAAGGAGGAGGCGGATCCATGCAAATTGAAATCAAGATAGACGAAAAATGCAAAGAACCGAAAATCATCGTTGTGACAGACAAAATGACGGACGAGATCAACGCCGTCATCCAAAGACTGGCGGACGAGCAGCCGCAGGTGTTGGCGGGATTCAGGGAAGATACGGTCGAAGTCTTGGAGATGTCCTGCATCTACCGCGTTTTTGCTGCATCGGGCAAGGTGTTTGCGGAAACGGACCGCGGCGAGTATACCCTCCGCCTGCGGCTTTACGAAGCAGAACAGCGGCTTGACAGCCGGTTCTTTGTCCGAATCTCAAACTCGGACATCATCAACCTGAAAAAGGTCAGGAGCTTTGATTTGAGTCTTGCGGGAACGATTTGCATCACGCTTTCAAACGGAACGGTGACCTATGTTTCGAGGCGATCCGTCGCGAAGATCAAACAACTCTTGGGGATATGAGGTGATAAAAATGAAGAAGAAACTGCTTCTGCGCGGCCTGCTTGGCGTCCCTCTCGGCATTGCGATTGGGCATATCATCACCGTGATCGTCTCCCTGTGCATCGGGGACGGCTTGTTCTATCCGGTCCGTCCGGAACTGGTCGGCGCCATGCGCGGCGAATTAAACGCTGTGCTCCTCCAAACGGCGCTCTGCGGGATCATGGGCGCGGGCTTTGCGATGGCTTCTGTTATCTGGGAGATCGATTCATGGAGCCTTGCAAAGCAAAGCGGGATCTATTTTGCAATCGCCTGCGCGGTGATGTTTCCGATCTCTTACGTTGCAAACTGGATGCCCCATTCGATCGCAGGAATCCTGTCCTATGCAGGGATCTTTGCAGTCATTTTTGTCCTTGTCTGGCTGATTCAATATTTCGTGTGGAAAAGGAAGGTCAGGAGGATGAATGAGCGCATCCGGGGCAGCGGCGACGGAGAATAAATGCGGCGATCTGCACGTCCGTTTCCCACTTGCCGCAATGCTTCGGAAAATTCCTTGCATTTTTGAAAAAGACGAAATCTTCCCATGCTCCTGACACCTCTGCATTGAAGAAAACGACCGCCCTGCCGCAAGTCAATGCGGCAGGGCGGTCGCTTTGCACGGAAACTTAGCGGTCGATCTGCTCCCAGGCGGCGCGAACCTGCGCGACGAGCGCCGCGACGCCTGCAGCGAGATAGCGCTCGCCCAGCTCGGCGGAGCCGCCCTCGCGCGGATCGTCGTGGACGTTGTAGTCGCCGTATTTGGCGAAGTGCTCGCCCATGAAGCCGCTGCCGTCAGCCATGCCGTATTTCCACATCGGGATGGGCTCACCCTTGGGCGGGAGCTTGGAAAGGTCTACGCTGTCCGTCAGCGCCATCATCAGCGAAAGCTCGCAGCGGGTGGCGTGTCCGGGATCCTCTCCCTCAAAGCCCAGCCCGCCCCCGGACGGGAAGCCCACAAGGACGTTGCCCGCGCCTTCGCCGCGGAATTCGGCGGCGATGCGCTGGCAGACGCCCATTTGATTGACCGCGCCGTGACCGTTGATCAGCACGATGAGCCGATAGCCCTGCTTCACCAGCAGGCGGACGTATTCGCGCACGGCCATGGCGAAGATCTCTTCGCGGAAATAATAAGAAGGAACGGTGTTATCCGGAAAATCCATGCCGACGATGTATTGGTCGGTGTTCTCAAAGCCGAGATTTTGAAGCCCTTGCTCGTCGCGCGGCGTATCCACGCCCATGAAGAGCGGGGGCAGCACCACCCCGCCCACCTCGCGGGCGCAGCGCACGGCACTTTCATGGGCGGTCAGCGGATCGGTGCCGAACGGGGCGGCGGGACCGTGCCATTCCAGCGGGCCGATGGGCAGATAGGCGATGGCGCAGCGCTCCTTTTCTGCAACGATTTGATCGGGACGCAGCAATTCAAGACGAACTTCACGCATGGGGAAAATCCTCCTTATCGATCTCTTTATCCTTATCAGCATAACACTGTTTTAACAGGAACGCAAGCGCGCTTTGGCGGAGAAAGGCATTGAGATTTTGTCGGGAAAAGGCTAGAATGAAAGAAAAAAGATAAGGGTGGTCGTTTCCTTGGAAAGTTATGTTTCTGTCATTGCCGATCAGGTACTGGTGATGCTGCTGCTGATGGCCGCGGGCTTTTTTAGTTACAAGGTCAAAATCATCTCCAACGAGGGCAGCAAGCAGATCACCAATATTCTGATCCTGCTGGTCAGCCCGGTGGTGATCTTCGTCTCCTATCAGCGGGATTTTGATCCCGAAATGCTCAAAGGGCTGGCGCAGGCTTTCGGCATCGCGCTGCTGGGCTTCGCCATTGCGATGGCGGGAGCCTATCTGCTGCTGCGCGCCAAAGGCAAGGAGGGCAAGGCAGCGCTGGCCGTGGAGCGCTTTTCCGTGATCTATTCCAACTGCGGGTTCATCGGCATCCCGCTGGTGCAGGCGCTGTTCGGCAACGAGGGCGTGTTTTACTTAACGGCGGTGATGACGGCGTTCAACATTCTGGTATGGACGCACGGGCTTTTCCTGTTCACGGGAGGAGAGAAATTCAGCATCAAGGGGCTGCTCAAGGCGCTGTGTTCGCCGTCGATCCTGGCGGTGCCGATCGGGTTGATCTGCTTTCTGCTGCGCCTCCGCGTGCCGGACGTCGTGCTGGACGCGATGAACTACATCGCCGGCATGAACACGCCGCTGGCGATGCTGGTGGCGGGCGTGACGGTGGCGCAGACCAATCTGATCAAAGCTTTTACGCGCCCGCGCACCTATTACGTCAGCTTCCTCAAGCTCATCCTGCTGCCGCTGCTGATCGTGCTGGCCTATTCGTTCTTCAAGCTCCCTGCCATCATTTCGCTCACCATTGCCGTGGCGATGGCTGCGCCGTCGGGCGCGATGTGCACGATGTTCGCGGTGCGCTACGACCGCGATGCGCATTATGCGTCGGAAATCTTCGCGGCGACCACGATCCTGTCGATGGCGACGCTGCCGCTGATCGTGTGGGTGGCAGGTTTTCTCCTGTAAGGAGTCGTGCAGAGAGGATGAATCCTCTCTGTACGAGGGACACAAAACCCGGTACACGGCTATGCCGTGCACCGGGTTTTGCGTATCGGAAGCGATTTTCCTTCGGCAGAGGTTTTCGGAACGGATGAAATGGAAGAGGACGGCAAGTCGTTGCGTCCTGACAAACAGAAAATAGCTCCTCGGCGGGGTACACGCCCCCGCCTGCGGAAAAAAGCGGAAGGGGCGGCGGCCCCTTCCGGCATCCCCGGAGGGAAAAACGACAATACGCGAAAGATGGACAATAAAACCGGCTCTGCATCGGATGAAGTGAACCCCAAAAGTTAGACATTATTTGAATTAAGCGGCCTGAAGGG
>OIWT01004915.1_pt1 | contig 10289 bp, 7 predicted proteins | sample 1587701 | NCBI WGS metagenome assembly OIWT01 (sample SAMEA3888904, study PRJEB22519) | human gut metagenome | biome: human gut; feature: human-associated habitat; material: faeces | place: Denmark | collected 2009 | reverse complement strand
ACAAGTGATTTTGGTTCACTTAGTCCACGTTCGAGTCGTGGTATCTCAACATAAAAGGGCGTTTCGGAACAAATAGTTTTGAAACGCCTTTTTTGGTTTCACGCGAAACATATAGGCAGGCTAAGGCGGAAACCAACAGCTACCTGTGTGGCGACTGACGACATTGATAACACTTTAATGTATGAAAAATTTTTCTACACTTGCAGCTGTGATCCTGCTGTTGACCGGCTGCGCGCATAATCTGTCATTGAAAATAACGGATATGGGCGCGAAAACAGATTCTGGATTTGACAATGCATTGATTATCAATGCGGCAATCGACAGCTGCAACCGTTCAGGAGGCGGAACGGTCGTCATTCCGGCAGGCCGTTTCTTGAGCAGTACCATATATCTGAAGGCAGGCGTGGAACTGAGGCTGGAAAAAGATGCGGAACTCATAGCGTGCAGGAACATTGACTCTTACGGGCATTATGTGACGGACAAGGATATGTCCAGGTACGATACTGGAGTGGGGACTGCCAATCAGAATTGCGCTTCGGACACCATCTGGTCTCAGGCGCTTGTCATTGCGCGTCATGCTGACGGGGCAGCTATAACGGGATGCGGCAGAATTGACGGAGGCGGCATTCGAAATCCTCTCGGCGAGGAGGGAATGCGCGGGCCTCATACTGTACTTGTCGCGGAAACGGCCGGTTTTACGCTGTCGGGAATCAGCATTGACAATTCTTCAAACTACGCGGTTCTCGGCTATGAACTGACTGACTGTAAGTTCAATGGCCTGAGGATTACCGGCGGCTGGGACGGTATCCATATCAGAGGAGGGGAGAGTGTCAATGTGAGTGGGTGTGATTTTTCTACGGGAGATGACTGCATGGCCGGCGGTTATTGGCATAATATGGTTATTGACAGGTGCCGCTTCAATTCCTCGTGCAATGGTCTTCGTATGATCATGCCGTCTGAAGATGTCCGGATTTCCGGCTGCACATTCATCGGCCCCGGACGTTCCCCGCATCTCACCAGATCTGATAAAGGCGGCGATATGCTCCATGCCATGATTTTCGAGCCGGGCGGATGGGGCGACGCGCCTGGCACATTGTCAGGCATTTGCGTCAAGAATTGTGTTGCTGACAGTGTTCTGTCTCCGTTTTGCATGACATTGCAGGATGATAATCATTGCACAGATGTCACGATAGACGCTTACCGTGCCACCAACTGCCGCATGGCATTGTCAGTGAAAAGCTGGGGGTGCGCAACTACCGATAAGGTAACTATCTCTAATTCAGCATTTTCATTCATCGGTATCCCGGAGCCGGGACTTGGCAGAAAAATCGCGTCAATGCCTTTTGACCGGTGGCCTTGTTTCCCTTCTTACGGCGCGTATTTCCGCAATGTAGCAGATGTCGTCCTGGACGATGTCACCTTCTCCACCATCGGCCCCGATGACCGTGATGACATTTGCACCGACAATGACAAACGCCTGAAGCGGTAGCGTGTTCTCGACTGCAAACCCGGCAACATCCTCGAGTATGTTCCGGAGAAAAAAAAGAACATCCTATGAAAATATTGACTACCTTTGCGTAAAGTCAAAACTCTAATAATTACTATGATACCCATATGCGCATCTTGTATCTTGAGCGTGATCCGCGCTGATTTTTTAGTCCTGGGGTATAATGTTCTGATAAGCAATATATTACGCAATAAAAGCGACGTCGTGACTGATGCCGCCTGCTTCCGTATTCGCCGTAGCGAAAACAATTAAATTCACCATTATATGAAACTATCTAAATTCGCATTTCTAATCCTTACCGGATTATTCTTGACGTTCTCCTGCGTCAGCCAGGACGACATCAAGAACTTGCAGAATCAGATCGACACTATCAAAGACAGTGAAATCAGTTCAATCAACAAGCAGCTCAAATCCATCACAACTTCATTGTCCGACCTGGAAAAGGCGGATGCCGGGCTGAAGACCTACATTGACAACCTCACGGAGACTTCTAAGAAGCTCGACAAGGCCATCAAGGACAATGATACCAAGCTCGAAGCTGCCAAGACCGAGTTCAACAAGGCGATTGCCGATGCCAAGAAAGAAGCCGCTGGCGACAATACCACGCTGAAGAACGACCTCGTCAAATCTATCGAGGCAGCCAAGTCGGATGTCATCGCGCAGCTTTCCGCCGCACGCACCGAACTGCAGAATCAGGTGGACAATATCAATGATGCCATAACCGCATTGAAGGCAAAGGATACCGAACTGGAGGGCAATATTGCTGATCTGCGGACTTATGTCGATAACCAGACTACCGACGTAAAAGATTGGGCATCAGCCACCTTCGTAACATTGGAACAATATAATTCCACTGCCTCCACCATCGCTTCCATCCAGCAGACCATTGACGGACTGAATCAGCAGATGACCGACATTGACAATAAAATCAAGACTGCTGTCACTACTGAAATAGAGACTGCATTGGAACCTATAAAGTCTAACATTGCAAGCGATGTAACAGCCGCTGTATCAGAAGGTTATACTACAGCTATCGCCAATGCCAAATCTGAAATCGAGGCCGCTTATACCCAGGCTATCGCAGATGCCGTTTCTGCATTGGAAACATCAATGAAATCTTGGGTGAACGAGAAGCTCACCGGCTATTACACGACTGCCCAGACGGATGCTAAACTCTCTGTCCTCAAGACGAATCTGGAATCGCAGCTCGCCAGCCAGAAATCATATCTGGAGAATCTCATCAGCAGCCTGCAGACGCAGATTGAGGGAAAAATCAGTGCCAACACCACGCTTATCAAGGCATTGCGAAGCGATGTGACTACACTTCAGGGCAATGTTTCCAAGAATGCGAATGCTATTGCGGACAATTCTACGAAGATTGCCGACAATGCCAAGGCCATCGTCAAGAGCGCATCGGCCATAAGTGCCAATTCTACGAAAATCAGCAAGTTGGAGTCCAATATTGCATCGCTGGAGTCGGAGATGAATTCCAAGATTTCGGCGCTCCAGAACAAGGTTGCTGCAAACAAGGACGACATCGCCAAAATTAATTCCGAGATAACTGCCGTCAAGTCGGACTACGCTTCGAAGATTTCGGCGCTGAGGACGGAGATGACGAAGCTCATATCCGCTAATACCGACCTGATTAAGGCGAACAAGACAGCCATTGAGACCAATGCCGGAGGTGTCAAGTCGAACAAGACAGCCATCGCGGAACTGAAGACTTCCACCGACGCGGCCATTGCGGAAAACGCCTCGAAGATTGCCGCCAATGCGAAGGATATCGCTGACAACGGTGAACTCATCGCGAACAATGCTTCCGCCATCAACAACAATGCATCAGCTATCGCTGACAATGCAGCCGACATTGCCAAGCTCCGTACCGACCTGGAGACTGCAAAATCGGACCTGACCGCCGCATACAAGGCAGCAATCAAGGAGGCTATCGAGACTTCCGAAGGCAAGATTACTGCGCAGATTGCGGAAGAAGTAAACACTATCAATGCGAAGATAGCGTCCGAGGTAGCTGCGGTCAATTCCACAATTGAGGCTCTCACCAAGAGAGTAGCGACCTGCGAGAAGGATATCAAGAGCATCAAGTCGCAGATTTATGCCATCCAGAATGACATCGAGGATATCCAGGAGCAGATCACGGCCATTCTCGCCAGGATTCATTCCATCGCTTACGTGCCGCAATATTCTGACGGCAAGGCAGTCATGACCTTTACGAATAACGGTACCATAACTCCAGGCACCGCCACCTTCGACTTTGAATTGAAACCTGCATCCACAGCCGCCGAAGTAGCCACCGTATGGCAGACAGCTCTCTCAATGTCAGCTGTTTACACCATCACCAAGGCCTCCCCTGAGACAGTGGCTCTCACCGTAGAAAGCGTTTCAGCCGAGAACGGCTTTCTCAGCGTAACCGTCAGCGGCCGCAACCTCAAGGATGCGTATTTCCTCAGCAAGTGCTCTGCCAATGTGCGGCTCAGCATCTCTGACGGTAACAATGACCTCACTTCCGAGTATATCCAGATGGTTCCTTGGACCCGTGACGTCATCAGTTTTGCCGACCCTAAATTCAAGGCATATTGTGTCGAGAATTTCGATACGGACGGTGATGGCGAGATTTCCGAAGATGAAGCCAAGGCGGTGACTGCCATCGACGCTTCATTGCTCGGACTTACTTCTCTCGTTGGAATCGAGTACTTCAGCAATCTCGAAACCATAGATGTAAGCCTCAATAAACTTACATCCCTCGACCTCAGTCATTCTCCTAAGTTGACCTAGATTCACGTGAACGGAAACAATCTCCAGAAACTCGGACTCGGCGGATTGGCCGCACTCAAGACATTGGATTGCTCCGCAAATAAGCTTAACACTCTGGACGTCAGCGAGTCTGCAGAACTTAATTCGCTCATCTGCTCGAACAACAATTTGGGTACGCTCAATCTCAAGAACAACAAGGCTCTTACCGACCTTCAATGTTCTTCCAACAACCTGACGGCACTCGATCTCAGGAACAATACTGCTCTTGAAGTCCTGTATTGTCGCAAGAATAGTCTTATATCATTGAACGTCACCGGTTTGCCGGCATTGAAAGAAATAGATTGCTCGAACACCGGCATCACCGCATTGAACCTTTACAAGAATACTCTCCTGGAGAATCTCTATTGCTCTTCGAACAATCTGACGAGTCTCGGGCTGACCGCGAATACGGCATTGCTCACGCTGGATTGCAGCAAGAATGCCTTGACCGCTCTCGACCTTTCGAAGAACGCACTTCTGGAGACCGTGGATTGCTCTTCCAACAAGCTTACGAGCTTGGATGTCAGCGGCAATTCCGCTCTGGCCAGCGTGACTTGCGACGGAAATGTGGAGATGGCGAAACTTTGGGTCAAGGATGTAAATCAGGAAACTTCGCTTACCATAAAGAAGGAGGAACTCACGACCATTTCTTACAATGATGGCGGCATCCATATCCCTGATGCGAATCTGAAAACTTATCTGCTGGCTCTCTTCGATGATGATGAGGATGGCGAGATAAGCATTGCCGAGGCAGAGAATGTTCAGAATGTAAACTGCTCTGGCAGAAGCATTTCCAGCATCGTAGGTCTCCAGGATTGTCCTAACCTCAAATATCTGAATCTCAACGGTAACAATGTTTCGGTAATTGACCTGCCGAACCTCCAGAAACTCGAGACCATCGTGGCTTACGGTAACCCGATCACGAAACTCAATGTGAACAACGACATAGCTCTGAAGGACCTTTACTTGCAGAATGTGAACACCAATGCGTTGAGTGGTAATGTTGTTACAATCACCGGTTACGACCAGGCTGAAACTCTCGAACTGGCGTTTGCCGGCACGGAGTTCACGACATTGAACCTCACCGGCAGCAGTGAGCTGACGTCTTTCAATATTGATGAAAACATCCAGCTGACCAAGTTGGTTGCGAGCGGAAACAGTCTCGTAACTGGTGTGAATGTTTCCACGCTTACCTCACTCACTCATCTCGACCTTAATGCCTGCGGACTGACTGCGCTGGATGTGGATTCGAATGTGGAACTGGAGTATTTCGATTGCTCAAGCAACAAGCTGACCGCGCTCAACGTGAACAACAATGTCGCCCTTACGATGTTTGATTGCTCTGATAACCAGCTCTCTACGATTAGGGTTGTCAATAACACCGCCCTCGACAAACTCGATGTCAGCAAGAATAATCTCCTGAATGTCAATGTCCGTAGCAATACCGTCCTCAAGACCCTCAATGTCTCCGACAATACCGGCATCACAGCCCTTGCGCTCGGCTACAACACCGGTCTTGAAACACTTGAGGCATCCAATACAGCCTTGACGGATATCGACCTGTCCAATAACTTGGAAATCAAGAACCTGAATCTAGCAGGGTGCAGCAGCATGCATATTTTGGATGTGTCGAAGAATGTGGCGCTGGAAACATTGGATGTGTCGAAGAATGTGGCACTGGAGACATTGGATGTGTCTTTATTGGTAAAACTTATAGTTTCAAAAGGGTTGAATCCTTCAATTTATAAGGTTGGTCAATATGTGTCAATTGATGATGTTTTAGGCGTGGTCTTTTATAATACTAATGCTGTTGTTAAGATAGTTTCCAATGATGAAACTACTAAGAAATGGCGTGCAGCGGAGACTTGGTGTAAAGCAAAGGGGGCCGCGTGGTACCTCCCTGGTCTGAATGAATTGAAGGTCGTATATAACAATAAGGCTAAACTTAATGCGACACTATCCTCTCCGTCAGTAGGTGGTACGCAGCTCGGAACTAATTATTATTGGTCTTCTACTGAGAGCTATAATAATAATACCGCGTACGCCGTGAATTTCAGTAGCGGTAATACAAGCAACACCTACTACGGCGATATGAGTAATACTTATAGTGTGCGTGCTGTGCGAACTCTATAATTATATATTTAACTATTTATCAATTCTTTCGGCAGTCGCCTTGCGGCTGCCGAATTAATTCTAAAAATCATTGTCATGAAACAATCAACTAAGAAAGTGATAGCATTGAACTTTCCTCCGAAGAATGGACAAGGAGTGATTAATACTGTTTCGGGATGTAATATTTTCACAGACTTATGCGGTGATATCAACCAGGAAGATGCGGTCTATATGACATCTGCTGCATTCGCTGATGTGTTCGGAAAATGCAGAAAGGACTCCTCCCGCTGCCGTAAGCGCCTTTCCGTTGTGAAGATTTATTCTCCGATAACAGGCAAGTCGATCTACCGACAATATGTGTTAAATCCGAATTTTTCAGGATTGACAGTTGGCGACATAGCCCTGAATCCAGCATCGATCAGGGAACTCTGCGGACCTGGTTTTGATAATTCTGACATTGTGGGGAAAGATGTCAAAGTGTCCAAAGGATGTCCTTTCAGCTACTATTGGCATCACCCGTTTCATGCCACCCGCGTCTCTATGAAACTGGGCCTCATATCCATCCTTCTCGCCATCGTCTCAATTGCTATTTCAGTATTGGCAATGTTTAAGTAATATCGTCCATAAAAACACATCACATCCCCGTTTAATCGAAGCCCGGTCGGTGGTGGAGCCGCCGGAGGCATGGTCGCCCATGACCTTGTGAATGGGTGTCAGACGCCAGCCTGACAGGATGAGCGAAGCGAACCTCCGGCGGCCCCACAACCGCCCGGGCGTGTGAAAAAACGGCGGGACGCTGCCACGCTAACAGATTTTCTCGGACTTTATCCAAATACTAAGCATTATTCTATTAGAATTATGCCGATAAAATAATCTTTTATGTCGGCTGCGTAGGCATCGGCAAAATCATCTACCTTGTTCTGTTCCACTTGGCGTTGGGTTAATACGGAGGTGTCAGTTACTCGGCCAAGAGTTTTTCTATCTGCATCCAGTAAAAGAAGGCTTCTGGACGGAAGACCTTAACCTTGTTGATGGCAGGATTAATAGGACCACCCAATTTAACGGAACGCAAGTTGAAGGAGGGATCATAGTGCGTGATAGCGTTGATGCCCTTCTTGAGCAGTACGGAAAGATACGCCGCCTTGGAGGCATTGACTATAGCCGAGTAATGGTTGTATTTTTCGCTGATGATTAGGGGCCTTATCTGGTTGATGCCACGAACCAGCTCCTGGTATTCGAAACTCCGGTCATTCTTATAGATGCCCGTGCAGATAAGTTCGGAGGTATTGTAAATATCGTCAAGAATGGGTGTTAGATCTCCACTGTCCATCTGCCTGTAGTCCAGTTCGATTGGCGCAATCTTTTCGAAAGTTGCTCTGGCGGCACTTAAATCGTCAATCCTATCGAATAGGGAGGCTACGTCGAACAATTGCTTGATGATTTCCATGGAACAGTGCCGATCCTCCGGCAACCCGCCGCGACCAATAACTGTTTTGATGTATGGGATCCCCGTTGTGTTAGGTGCAAAAGCCGTCAACTTATCACCCAGCAAATCGTCTTTACTGGGAAGCTTGACTGTCCAGGGTTCGCCGGTTACCGCCAGAAAAGGACTGACGATGGGCAGTTGCTCAATGCAAGAATACCAATTATCCTCGAACAATACATCCAGAAGAATCTTCTCTGTAGTAGTATTGGTGACGTACGAGACCTGATAGAAGCACTTGGCGTGCGTCTTTGGAACGTTCGTCCGAGAAATGCGGTCGGAAGGTTTGATTTCTCCGAATCCATACTCCTCAGCATATGGTGTCAAGTATGATATGACGTCTGTACCTGGCGGGCAGACAATGTCTATGTCGACAGAGAGCCGCTGTGTACAAGCGAGTTGCAACATTAATGCGCTGCCGCCTTTGAAGAGAAAAGGACATCCTGAACGAGCCAAGGCTTCCAGCAACGAAAAGGCCCTGATAGTCTTTTCCATCAGCGTCGGATCACTCACTTTGTTTGTTCGGCAGGACTCGAGAATCCATTCCAGACTTCTGCTTTTCGGATCAATCATAGCATTGTCGATTCTATCAGTTTCTCAATATTTTCTTTCTTGCCACGTCGTGCGGCGTAACGGAGTATGGTTTTTTTGCCGATGCGGTACATCTGGTCGGCGTTCTCAAAAATAGTATAGAGTTCTGAGCCGCGAGCAAACTCAAACTCCGGAGCGATGGTGGCATCGACCAAGATTTTCTCCAGAGAGGCCGTTGTCACACCGTCCACGCGGATAACAGGAGCTTCCGAAATCAAATCCTTGACCAGGAGGGATGGCGTTCCTGAGGCATAAAGCCGGCACTCCTTTTCAGTAGGCCGCAAAAGGACTGTCCGTCCTTCAACCAGCTCTCTGACATCATCATAAACAGCCTCGGCTGCGCTACGGTCCGTCTCAAGAATAAGGATATCAATGCTGGGGACATGTTGCGTGAATGAAGAAACCGCCCTTGCCTGCCAAATGCAGAACTTTGCATAAGGGTATTTCTCTTTGATACCCAAGTACAGCGTCTTCATTTCAGGGCTTACAATAGGAATATATGGAGGTTTTACATCATGGCATAGTCGGAACTGTCCGTATCCTGTCCTCTCCAGCATCCCTGCCGCAACCATTTGCCGCAGTTCGGTATCCATGCTCCGGACAGATCCGTTAGGATAGGCGGATTCAAACCAAGGCATAAAGTCCTTCCTCACAAGGGTCCCTCCGTGAGATGTCGCATAGTTCAATATTATATCAGCATTCGTCATACAATACCAAAGATACAATAATTTCGGCAAAAAAATTTAAATATTGCCGAAATTACCGTAAAATGCTTTTGCGCATTCTTACGGAATTACGTTCATTTGCATCTGCTTTCCCTTCCCCGTTTCGTGAAAGCCCGGGCGGTGGTGGGGCCGCCGGAGGCATGGTCGCCCATGACCTTGTGAATGGGTGTCAGGCGCCAGCCTGACGGGATGAGCGCAGCGAACCTCCAAAGGCTCTACCTCCGCCGGGGCGCGTCAAACGACCAAGTCTGGACGGACTTGCATCTAGAACTCCAGATTAGCTATCTTTTCGTGAATCTGTTCGCCAGGCGATTCGTCAAGGCAGTTCCTGAACTCCATCGTTCCAAGTCCGGGAACATCGGTGACGGTGCATACGGTTATGCAGGACGTGCTGGTATATGACAAGACTTCATCTTTGTTGTCATTGTCCCGGTACAGGACGAATCCTTTGGTGTCACCGGTGTAGCCTGCGAGCATCATGAAAAACATGGAGCCGACATCTCCGTACGAGGCTTCATACAGGCTCTCTGATGAATATTTGAACGGAAACGTCTTGTCCGAATACCGCACCTGGCACGTTCCGTTGTTGTCAATGTTGATGCGGGTATATATTGACAGACTGTCAGTTGAATCCCCGGTATGCTGCATCCCGAAAGGAATGGAATACCCATATCCCTTTCCGCAATCATAAATCCCTGTCAATGTGTAAATTGCCGTCCACTCGCCATCTCTCTTCTTCATGTATATGCTACCAGCTGATTCCGACTTCGGAATTCCGATATGGAAATCGCAGTTCTCGCTTGTCAGGTATATGAAATTGATGTCACAACTTACCTGTTTGTAAGAATTCCACACATCATGTTTGTTGCCCGGCCGATATTCATACCAATCCAGGCCGTCCCTGACGAAATATCCGCCCTTGTAACAGTATATATCCCTCGCGTCGCTCGGCATGTAATCGTAGATTTCACTCGTAGTGTAAACCTCACTCCATTCACCGCCCGGCAAGGCATAGAAAAAGTTGCATGAAGTGTTTTTCGGCACACTCACGCTGCAGCTGGAG
>OIWT01004912.1_pt1 | contig 10293 bp, 7 predicted proteins | sample 1587701 | NCBI WGS metagenome assembly OIWT01 (sample SAMEA3888904, study PRJEB22519) | human gut metagenome | biome: human gut; feature: human-associated habitat; material: faeces | place: Denmark | collected 2009 | reverse complement strand
GCGCGCCTGCTTTTGTAGACGACGGCTTCGGCGGAAAGAACGCTCATATCGTTGTTGCGGACCTTGTTGGCGGCGACGGCGATGACTCTGGCGCTGCAAAGGCCAAGATCAACTTTGTTTCTTGGACGATGATGGGTGTTCAGGCTGATTATTTAACACAGGGAGCAATTGACAAGTCTGAAAAAGGTCTTGATCTTAATTCTGTAACAATCGGCATGAAATCTTATAACAAATTTGTAGGAAGTTTCATTCCTAATTGTCCTGTATACATTGAAATTGCCATGGCAGAAACAGAACTGGAGGATTATGCTGGTGATAAAGAATCATCTTTGAATTATATTTATAAAAAAGATGCTTTTGACAATGTCACTATTGACTGGGATGAGGGATTCAAAAATCTCGTAAGCGGTCTTGTTTCTAATCCAGTTGCTTACATGTCTAGTACAACAAACAATAAGACTGGAAGTTCATGGGGTTCAATCCCAGGTCCTGGTTCAAACCCATTCCTTGGACACCTTAAATTCGGTTTCAATACTCCATACATCAATTTCTTGACAGGATTTAACTATGCAAAACCAGATGTTCGTCAGTCTGTAATCTGGACAACAGTATGCTCTTCTTGGGATGCTGGTTATCATCATGTCGGCGGATTCAATGTATTCAGCCTTGGTTCGAAAGCAGTTGCTGCGCTTGAAGAAGCTACTGGTATGACATTTGACATTGGATTTGCTCCAAACAAGACTGCTGACCGAAAGGGTACAAAATATGGCTACTGGGGCTGGGCTGATGCTAAAATCAATGACCTTGTAATCGACTTCCAGACAAACGGAATGTACAACGGTGATTATATGTTCTACGAACCGGTTGAACATGATTTCATCATTGGAGCAAAAGATAAGATAGGTGATTTTTCTTTCGCTGTTCAGGCTTTGCTTGCGACACATCAGAAAAATACAGATGAAATCAAAGCATTTAATAAAGCTGATGGAAATACTGGTAGCGTAAGAAATTATTTCGGATATTCAACAGACGTTTGGTATCGTTCTGGCGACTTCGATGGCATCCAGAACATGGCAGCAAACGCTCAGGTTGGATACAAGGCAGATATGTTCAATGTAAACCTTGAATATCGCTTCCGCGGTATGCAGGCTTCTATGCTTTACCTCCGCGAAAATCATGACGACGCTACATTCGATCTTTCAAGCACACTCGGTGTTCTTAACAGCCAGAGAATTGCATTCAACGGTTCTGTGACACCTATTGAAGCCCTTAAGATTGACCTTGGCGTAAATACTGAGATGGCTTTGAGCGAACTTAAGGCTGGTGATAAAGAATTTGATGGTTGGATGTCTGAATTGGAGGGTGCTAGCGACTGGTGGATTACGCGTGGATTTATTGATGAAGATGCTCCGTTGTTCAACAGAACTGGCGGTGCTGAATTTACATTCAAGCCGGCTGTGGCATATACACTTGAAGACTACAACATCACAATTGGTGCGTATGGCGATATGAACTATCAGGCTTACAAATGGTCTGACGGAATCGACGAAGACGAAGCTAACAAATATGGTGCTTCAGATTCACCGTTCCGCATTAAGAAGGCTGGTGCTACATTCAGCATGAAGCCGGACAGCGACATTGTAAAAGGTGTAAATGTTTACTACGGACTTGATATGTCTAACAGTGTCAGATATTTCAACACATTGGTTGGACAGGTTAAGTTCCCTATGGACATCACAGCGAACCTTGCAATCGGTATCAAGACAGAAAACACAGCATCTGCCGACAAGTCATTTAATTCAGATGAAAACAATCCGTTCGCATTCGCGCTCGGCGTTTCTAAGCAGTTCAAGGCTGCAAAGAAACCTATCGTTTACGCACAGTTCGTATACAACATGGATCCATTCAAGCATTTTGGCGACGGACAGGATCAGCTGAATCTTGACCGTGCAAACGTAAAAGGCTCATGGGCTAAAGAAAGCGCAACAAACGATGTTCGTGATGCAGTTAACTGGTACGATGGACGTGCCGCTATGCGCGTAGGTATCCGTTGGGATATCTAGAAAACAGCGTTTTCTAAAAAATTGTAGCAATTTGAAAGCGAATATCAATATTCCTGCCTGATATTTCAGGCAGGTTTTGAAAAAGTTTTCAATATTTAAGAATGAAATTCTTGTTTAGGAGAATTAAATGAAAAAAATACTTTCATTTTTAGCGGCAGGTGCTCTTGCACTCGGTCTTATCGGATGCTCCGGTGACTTGCACGATAAAGAAATCAGTCCTCTATATATTGAAGGAACCTGTTGGACTACCAGAGAAGCGCTGGAAATTGTTGATGATACAACTCAGAAAATTTCCTTTACTTATACAGGACAGACTGGTTGGGAAGCTCTTGCAAATGAAGTTCACTTCAAAGTAATAACGACACCATCTGGATGGAATGATGATTTTGGCGGTAGCGACACTGAGGATTTATCACTTGTTGTAAATGGTGATTATGTAGAAACTCATAGCCGTAAAAACGAGGGATTGCCAGATACAAAGCACATTGTTTTATCTGGTCTTGATATGGATACTGAATATACAATCTATATTCAGTATGTAGCTGCTTCAAATAAAGTTTCAATAAAATATGAAGGACCGGATCCTGTACCTGTTGTTGATATGTCTATTCTTTATGGTTCAGAAATGGTAAAGATGGATATGACTGAAAAGAATAAATCATATACAACAACTGTTGATGGAACAGGTTCTCCTATTGAGTTCAAGGTATTCAATGGAACAGATACTTACGGTGTAGCAACAGCAGGTTCTGATGTAACAGATAATAAAACAAAATTTGTTAGAAATGGAAAAACTGCAAAAGCCACTACCGTAGATGGTATTAAACAGAAATTTGATATAACTGTTACTGATGACGGTGCTATTGAAGTTGTTTCTACATCATTACGTTTTCAACACATGCTTCATGATATAAAATATATTGAAGGCGCATTTGGTAAAAAAGACCTTGATTGGAATGTTGGTAAAGATGGAAATTATGTTGCAAAAGTAACTTTTGAAGGAACACTTGACAATGCTTGGTGGTCAGGAAAAGACTTAAAAGGAAAGTCTACAGAAGATGTTGAATTCGGTTTTGGTTTAAATAGTGGTGCATGGACAGGTTCTTTCAGAAATGGTGAAAAACTTTATCCAAATACAATCGATCCTATTAAACTTACACAGCACAAAGATAAAGACGATAATCTGGATGATAAAGGTGCAAATGCAACTATTATAGGTGTAGCCGGAACATTTAGTACAGACGGAATGTCTGATGATGATGCTGTTCCTGCAAAAATTACACTTTCTGCTCCTTTGAAACTTATCATAACATCAACGCTGGATAATATTTTTGTAGAAGTAGAACAGGGAGAAAAAGACACAACATCTGCTTGTTTTGCAAATAAAATCACTACTTTACAGGGAGCATTAGGAAATTATTCTCTTCCATGGGTAAAAAAAGGTACTGATTTTGTTGCAACAGTAAAAATCTCTGGGCTTCTCGATGACAGCTGGTGGATTCAAGGAACTGCCGGTGACTCTATAAAGATAACGAAATTCGGTTTCGGGTTAACTAATAGTTCAAACTGGGAAAATTCATACAGAAATGGTGAAACAGTTGAAGTAGGAAAAGAAGCAGTTTCATTAGGTCTTGATGCATCAGGTAAAGGAGATAATGCAACATTATCTGGTGTAGAAGGAACATTCTCTGATGAACTTGATAGTAACGGTCATTGTAAAATCAATATTGAAAAAGAAATTACATTGACTATTACATCTTCTACAAGCGGAATAACTATAAAAGCTGAACAGGCTGAATAGTTATTGTTTACAAAAAAAACGGTTTCTGGAAAAACTGGGAACCGTTTTTTTTTATTAAAAATGATATTTTTTCTAAATTATAATTTCTATAGAACATAAATTATATTAATTTATTACAAAATAAATTTACCAAAATTGGTTATTTCTACTTCTTTAGAAGATGGAGTATTGTTTTCTAAGATTGAAGACAAAGATTTTTCTTTAAAATTAGATGTTTCAAACAAAGACAAATCTGATGCTGAACAGGTTCAAGTGGTTCTTGATAAAATAATTTTTGAAAACAAAGTTCACTCTATTGAGCCTGTAAACTTGACATTAATTCAATCAGACTCTCATTACAATTGTGATTTACTTTTTTTTATTAAAGATGAACAGTCAACTCTCAAGGAAAACATTTCTTCTTATATTATACAACTTAATGAACTGAAAAAATCTGGACATTATAAAATAGAGCTTGTAGTTGGTGCAAAAAATATAAAAACAACTTTTTGGGAAATTGATTTTAATTTCAATCCTGATTCAACAGATAAAGGTAAAATCATTTCAGATGTAATTTGCAAGAAAAAAGGTCTTTTCTCTTATATAAAACATAAAATTAAAAATATAGTTGATTGTTTTTTTATCATTTCTGTAAGTGTCATTTTTTTCAGTGCTATTTTAAAAACCATAAAAAATATGGAAGAACTGGAATTTTTTATTGCTTCGTTTGGCTATTTTATAGCTTGTTTTTCGGTAAGAACTGCAATTTTGAATTTGTTTGATAACAACGAGGACAAAATTTAATGGAAAATATATTTTATGCGTTTTTTGCGGCTCTTGGTGCAATGGTGTACAAAATTTTTATACAGCCTAATTTTTTAGTAGAAAAGCCAGAAATCTTTTTGTTCATAATTTTTTCAATTATTTGGGTTCTTATTTTATATGTATTTATTTTTTATAAAAATAGCATTACAAAAGTTTTGTATAGATATATAAAAAATTCTTTTTATTGTAATGACAATAAGGAAACATGTTTTTGTTTTGTTGTATTTACTTTTTTTCTAATTATAATCACTTTGTGTTGTATATATTATTTTACTTCAAGTAGTCAAATTTGTTGTGAGTCAAATGAACAAATTAATTTTGATGATTGGCTCAGTTTTATTGGGAGCATAATTACAATTCTAGGAATTTCGTCATACGTTTCAGTTTTTTTGCAAAAAGCGAAGTTAGAAAAACAGAAAAAGATAAAGTGCCGGACGGTTCATATCCATTAAGAGATGTTTCTGCAGAAAATGGAGCTGCAAATTCTCAAAACAAGAATGCCACTTCTGAAGAAACTAAAAATACGAATGATAAATCCGATGTTCAAAAATTAATTGATATTACAAATAAAAATTCAAAGGGCTATAAGGTTGTTCTAGCAATGGAACATATTTTTGATGGAAATAAGAAATTTAAATTTGATTCAAAAACAAACACTTTATACGTTGCAAATTATTTGGGGCAACCTACTGGAGATAATCTATGGCTAGTAATGAATGATTGGTACAGAGGGCAGGATGGATTTGGAAAATATTATCCTCTTATAAATGCCCAGGAAAACAATTGGAAGGGAAACGATGAATGGGCTAAACAGTTAGAGGCGTTTATAAAATACTTAAGAAGAACAAAACAGTTGTCTGAATAATGCAAATCCTAATGCAAAAATCTTTGCATTTATAAATATTTTGAGAGTTTCAAAATCACATAAATCTTTTCTGGAGGTTTTATGAAAAGAATGAGGACTGCACTAGGCCTTGCGCTTGCGGCTCTGGCGCTTTTTGCGGCTGGCACTTTTGCGGGGTGCAGCTCGGACGGGGGAAGCGGCGGTAAAATTCCGGTGAAAGTATATCTTCTGAACAAGCCGGAAACTGCGGGCGCGGACTGGGGCTTGTGGTGGTGGTATGACTACAAGACGGCCGGCGGAACTGATGTGGCAGTTTCTGAAAACAAAGGCAAATGGCCTGTTGGAGCGGACTCTCTTTCTGCGTCTGACGATATTGGTTCTTATGTTAAAATTGAATATGACTCTTCGCATCCAAGGCTAGGTCTTTTGTTTGTAAACAAGAAGAATGGCCGCGAGCAATCAACAGACATCACTGTACCTTTGAGCGAATTTAAAGACACAAAGACGCTTTTCTGCCTGTATGATGACATGACAAAATATTACACGGATATTACAAAAACATACGGCATTGTAAGCGCAACCATTACAGATGCAAATGCAACGAAAATTTCTGTAAAGCTTTACAAGACTGACTCTGTAAGTTCGGCGGATTTTACAGTAAAAGACTGCAATGGCAACGAGCTTTCTGTGGAATCGGCGGAAATGTCCGGGGATTCCGGCGCGGTTGTAACAGTTAGCGGCGGCGGAGTTCTTAAAACTCCTTATACGGTTGAAATGAGCGGCAAGAAAGTTTCTGCGGTTTTCAATAATGATTTGATTGACGAAATTTTTGGATATGACGGCGATGACCTGGGAATTACACTTGCTGGAAGCAAGGCGACGTTTAAAACATGGGCGCCTCTTGCAACTGATGTGAAGCTTCTTTTGTTTAAGGACGCTTCTTCTTTGTCAAAAGAGCCTGCGGATTCAAAAGCAATGACATTTGACGGAAAAACAGGCGTTTGGAGCGTTTTGGATGTTGATGTTTCCACATACAAGTACTATCAGTATGCGATAACTGCGAACGGCACAACGAACAAAGTCTGCGACATCTGGGCAAAAGCCACAAGCGGCGATTCTGTTGCAAGCCAGATTGTTGACATAAACGATTCTTCTGTGGCTTCCGGCTGGGAAACTTCTTATGTGAATCCGTGGGCAAAAAGCACAGAATCAAAATCATACACGCAGGCTGTGATTTACGAGATGCACATCCGCGACTGGAGCCGCGCTTTTGCGCAATCTAGCACTGGAAAATTTGAGGACATCACAAACGCATTGAAGGATTCCGGAAAATTCGCTGAGCATCTTAAAGACCTTGGCGTTACGCACGTTCAGATTCTTCCGATGTTCGACTATGCACAGAAAAATGCGGACACAAAGTATAACTGGGGCTACAATCCGTACCACTACAATGTTCCGGAAGGAAGATACACGAACTATTCCGCTTCAAAAGACGGAACGGACGCTGTTGAGCAGATGCGCGCTATGATAAAGGCGTTCCATGAGGCAGGAATTGCGGTGAACATGGACGTTGTCTACAACCACACAAGCGGAACTGGCTCAGGTTCTTTGTACGACATGACTGTTCCGAACTATTTCTACAGGCAGAATGCTTCTGGAACGAATTCCAATGGCTCCGGCTGCGGAAACGAGCTTGCGACCCAGCGAAAAATGGTCAAGAAATACGTGATTGACTCGCTTAAGCACTGGATGAACGACTACCACATCAACGGATTCCGCTTTGACCTTATGGGCTTGCACGAAACTGAAACGATGAAAGAAATCTATGAGGCGCTTTCAAAGATTGACCAGAATGTTATGGTTTACGGCGAGCCTTGGGCTTCTTCCGGCGCGCTTCTTGGAAAAAAAGATATAGACAGCTGTTCTGATTCCACAGATGTAAACGGCGTTGCTTGCTTCAATGATGACTTTAGGAATGCAATTAAGGGCGGAGAATATGGAGGTTTCCAGAAAGGACATGTTCAGGGGACTTTTGCTGATAGCGCAATTATTTTAGGACTGAAAGGTTCTGTTGGAAGCGGCGGATTTACACAAAGGCTTGGACGCTCACTGAATTATGTTGAGTGCCACGACAACTACACTCTGTTCGACAAGCTTGCGATAAGCTATCTTAACAAAACTTCGTTCAGCGGAGACTTGTTCACCGCGATTGGAGAAAATGGTCTTGCGGACGTAAAAGCCCAGGACAAGCTCGCTGCCGCATATGTTTTACTTGCGCAGGGAACACCGTTCATCAACGGCGGACAGGAATTCCTGAGAACAAAAAAAGGCGATGAGAACAGCTATCAGTCTGCCGATAGCATAAACGCGATTGACCTTTCATTTAAGGAAAAATATTCCGACGTTTACAACATGTACAAAGGCCTGATTGCCTTGCGAAAGGCGAATCCGGAGGCGTTCGGCTCAAATGAGGCTGCAAAGGCTGAAAAAGTTTCTGCCGGCGTAACAAAATATGAGACTGGCGATTTCTGCGTATATTTCAACGCGACTGACAAGGCTGTGAAGATTGACGCAAGCGGCTATGCAAAATCTGTTGATGTTTCAAGCGGAACGCCAACGGAAGGTGCTGTTGAGGCTGAACTTGAAGTTCTGGCGAAATCGTTTGTGATTCTGAAGAAATAAATTTCAGTTAGCGATGTGAAGCCCCTTTAGTTCAAAGCATGGCAAACTTGTTTGGCGGGCTTTGAATGAGCGGGAGCGCAGTGCGGAACGTAGCGACGGCGGCTTGAAACGAATGTTTTAAGCCGCCGGAACTGCATTTATTTGCTGTGGTTCTGCATCTTCCAGGCGACCATCGGGTGATTTCTTATGTTTTCAAGGATTTGCGGGTCGGAAAAGAGCAGCTCCGGGTTGTACTGTTTTTGCGCGAACAGCTGAAGGAATGTTTTTTCGGTGGGCGACGGAAGCAGATTTTCGGTGTAGAACTGCTTGACGGTATTTTTCATTTCTTCGATTTTTACGAATGTGCCGTTGTGGATGACCGGCAGAAGCTCGGCGAAGATTTTCCGCGTGTTTATGGCGTTGATTTTTTCAAATGAATATTCTTCCGGGATTTTTTCCTGGGAAAGCGCGGTGTAAAGGATGAACGATTTTTTTAGAAGTTCGGTTTCGTCCGGGGAAAATGTTCCGGCTTGAATCATGTTGCTGATGTCGTACAAATCGCGGACGGCTCCGCGGCCAAGAAGCGCGTTGAGTTTTGAGGCGAAAATTTCTGTTTTGTTCAGAATCAGGATTTCGTTTTTGCTTTGAATGTTCTGAAGGCTGATTTTTTTTAGTTCCGGCGCAAAAATGTGGGCGCGCAGGGAATAGTTTATTTCGATTTTTATATTGTCTTTCATTCCGGCGGAGTTTGTGTATGCGGCAACGATTGAACTTAGGCTATGATAATTTTTTGAATTCGGGCTGATTGAATACTGTTCGCTTTGAAGATATTTTTTAAGGATTTCTGTTATTTGTTCGCGATTCAGAAGCATTTCTTCCCTGGAATTATTTTCAGTATAATCAAGGTCGATGTCTACAGAAAGCCGAGGTAGCTTAAAAATTGTAAGATTTATTGCTGTTCCACCTTTTAGGGCCAGTTTATTTTTGGTGATTGGATTTGAATTTATAAAATCAAGGATTTTCACAAGGCGAAGAACTTTTTCTAAAGTGTCACGTACGAAATTAAGGCTATGGGCAAGCTCATTCAAATCTTCTTTTGTATATTCAAACATTTTTGTTCCGTTTTTTTTATTTTTATAGTTTATCTATAGTTCCGCCAGCTGTTTTGGACGCTTTCGGCTTGCGGTTTGTCAATTTAATGTCGGTAATTTTTTAGGAATACATAAATTCCATTTTTTGTTAAAAGCCAACTCTGATTTTAATATTCCGTTCTGCAGATAACGAGTGCTGTTTCCAATGTTATTATGGCAAAATTCAAAAAAATCTTGTGAAAATTGAATTTGGATGTCTTTTGATTTTTTCAGACTTTCCAAAAGAAATCCTGTTTTTTGAAACAGAAATTGATTTTTATAAAGCGCAAGATAATCTTTTAGTTTTTCTTCCTGAACAAAGGGAATTGATTTTAAGCATTCAAGAAGCTCTTCAAGCCCGCCGATTTTTTCAAAATCTTTTATGCTGTCTAAAATTGTTCGTTCAAGATCTGTTGTTTTTATATGGCGAATTTCTGTAATTCCAAAATTTTTGTCAGTTTTTATACATTTGAATAAATTCTGATCAAAAATAAATGGGCGGAAAGATTTTCCCGAGGAGACAAAGATTGTGTTAAAAACTTGATTTGAAAATCCATAAAATTCAAATGCCGAATGATGTGAAATGTATGAATTTTCATTTATTTTTGATGCGACTTCGAATTTTTCTGCAACAGGTAAATATGTTGCCAAGGAATTTGCAACATATAAATCCTTACGAACCAATGAAATCATTTTATTTTTTTTCAGAAGGAACAAAATATTTTCCGTCTGCTTTTTGCTGATTTTTAGTTCTGAAAAAATTTCTGAGCCAGAAAAACAGCGTTTTTTTAAAAGTTTTCCATAAATCTCAAGGTTTGAATAAAACATACTGCGTCCTTTTTGCGGATTTCAAGTGAAAAAGTAGAATATTTACTTTATATTTTAATCATCTTACTTAAAATTTCAAGTTAATTGTATCAAAAATAAACGACTTTCTATAAGGGCGGTTCTGTCTAGCAAAATCGAGTTTTTCATGTTCTTACGTTCAAT
>OIWT01004910.1_pt1 | contig 10295 bp, 7 predicted proteins | sample 1587701 | NCBI WGS metagenome assembly OIWT01 (sample SAMEA3888904, study PRJEB22519) | human gut metagenome | biome: human gut; feature: human-associated habitat; material: faeces | place: Denmark | collected 2009 | reverse complement strand
CTTTCAGCCGATTCTCAAGTATGCCATCTGCTTCTTTAAGAAAAGATGCATGGTAAAGAAAGCGGAATAACGAAAGCAGCGCGGCGCGAAATTGGATGATACAAGGGGGATTTATGAAAAAAAGAAAACAAAATGTGGCACGTTTTTTGTGCCTGCTGATGGTTTGCACGGTGCTCAGCTGCATGGCAGGCTGCGAGGGGAAGGGCGGAAGTGAGCCGGCGCAGCCCGCATTGGAAACCGTGACATATTCGAATTTGACGGATGCGGATTCTCGTGCCTTGCTTTCCGGGCTTCTGGAAAAAAGCGGCGTGGCAGAGGCGCGCATACAGGTGCTTTTGGCATGTGTCGATCAGTTTAACGCTGCAGTCAAGCCCGCGTGGCTGACCGACGGATTTGAAAGCGCCGCACCGACCGAAACGAAATACGATGTGTACGATATGCAGGACGTATGGACGGAAAAGTATGGAAACTTCATGGGATATAACTGCCGCATCACTGCATACAGCCTGCTCGGCGGATTTTTGGGTGTGGGTGCGGATCAGCCGCAGACGCAGGGGGAAGAACTGCTTTTTGTGGATTTGGATACCATTGCGCGGCATCCGGAGGTTCTTTTTGATGACAGTACCGCAGGCTTCTGCGCACTGTTCGCGCCTGTCGAGGCAGCGGACAGCACTGAAACCGGGGCGCAGGTACAGGCACTGCAGGAGGGCTGGGCTTCCCGCGGCGTGACCTTCGCAGACGGCGAGGCACACTTGATTTCTGTCATTTTTCACGATAAATTCTCGGATGACGAAAACACGCTCTCTGTCGGACACGCGGGTGTTCTGCTGCCATCGGAGGACGACAGCACGCTGTATTTTCTCGAAAAGGTGGCGTTTCAAGAGCCGTATCGGCTGTTAAAATTTCAGAACAGGACGGAGCTGAGCGATTATCTGATGGAAAAATACGATACCGCATGGGGACAGGATACCACGCGTCCTTTCATCATGGAAAACGATGCTTTGCTGCAAGGCTTCCGGCAGAATCCATTGGAGAAACCGGAAGTTAAAGGAGGAAATTGATGATGACATTAAAACGAAGAGGAAAAAGAGTTATTTGTTTCGGTATGATGATTTTGCTGATGCTGCTTTGCGCATGCACAAATGAGCAGAAGCCGACGGACGATGTCGATCCGGTCGGCGCAGAAACGGAAAACTACGAAATACCGGAGGCTTATACAGAGGTTTTGGACGCGTATGCCAAACTGTTATTGGGAACCGGGGAGATTACAGAAAAGACCGGACCGGTCGGCATCAACAGTGCCATTGATCTCCTGTCCGCACTGGACGGGGCGGATATGGCCGCGGAAGCGCCTTATCGCTGCGGTTATCTTCTCAAGGATCTCAACGATGACGGTGTGCCGGAGCTTTTGATCGGAGAAATCTCCTCTGCCGGAAAGTATGAGCAGGAAAACGGCGTGAGCTACAGCGGCAGCATCGTGCAGGCGGTATATACCCTCGCGGACGGAGAAGCACTGAATATTCTGGAGGGCTGGGGACGAAACCGCTATGACTGGACAGATGACGGACACTTTTTTAACCGGGCATCCTCGGGCGCCGCACATTATATTCTCGCCGATTACAAGCTTTCGAAGGACGGAAGGGGGTTGGACTGCGACGGCTACTGGTTTACCTACGATCAGGAGGATGGAGACGAAGTCCGACTGCAGCACTATTATAATACAAGCGGAGAGTGGGACCCGGCGGCTTCCGAGCAAATCAGCGCGGACGAGTTCCAAAGCGCAGAGGCGAAGCTCGAAAAGAAGATTGCCATGCTTTCACTGACGCCGTTTTCGCAATATGAATCGGAAAACGTAGATCCTATGGGCGTTCCGGCTGTTTTGCGCGCGGCATGGGCTGATGACTTTGTTGCGGGACACCAAAGTCATGACGAATATATTCTTTCGGAGGAGGAGAGCGCCGCGAAGGTCGCGTTCTTCGCACAAAAACCACTGAAGAATTTTCGCATACTGAATCTTGAATTTGTGGATGCGGATGAGGACGGCAAAGTGCTGTTTCGAGCCAAGAGCATGTATCAGCAAAAGGAACTGGATCAATGCCCGTCTGCCGCGTGGGACGACAAGGTCAATGTCACCTTATACTATACCGACGGCAAATATCAGATCGTCAGACCGGACAAGCAGACGATGGAGGCCTTACGTGTCTACTTCGACGAGCTGGTCAGAGATATCGGCGAGTAAGCGTCGCCGCGGCCTTTTGTTTTTTGCTTGTTTCTTTGGACGGATTCCAGTATACTATAGATAACGGCGACAGCTGCGCGGTGCGAAATCGGCAGGAGGTTTCCTGCGGCGCGCAGGGAAAGTGTGGATACGAGGACTGAGAAAGGAGCTGCGGTCTATGAACAAGCAGGAAAAACGAAAAAAAATATCCATCGGTGTGGAAGATTTTAAAAGAATTATCGATAAAAACGGGTATTTTGTGGATAAAACCTTGATGATACAGAAATTGATTGAAAGCGAAGCGATGGTTACCTTGTTTACGCGCCCGAGACGCTTCGGCAAGACCCTCAACCAGTTTATGATTCGCCGCTTTTTTGAGGACGAGCGCACCGAAAAGGGCGAGAAAGTTGACAACGGCTATCTCTTCGATGGGCTGAAAATAGCAGAGTGCGGAGAAGAGATTCTTTCGCACCGGCAGCAGTATCCTGTGATATTCTTGAGCTTGAAGTCAGCGAAACAGCCGAACTTTCAAGAAGCATATAAGAAGCTTTGCGGGGAAATCGCAGGAGAATTTCGAAGACATCAGTATCTTCTCGAAGGAAACAGCCTTGCAGATGACCAAAAAAATATATTTCAAAAGATTATGACGGAGCAGGCGGACTACGGTGAATACAATGACGCACTGAAGTTTTTATCGGAATGTCTGTGGCAATATCATGGAAAAAGCGCCTTCATCCTCATCGACGAGTACGATGTACCGCTGGAAAACGCGTATTTCAGGGGCTTTTATGACGAGATGATTGACTTTATCCGCTCGCTCTTTGAATCGGCACTCAAGACAAACCCTTATCTTGAAAAAAGTGTAATTACAGGCTGCCTTAGAATCAGCAAAGAAAGCATCTTCACGGGGCTGAATAATCTGAAAGTTGACAGCGTTCTGCGTACCGAATACGGCGACAGCTTCGGATTTACCGAAAGCGAAGTAGAGGAAATGCTTGCCTATTATAATCTGCAGGAGGAGCTGCCGGAGGTGAAAGGGTGGTATGACGGGTATCTTTTTAATGACATCGAAATCTATAATCCGTGGAGCATCATTAACTATGTATATGACCGTGACCACAAGATTACGCAGTTTGCGCTGCCATACTGGTCGAATACCTCTTCTAACAGCATCATCCGCGAAATGGTGGGAGAAGCGGATCAGGAGGCAAAAGCGGATTTGGAAACTTTGATTAACGGTGGCACCATCGAAAAGCCGGTACATGAGGACATTACCTACGGCGATATTCATCAGTCGCAGGATAATCTTTGGAACTTCCTGTTCTTTACGGGCTATTTGAAAAAAATGAGCGAACGGAAGGATGAATCAGGTGAGAGTCTGTATCTGAGCATGGCGATTCCGAATACGGAGATTAAGACGATTTACAAAAACTCCATTTCCTACTGGTTCGAGCAAAGGATGAAAGAAACTGACCGCAGTCCACTCGTGCGGGCACTGGAAACGGGCGACTGCGAAGCGGCGGAGGACTTCATTAACCGACAGCTTGCGGACACCATCAGCTACTACGATTATGCCGAGAATTTCTACCACGGATTTATGGCAGGGCTTCTTGTGAACATCGGCGGCTACAGCGTGAAATCCAACCGCGAGAGCGGAAACGGAAGACCCGACATCGTGATTACCGAATTAAAATTCAGAGGCAGAGCGATGATTTTGGAGCTGAAGGTTTCCGAAACGATCAGCGGCATGGAGAAAAAGTGTGAGGAAGGGCTTGCCCAGATTGAAAAAGGCAATTACGCGCAGCCGCTTTTGGATGATGGGCATCAGCCAATCCTCAAATATGCGATCTGCTTCTTCAAGAAAGGCAGCATGGTACGCAAAGCGAAGTAACGAAAACCCCATGAGAAGAGGAAGCAATCTTGCAAATAATTCTCCGGTGACCGGTGCCACAAAAAATACCTCCGCAAACTGTAACAGTATATGCGGAGGTATTCGTTTTGTTATGTATATATTTTTTATTTCGCCTTCAGTCTGTCAACTTCAGCAAAGTGCTCTTTGGTGAGTTTGAATACCACCGGTGAAAGTGCAAACAACGCAATGAAGTTCGGAATTGCCATAAGACCGTTGAAGGTATCTGCGATATCCCATACCGCATCGATCGGGCTTACGCAGCCGACTACGATGATGATGCAGAAGAAAATCTGATAAGGCTTAACTGCTTTCATTCCGAAGAGGTACTGGATGCAGCGTGTTCCGTAAAGGGACCAGCCGAGGATTGTGGAATATGCAAACATCATCAAAGCAAGGGCAATGAAAACTGCGGAGATCTTGTTGCCCCAGATCGTTCCGAATGCGGAAGTGATGAGTTCGCTGCCCGGCTTTTCGCCGAATGTGATATCAACACCGCTGATGATGATAGTGAGCGCTGTCAGTGAACAGATTAGGATCGTATCGATGAATACTTCGAAAATACCGAACACACCCTGCTGAACCGGCCCTTCGCAGTTTGCCGCAGCGTGTGCGATAGGCGCTGAACCAAGACCTGCTTCGTTAGAGAATGCGGATCTTCTCAGACCCCAAACGATTGCGTTCTTAAGCAGAATACCGCTGCCTGCGCCGACAACAGCCTGCGGATTGAAAGCAGCAATGAAAATCTTGCGGAATGCTTCTCCGACCATGTCAATATTGCCGAAGATGACAACTAATGTGAAAATGATGTAAACGATACTCATAATCGGAACGAGTCTTTCGGTTACGGAACCGATTCTCTTGATACCGCCGAACAAAACGCCTGCAGTCAGAAGAGCCAGCGCGATACCGATTACCCAGTCAACTGCCGCTACATTTGCAAAATCAGGCGCAAACGCTGCAATCGCGCCCTTGATGGAGTCGTTAATGGAGTTTGCCTGCGACATGTTGCCGATACCAAACGATGCCAGAACTGCGAAAGTGCAGAATAAAATCGCAAGCCATGCCCATTTCTGTCCAAGACCGTTCTTTATGTAATACATCGGGCCTCCGACCCAGTCGCCTTTCGTGTCCTTTTCACGATAACGAATGGAAAGCGTAACTTCGGCATATTTGATAACCATGCCCAGGAGTGCTGCCAGCCAGAGCCAGAAAATTGCACCGTATCCGCCGAGTGCGATCGCCTGGGAAGTTCCGACGATATTACCGGTACCTACCGTTCCGGCAAGTGCGGTACATACAGCCTGAAGCGGCGTAACTTCACCTTCTCCGGCATCAGTCTTCTTAAAAATCTTACCGAATGTGTTTTTCATGGCGTATCCGAATCTGCGGAATTGTACGCCGCCCGAACCGATTGTGTAATACAACCCTCCGACGAATACGCACGGAAGCAGGATGTAAATCCATGCGACAGTGTTTAGTGTGCCTGCAATAAAATCATATAAAGCCTGCATTTTTGTGTCCTCTCTTTCTTTTTAGCCAATGTCAATGTTAGAAATTAAAAAGAGACAAGCTTTCCGGAAAGCCTGCCTCGTGGTTCTTATGCAAATATTCGTCAATCATAAACAAGTAAGAATGTAAAGCTGAAATACTCCCAAAGTAGGGAGGAATCATTTCTTTCTGTCCTTTTGCCTGAGAGATTGGCGTATTCTTCGCCTTGCACCTTCGGCCCCCGCGTAAGCGGGTGTCTCCAGAACGCTATCCCTTTACAGTCCTCACCGCGCGAGGCGCACCCGGTCGGGCAGGCCGTGCGGAACCTGAGAGTTTTACTCCTTCGGTAGGTTCAACCTTTTCCTGCAAAGTTCATCTAGCATATTCATTTATGTACTTCTATCAGTACAATCACGCAATTCATTATATACAATGCGGGGAAAAAAATCAAGAGGAAATCCTAGAATTTTGTAGGAAAATACAAAAAATCGCCCCGTTAGGAGCGGATTTTTTTGTCATAGAGCGTCAGTGCCAGCACCAGCGCACAGATTTCCGAAGCGGCCGCGGCGGTCCAGACGCCGGCCTCGCCAAAGAAGAAAGAGAATATAAGGACGAAAACCGATGTAAAAATCAGCCCGCGCCCGACGGATATGCTCATAGCCGACTTAGGCAGCTCTATAGACGTGAAATATCCCATCAGCGTAATCACCGCACCGAGAGGGAGAAACGCAGGAGAGTAGAGCCTGAATGCGTGAACGCTCTGCTCGAAAAGCTGCGGACTTGCCTCACTGTCAATGTATACGCCTACGATAGGGTCCGGATAAATCAGCCCGATTGCGAACGCGAGGAGCGAGCATACGCCCGCACAGCAAAGCGCAATCTTAAAAATGTAACGGCAGAAAGATGTTTTTTCTTTGCCGTAGTAATAGCTGATGAGCGGCTGGGTGCCTTGGTTTATACCCATCATGGTCATAAGCACCAGCTGCGAAAAGTACGAAATAATGGTATAAATCACCACTCCGTCATTCCCCGAAATGCTCAGAAGCACACGGTTGAAGACGAAAATACAGATTCCCACGGAAAGCTCCGTCATACAATCGGCAACGCCGAACCTCGTACGGCAGAAAGCTTCCTTCAGCTCTCCGGCATTGATTTTGACGAAGGAAAACTCCGATTTTGCCGAAAGGAAATGCTTCATATATATGCTGAAGGACATCAGCTGTGAAAGCCCCGTCGCGATTGCAGCGCCCGCGATTCCCCAATGGAACACGAGCACAAACAGTGCATCCAGCACGATGTTGCAGCATGCCGCCGCAACGCATGTTTTGATGGCCGTCTGCGGAAACCCGTCCGCCTTGACCAAAACTTCCAAATTGTAGGATGTCATGTAAAAAGGAATAAACGCTGTGATTATTCCAAGATACTGCTTCACATAGTCAATCGTCTCATCCGTTGCACCCAGAAAAAGCGCGACCTCATCAAGAAAGAGCAAGATCGCTGCGGCGACTGTAAGCCCGACCAGAGCAACGGCAATCACGCTGCCGGTAAAAACTTTGTCCGCACCGCTGCGCTCGCCCCGGCCCTTGCATACGGAAGCGCGCGTGCTCGCTCCGACCGCAAAAAGAATTCCCAGTGCGAATGCCGCGTTGACAACCGGCATCGCAAGATTTACTGCCGCCAGTGCATCCTCGCCCACGCCGCGCGCTACGAAGATACCGTCTACCATCGTATAGATGGTATAGACCCACATTGCGGCAACGGAAGGCATAACATAATGGAAGAATTTCGTTTTGATATAACTTTTGTTTGAATTTGTCATTGTTATCACCTCTGTAAACAGCATAAACCCTAGTATCATACCAAGGTCAAGGGGGAATTTGAAAATTTTTTTCTGCTCGCCGCTTGGGAAGGTCCCGGCGCCGCCGCCCGAGGCAGCTTGGGGCCGCCGGTTTCCCGGGAAACCTTGTCATTTGGCAGCTTGGAGCCGCCGAGTCTCGACGGCCCAGGGGCTCGCCGCACACTTAATTCCGGAAGATACTTTTTAAAAAAGAAAATATGTGATATGCTTATAGCAGAGACAGACGCGTGCCGGCGATGCGTAAACAAACGCGTTCCGGCTGACGATGGCACCGGCACTCCCGGAGTGTGCGATTGGACGCACCTCGACAGTGACCGGTGCGCCCCGCGCGGGCATGCGAAAGGAGCAGATGATGAAGGAATATTACAAGATAGGCGAGATCTCAAAACTTTACAATATCGGTACGGACTCGCTCCGCTACTACGAAGAAATCGGCATACTGCGGCCGAGGCGAGACGAAAACGGCTACCGCATGTACAGTATCGGCGACATCCGAACCCTGAACGTCCTGCGCGAACTTCGCAGTATCGGCTTCCCGATGAAAGACATCAAAGCCCACCTCAAGGACTTCGACGTGCAGCAGACGCTGGACATGTTCGCCGAGGCCATCGAAAGAATCAACCGGCGGCAGCAGGAACTCGAATTGCTGAAGAAAAATGTCTCCGAACGCATCGACGAAATCAGTTACTATTTACGCGAAAAAAACACACACGAGAGCATTTCCGTGCAGTCGCTGCCCGAACGCCACATCCTCAAACTCAGCGAAAAAGCGCTCCGTGACGATAACATCGATTTTGTCCTCAAGAAACTGCAGTCGAAATACGAGGAACAGCTCTACATTGTGGGGAACGGTGAAATCGGAGCACTGATTGACAGCGACTGCCTGCTCGAGGGTGAATACGGGTGCTTCGAAGCAGCATTCTACATCGTAGCGCCCGACGAGGAGTTCGACGCCGTGCTTCCCGCCGCAGACTATCTTTGCATGACGGTCAAAGGTTCTTATGCACGGATGCGAGAGGAGTGGAGCAAGCTTTTGGTCTATGCACAGAGGGAAGGGGTCAGCGTCTGTGGCAGCGGCGTCGAACTCTACCTTATCGACAACCACGACACAAATAAGGAGAATGAATTCATCACCGAACTGCAGATTGCCGTTCGGTGATGGCGAGGCGGCAGCAGCACGGCCGCGTGCGGGACTAACCACCCCGCGGCCCGGCATTCCGCGGCCTGGCATCTCGCGGCCTGGCATCTCGCGGCCTGGCATCTCGCGGACTGGCATTCCGCGGCCTGGCATCCCGCGGCCCGGCATTCCGCGGGCGGCTGTGCCATCAAGGGGGAGAAATGTAAAAAAATGGATAATTGTGCATAAAGTAATATCATTTTGCCCCAAAGCGCCTCAAAAATAGAAACCGGAAGCCCGCAAATGCTCCCAAAGAGGCAAAACCGCCTCAGAACGGGCTGTTGGTGCGGACCCGTCGGGCAGGTGCCACCCGGCAAGCCGCCGAGCCATATAAAAAGAGAAATTCCAATGATTCGGGGAATCATTGGAATTTCAACGTTATAGACTGTTCGCATTTGAAGGACCGAAAAAAAGGATGTAGATGAGGCAAATGCGAACCCTTGGTTCAGCCGGGAGCGGAAGCTCGATTTTTCTATCTTTTCGGTCCGATGCCTCAAAAGATAGAAAAATCGACCATTTTATGCACGCCGGCCGCCCCACGCCCGGCCGCTCCACGCCCGGCCGCCCCATAGTCGGTGCCGGGCTACATTTGCGGGAGCAGTATGCCGGCAATTATGCGGCCGACCTCCTCAGAATCAAAACCGCCGTCCGGCCCGTCGCAGGTTACAATCAGATTCTTGGGCTGATAGATGTCGTTCAGATAGTACAACTGCATTTTTTCCCGGTCACGCAAGAAGTACACATCATCGCCGAACATGCCTTTGTGCTCCCAATACAAAATCTTTCCGTTCGCAAGATAAATCGTAAAATCCGGATAAACTGTTATGGGCCTGCCGTGACGATCATGCAAAACCAAGGCTTTTTCGTACACAAATTCAACTCCTGCAGAAAAAAAGCTTTCGGCAAGCATCAACTCCCCCTTCGAGCGTACGAGGAGACCGAAAGAGGTTTTGTGGATGAGATTCTCACGCATGTAGGGATTCTCAGACTGCCGAAGCCAAGGCTTGACACCCTTCGGAGTATAGCTGCCTTTTTTGCGAATCCGCCCTTCGTAAGGCATGCGCTCATCGAAATGAAATTGATAGGCCTTGGGCAGCAAAGCATTTACCGATGCAAAATCCGCGGGCCGATATGCCGCCAAAAATTTTTCCTGCAGAAGGATATTCGCATTCAGACGTTTTTCCGTTTCGGCCACAAAACGCGCAAGTTTCATATCGTTGACAATGTTTAAATCTTCCTTTTTAATATACCTAAGCGCAGTGTCGGTTTTGCGCTTGCATGCGTAGAAAAGCCGACCGCCCTTTTTCTGGCAGACGAGACGCCCGTTAGGCTTGGAAACATTCAACGCGTGTATCTTCGCAAGCATCCGCTTCTCAAAATCCAAATTTATGCTTATACTATTCAAAAGGCTCATGCAGCACACCTCCTATCAATTACAGATAATACCATAAAAGGACTTAAATGTAAACACCCTCAAGATAGAAAAATGTAAAAAATAGGATAATTATGCATAAAGTCATATCATTTTGCCCAAACGGCCCTCAAAAATAGAAACCGGAAGCCCCGGCCGCGGTTCCCGGCACATAAAAAAGGGGCTGTCGCATTAACGGGAATCGTTAGGGCACAGCCCCCTTTCTTTCAT
>OIWT01004909.1_pt1 | contig 10298 bp, 4 predicted proteins | sample 1587701 | NCBI WGS metagenome assembly OIWT01 (sample SAMEA3888904, study PRJEB22519) | human gut metagenome | biome: human gut; feature: human-associated habitat; material: faeces | place: Denmark | collected 2009 | reverse complement strand
TTTATGGCGAGCAATCCATCGTGATACTCATTCCACACCTGCTCGAGCGGTCTCACCGAATAGGTCTTTGGAGTGGGCGGCTTCACTACATTGACAACCTTCGACGCAACCGCCAACATGCTGTCTACATTCAGACGATATCTGTCTTTGCCAAGCTCTACGTTGCTCGATTCGCTGATTCTTTTCGATACTATCTCCACTCCGTTGACATAAGTCACATTCGCAGGCTTCATATTCACTATTGTCATGTTGCCACCACCGTCTATCACAATCTTACAGTGGGCCACGCCTTCTGCAGGCTTGCATCGGCTCACGCAGTTTGGCACACTACCGGCACTGCCCATTGCGGCAGTCTTGGCAGTACCGTTTATCATCAACGATACCAAAAGACGACCATTATCCGATTCCCTGCCTATAAGGATTGTACTTCCTTTCAAATTTTCCACCATGTTCCTTTAATATTGCTTTTGTTTATTTTCATTTCACTTCTTCTGTCCGCCGCCGTTAGCCGTCTCTGAGCACACATTCACAATCGGAATGACATACAGCTCCTTGAGTTTCTTTAGAGCCTCCTTAGATATGTCTATCTGAAATGCGAACATCTCGCCGTCGCTCAAAGTGAGTTTCTGACGCAGTACATTGATGTGATATATATAATTCATATTTACGATATATCGCTTACCAATCCTTGCGAACACCGTAGCTGTCTCCTTCAGGCTGGCATCTATCACATGGCGCATCTGCGACAAGTTCATACACACCGCGCCTTTCAGTTTGTTGCTCATCACGAAATTCGTATAATTGCCCTCAGCCTCGAAATAGACTATCTTCGATATATCGAGTCTGTAAAGCTCATCACGTGAGTTAAGATAAAGATATTTCTTGTTTGTCATATCACTTTTAATTTTTCACATAAACCGGTCTGACTGAACATCCATAATAACGCTGACCGCAACTGACCATGTGGTTCTCGTCAACTCCTATCCAACCAGCTGTTTCCATGAATTCCAGACTATACGCTCTTGCTGATGGACCATCCAGCTCAAGAAGTTCCTGATCCATATTACTATGTTCGTGTACTTTCGGATCACAAAGCTCGCCACACCAGTAATCACCATCTTCATTGTATCCGAATATTCCGTTTTCATTACCAGACCCACATGCCGGAAGAAATATGGAGTTTCCATTCGGACCTGTCACAATCATTCCTTTAACTCGCTTTAGAGTTCCCCAAGTCCATGTACATTCGGTATTCAACTCATCCAGTTGTGCTTTAGTCGGCATCACATAATCAGGACCACAAACAGCAGACGCAACATCATACTTTGTTCCGATAATAGATTGCTGAGTCTGACCTTCCGTTCCGAACATATCATATAAGCTGCTTGATCCTGCTAGAGAATCGATATCAAAATAGTTTTCCATACGATAAGATTGCTTCTGAACCGTTTCACCCCAGGCATATATACCACCTTTTTCGTACGGAGCACTTGCACCTACATTACAACTTGCCCACAATGTTCCGCTTGGCAAGCCAAGATCCACATAATCATCGGAAGATATTGCCTCACCGGAATCTGCAATATAGTCGGGTTTTGTATTCTCTTTTTTATTATTTCCGTACAAAAGCCATATTCCCACACCACATAGGACCAACAACAAGAACACAAGAAACACTTTCTTGCTGCGCGACATTGTTTCATCATAGGAATGGTGTACGTCTTCTGTCTCATCCTTATTTATTTGTTCATCTTCCACAGCGTTATGTTGCCGGTCTTCATGAATGTACGTCATTTCATCATCTTCCGTACCATCATTAACTGTTGGAATTTCTCCGGAGGAAACATCATCACGTTCAATATCCCTGACCATCCCATCCACCGTCTGATAGCGTGACTTCTTGGTCGGTCCCATTGCCTTCTTCACACACCCGATCATGTGTTCACTCACGCCAAGATTACGGAACATCGTTTCCGGAAAACCGTTTTCCAGCAAGTCGGAAGCATGAGGCGGCGTTTGTCCTGTGAGCATCTTATATATCGTCGCACCGAAAGCATAGATGTCAAGCGTAACGGGGAACGTGCCGTCCTGATGATAGTTGGCCTGCTCTATCGGCGCATATCCCGGCGTACCCATTCCTATCGACGTGCTCGACTCAGGTTCGCCTTCAGCCGTATATTGTTTAGAAAGTCCGAAGTCTATGAGTTTCACACGACCATTGCTGTCGTGCATAATATTTTTCGGTTTCAGATCCAGATGCAACATTCTGTACTTGTGCATATACTCCAAAGCCGATGCTATCTCACAGACAACTACCTTTGTCTCATTCTCATCAAGATGTCCTCTACGCATAATATATTTATCAAGATTTTCACCTTCGATATATTCCATGACATAATACGTCGTGTTGTTTTCATCAAAAATCTCAAGGACCTTCACTATTCCTGCATGATGCAACCGTGCGAGATTCTCAGCCTCACGGCGGAACTTACGGCGATAGTCCACCACAAGAGTATTCTTAGTACCTTCAACTGTACTACCATCAACTGCCCTGTTATTCAGATCCGGCATGAAAAACTCCTTAATAGCAACATTCACCTTAACATTCATATTGCCTAACTTGCCATTAAGTGCCACATCTGTAGTTGCCTGATATGTTATACCAAAACTACCATGGCCAAGTTCCTTCACAATCGTGTACTTGCCATTTTGCAAAGTAGTGCCTATACAAAGCGTTTTGACCTTATCTTTTTCCATAAACTATAAAATATGTTTATCCTGTTCTTATCACATTTCATTATATTCAATGTGAGACTTTTTCTTAATTATATCATATTTATTTTGTTCGTTGTGAACAGAAATATATGAATATCAGTGAAAGTACGAACAAAAATATACATACCAATAAAGGCGAGAATATAAAACAATTAAAATTATGGTGTATTTCCATTATAATCGAAACAAACATCAAGTTTGGCGGCAACATCCACCACACACTATGTCCTGCATCACGCAAACGCCTCACCTCCACACTTAACAAAGAAAGAACAAGAATCCACAAAACTGATCCTACAATTATATTCCACATAGCTTCTCCCGCCTCATTATCATAACCTATCATATCATGTATTTCAATTGGAATATTATTATACATAAGCATGAATATAAAAATGAAAGGTAAAATCGTACACACAGGCAACCAAAATTCTACGCGTGAGGCACATCCATGAAAACTGAATATATTTTTAATGAAACTTCCCATCACCATACGATATGTCTGTTTGTTCAGTTTAGGATCCATACATTTATCGTTCCTCACACAAGTTGAAGAATGTTTCATTTCCTGCTCCTTATACGTATTCACTTTGTCAACAATAGTCATTTCATCCGGTTTTATGTTACTCACATCATATCCTGACGAATTCAAATCGTCAAGCATCTCTTTCACATTCTGATAGCGTTGTGATTTTTGCGGGTTCATAGCACGCTCAACAACATCTGCACATTTAGGGCTGACACCTATATTAAACAGCTTGTCTTTCGGAAATCCATTATTGAATATGTCAAAAGCATACGGCGGCGTGTTTCCTGTCAGCATTTTATAAAACGTAGCACCCAAAGCATACACATCAAGCGTTGCAGGGAATGTCCCTTCTTGATGATAATCCGACTGTTCTATCGACGCATACCCCGGCGTGCCCAATCCGATTGTCGTACTTGATTCCGGTTCTCCATCTATCGTATATTGTTTCGCGAGTCCGAAATCTATCAGAATAGCCTTTCCAGAATTCCCTATCATAACGTTTTTCGGTTTCACATCAAGGTGCAGCATTCTGTTTTCGTGCATATACATAAGAGCTTTTCCTATATCTGACAATATCCTGAGAGCCTCCTTCTCATTCAGCCGTCCCTTCTTCTGGATATAATCGTTAAGATTCATACCCTCGATATACTGCATGACATAATACGTCGTGTTGTTCTCATCAAACACGTCGAGCACTTTCACGATGTTTGGATGATTCAGCTTAGACAGATTCTCTGCCTCGCGTCTGAACTTCTTGCGGTAGTTGGCAAAGACGCTTCCGCCCGAGCCTTCCACGCAGCTTCCGTCTGCCGCACGTGTGTTGATGTCACCCATGAAGAATTCCTTCACAGCGACTTTCACCTCAGTTTCCAGCTCTCCGAGGGTCCCCTTCACTACGAACTTTGCCGTAGCGAGATAAGTCACGCCGAAAGAGCCATGACCGAGCGGACGCAATATTCTGTATTTTCCGCCCCTCAACGTCGTCATGTTAGAAAGTACATTCATACGTTTTATCTATTAAATATAAGGTTTCTCTTTACAGTCATATACTTATGCTTTTCCATTCCGGCATAAAACATCGGCCTTAAAAGCGGGAACTTGTCCTTTTTCGAGCTGCTCAGACTAAGACTCCACTTTAATCAAAGGCACCTGACGTGTCTTATGATTTCACGGATTAGCGTGTCTGCCATCATAACGCAAACAATCTTGCATTCATACACGCAAAGATAGTAAAAATATACTTCCTACGAAACAAAAAGAGGAATAAATAGCTAAATAGCCGACCTTAAAAACTCATCAGTTATAAACTGCAGACGCGAGAAGCAGATTCACGACATACTCGGTCACACCTTTATAAAAGTGTGTCCCAATTATGTATATTAAACTGGATACATCTTAGTATTCTATGCTTTTAATTGTCTGAAACACAAAAGATGTCTTTATACCTCATTTATTCCATTCTTTTCGTTCGTCTTTTTCACATTTTAAGATATTTGTATCGGGCCTTAGCTAACTTATGCTTATAATTTATGCAACAGATTTTTCATCTTGGTATATCCTCGTTTTGCTTCCTTCATAAGCCAACACCTTGCTTTAGAATAATCTTATTACACACACGGTCCGTTTTTATAACAAACGACTAAGTTGTTCTTGTGCATATGTATTCCCCTGTTCTGCTGACTTTTCATACCAGGATACTGCCTTTGAGTAATCTTGCTTCACGCCCAGTCCATTTTCATAACAAGTGCCTAAGCAGTATTGCGCACCGGCATTCCCCTGTTCTGCAGACTTTGCATACCAGAATACTGCCTTTGCGTAATCTTGTCTCACGCCTTGTCCGAAGGTATAGCAATATCCTAAGCTGTATTGCGCATCAGCATTCCCCTGTTCTGCTGACTTTTCATACCAGGATACTGCCTTTACGTAATCTTGCTGCACGCCCCGTCCGCTTTCATAACAAGCACCCAAGTTGTTTTGCGCAGCAGCATTTCCCTGTTCTGCAGACTTTGCATACCAGGATAATGCTTTTGCATAGTTTTGCTTCACGCCTTGTCCTAAATAATAGCAATCGCCTAAGTTGTTTTGTGCATATGTATTCCCCTGTTCTGCAGACTTTTCATACCAGTATACTGCCTTTGCGTAATCTTGCTGCACACCATCTCCAAGGTCATAACACAAGCCTAAGCTGTATTGCGCATCGGCGTTCCCTTGTTCTGCAGACTTTGCATACCAGAATACTGCCTTTGCGTAATCTTGCTGCACGCCTTGTCCGAAATAATAGCAACGGCCTAAGCTGTATTGCGCAGCATCATTTCCCTGTTCTGCAGACTTTTCATACCAGTATACTGCCTTTGCGTAATCTTGCTTCACGCCTTGTCCGAAATAATAGCAATCGCCTAAGTTGTTTTGTGCATTGGCATCCCCTTGTTCTGCCGACTTTTCATACCAGTATACTGCCTTTGCGTAATCTTGCTGCACACCTTGTCCGAGGTCATAACACACGCCTAACATGAATTGCGCATCAGCGTCCCCTTGTTCTGCAGACTTTTCATACCAGAATACTGCCTGTGCGTAATCTTGCTGCACGCCCCGTCCGAAGTAATAACACACGCCTAAGCTGTTTTGTGCATATGCCTTCCCCTGTTCTGCCGACTTTTCATACCAGTATACTGCCTTTGCGTAATCTTGCTGAACGCCTCGTCCGAAATAATAGCAATCGCCTAAGTTGTTTTGTGCATTGGCATCTCCTTCTTTTGCAGCCTTTTCATAACTTCTGAAGTTCTGATTATCCCTATCTTCATATGTTGTCTCAGAGGAATGCATGGTATCAGGAACAATTACAGGAGTCGTGGAAAGGGAATCATCGACATTCTCATAACGTTTACCTCGTAGCGGATTCATGGCTGATGCCACATTCTTAATAGCATTTATAATGGTACCACGCTTCTTCAACGGGCTATAAGATCTTACATCATCACATTCAATATCCCCGACCATCACATCTAACGACTGATAGCGTGACTTCTTGGTCGGTCCCATTGCCTTCTTCACACACCCGATTATGTGTTCACTCACGCCAAGACTACGGAACATCGTTTCCGGGAAACCGTCTTCCAGCAAGTCGGAAGCATGAGGCGGCGTTTGTCCTGTGAGCATCTTATATATCGTCGCACCGAAAGCATAGATGTCAAGCGTAACGGGGAACGTGCCGTCCTGATGATAGTTGGCCTGCTCTATCGGCGCATATCCCGGCGTACCCATTCCTATCGACGTGCTCGACTCAGGTTCGCCTTCAGCCGTATATTGTTTAGAAAGTCCGAAGTCTATGAGTTTCACACGACCATTGCTGTCGTGCATAATATTTTTCGGTTTCAGATCCAGATGCAACATTCTGTACTTGTGCATATACTCCAAAGCCGATGCTATCTCACAGACAACTACCTTTGTCTCATTCTCATCAAGATGTCCTCTACGCATAATATATTTATCAAGATTTTCACCTTCGATATATTCCATGACATAATACGTCGTGTTGTTTTCATCAAAAATCTCAAGGACCTTCACTATTCCTGCATGATGCAACCGTGCGAGATTCTCAGCCTCACGGCGGAACTTACGGCGATAGTCCACCACAAGAGTATTCTTAGTACCTTCAACTGTACTACCATCAACTGCCCTGTTATTCAGATCCGGCATGAAAAACTCCTTAATAGCAACATTCACCTTAACATTCATATTGCCTAACTTGCCATTAAGTGCCACATCTGTAGTTGCCTGATATGTTATACCAAAACTACCATGGCCAAGTTCCTTCACAATCGTGTACTTGCCATTTTGCAAAGTAGTGCCTATACAAAGCGTTTTGACCTTATCTTTTTCCATAAACTATAAAATATGTTTATCCTGTTCTTATCACATTTCATTATATTCAATGTGAGACTTTTTCTTAATTATATCATATTTATTTTGTTCGTTGTGAACAGAAATATATGAATATCAGTGAAAGTACGAACAAAAATATACATACCAATAAAGGCGAGAATATAAAACAATTAAAATTATGGTGTATTTCCATTATAATCGAAACAAACATCAAGTTTGGCGGCAACATCCACCACACACTATGTCCTGCATCACGCAAACGCCTCACCTCCACACTTAACAAAGAAAGAACAAGAATCCACAAAACTGATCCTACAATTATATTCCACATAGCTTCTCCCGCCTCATTATCATAACCTATCATATCATGTATTTCAATTGGAATATTATTATACATAAGCATGAATATAAAAATGAAAGGTAAAATCGTACACACAGGCAACCAAAATTCTACGCGTGAGGCACATCCATGAAAACTGAATATATTTTTAATGAAACTTCCCATCACCATACGATATGTCTGTTTGTTCAGTTTAGGATCCATACATTTATCGTTCCTCACACAAGTTGAAGAATGTTTCATTTCCTGCTCCTTATACGTATTCACTTTGTCAACAATAGTCATTTCATCCGGTTTTATGTTACTCACATCATATCCTGACGAATTCAAATCGTCAAGCATCTCTTTCACATTCTGATAGCGTTGTGATTTTTGCGGGTTCATAGCACGCTCAACAACATCTGCACATTTAGGGCTGACACCTATATTAAACAGCTTGTCTTTCGGAAATCCATTATTGAATATGTCAAAAGCATACGGCGGCGTGTTTCCTGTCAGCATTTTATAAAACGTAGCACCCAAAGCATACACATCAAGCGTTGCAGGGAATGTCCCTTCTTGATGATAATCCGACTGTTCTATCGACGCATACCCCGGCGTGCCCAATCCGATTGTCGTACTTGATTCCGGTTCTCCATCTATCGTATATTGTTTCGCGAGTCCGAAATCTATCAGAATAGCCTTTCCAGAATTCCCTATCATAACGTTTTTCGGTTTCACATCAAGGTGCAGCATTCTGTTTTCGTGCATATACATAAGAGCTTTTCCTATATCTGACAATATCCTGAGAGCCTCCTTCTCATTCAGCCGTCCCTTCTTCTGGATATAATCGTTAAGATTCATACCCTCGATATACTGCATGACATAATACGTCGTGTTGTTCTCATCAAACACGTCGAGCACTTTCACGATGTTTGGATGATTCAGCTTAGACAGATTCTCTGCCTCGCGTCTGAACTTCTTGCGGTAGTTGGCAAAGACGCTTCCGCCCGAGCCTTCCACGCAGCTTCCGTCTGCCGCACGTGTGTTGATGTCACCCATGAAGAATTCCTTCACAGCGACTTTCACCTCAGTTTCCAGCTCTCCGAGGGTCCCCTTCACTACGAACTTTGCCGTAGCGAGATAAGTCACGCCGAAAGAGCCATGACCGAGCGGACGCAATATTCTGTATTTTCCGCCCCTCAACGTCGTCATGTTAGAAAGTACATTCATACGTTTTATCTATTAAATATAAGGTTTCTCTTTACAGTCATATACTTATGCTTTTCCATTCCGGCATAAAACATCGGCCTTAAAAGCGGGAACTTGTCCTTTTTCGAGCTGCTCAGACTAAGACTCCACTTTAATCAAAGGCACCTGACGTGTCTTATGATTTCACGGATTAGCGTGTCTGCCATCATAACGCAAACAATCTTGCATTCATACACGCAAAGATAGTAAAAATATACTTCCTACGAAACAAAAATAGAGATAAATAGCAAAATCTCATTTCTTCAGAAATTCAACTGTGATGAACATCAATAGTGAGTGATGGTGTAGAAAATGAATCCGTAACGTGATGTTTTTGTGACATGGAAGACATCGGAGCACTTTCAAATCGTAACCGGATTCTGATTTTTCGGTCTGAGTTTCCGATTCTACCCCGAAAAATAAGCGAGTATTAGCGGACTGAGTTGTCTTCGGCTCAAATACGCGAAAAATAAGAGGTTTTTATAAAATATTGAATAGTAATGACTTATGTTTAAGGGGTAGTTTTCCGCATTGCAAAAAGCACCATTTCGGCTTGCGAAATGGGCCATTTCAGGGGCCAAAATAGGCCATATTGCATCCTGATATGGGCTTTATCGCACTGCGAAATGGGCAATATCGGAAAGCAAGAAGCACTTTTCGAACTATGGTATAGGGTATATCAAAAGGCTGTTCAGTACAAAATAGGCTTTATAACGATGTATTTAACATTCCTTTACACCTCTTTTGCGAATTTATTTTGTCAAAATAATGTCAAGAAAATTTGTAAATCGGACTCACGGGTTTTCAATAAATGCGATGATATGGGGCGCAGGAAAGGATACAAAGATATGATTCGGACGGGAGATTATGATTTACCGACCGGGGAAATATCGATTTATTACTGCTATAATGTCAATTTGTAATGGCTGTAATGACGAGTTATTATTATGGCGATATAAATTCATTTAGTGACAATATCAATCTATTTTTTACACCAATAATAGTTTATCATTACAGCAATATAGATTTACCATTACACCAATGACAATCTTTTATCGCGGCGGTTTCAATTTTTTATTTCACGAATAATGATTTATCATTGCGGCAATATAGATTTATCATTAATCAGATATAAATTTATTATTAACCGATAATCATCCTGTCACTATTCACATCACCCCACACTGTCTGAAAGTTTTCCGGCATCATACAGCGCATCTCGAACAAATCACTCCACGACAGAAATTATATCAATCCGAATATTCACCCGATTCAGCGTGGCTTCACGAATAAAATCTATTTTCACGGAATCACCATTGAGCCACACAAAGCGCGACAATGTCCATCATATTGGACATTCCGCGATACATTAATGTGCTTCTTTATTTTTTCATCAATATTTATCGGGAGAACAATGAAAGCCGTAAGCCGCGACGCTTACGGGATATACATAAACAAAAAAGGAACCGCTTGATGCAGTTCCTTTCGTGCGCTTCAAGATGGGCTTGAACCAACGACCCCCTGATTAACAGTCAGGTGCTC
>OIWT01004908.1_pt1 | contig 10299 bp, 4 predicted proteins | sample 1587701 | NCBI WGS metagenome assembly OIWT01 (sample SAMEA3888904, study PRJEB22519) | human gut metagenome | biome: human gut; feature: human-associated habitat; material: faeces | place: Denmark | collected 2009 | reverse complement strand
AACCGGCATCAATTACAATATCGGCAGCATTTCAGTATTCCATAAAAAATATCCCGATCAGCCCATAATAGGCTCGGAAAACAACAGCGCCGTCACTACGCGCGGTTGCTATAAAACCGACAACGACAAGCATGAACTTGCCGGTTACGACGATGAAACGGTGCCGTGGGGTCAGACTGTGCGCGAAACATGGGATTTTGTGCGCAAAAACGATTATTTCGGCGGAATTTTCATCTGGACGGGCTTCGATTACCGCGGCGAACCCACCCCGTACGAGTGGCCCAGCGTGTCCTCGCAATTCGGTATACTCGACACCTGCGGTTTCAAAAAAGACTCGTTCTATTTCAATAAAGCGTGCTTTACCGATAAGCCAACTATTCACGTAATGCCGCACTGGAATTGGCAGGGCGGACAGACTGTTAAAGTTGCCGCCCCCACCAACTGCGAAGAGGCAGAACTTATATTAAACGGCGTCAGCCTTGGAAAAAAACCGTGCGATTGCATCCGTACTCCCGTATGGGAAGTAAAATTTCAGCCGGGAACGCTGGAAGTTGCAGGTTATATAAACGGCAAAAAAGTTGCTTCCGACAGCGTGACAACTGCCGGCGAGCCTGTTAAAATAATTGCCCAAGTCGATAAAACGACTCTTATAGCCGACGACTGCGACGCTGCTGTCGTAAACGTGTCGCTTGCGGACGAAAACGGAGTATTTGTTCCCGAAAGCGCGCAAGAGATAACCTTCGAGGCAATCGGAGATATTTACGTTCGCGGAGTGGGTAACGGCGATCCCAACAGTCACGAGCAAGACTCGGCAAACTACCGCAAGCTTTATAAAGGCAGATGCCAGGCGATAATATCCGCAAAATGCGGCGGCAAAAGCGGAACGCTTATCGTAAAAGCCGACGGCGTCGAAAGCGCAAAAACAGAATACACGCTTATTGTTTCGGACGAAAAAGTAATTCGCGGTGCAAGTGCGGGCTGTATTTCCGAAATGACGATGTCGGCGATAACGCTCGAAAAACCCGATCCGCTTGTAAAAATCGCGGACAACGACATGAATTCGTTTACGCCGGTAAGTTGCATCGGCAGCCATCAGAACGACTTCCACAACGGTTGGAGAGTTTACCGTTTTCACGCCAAATTGCCCGAAAACTGCAAATACGGGTTTAGTTTTCTCAATTTCGTGTCCGATCACACCGAAGTGTACGTGGACGGTAAACAGGTTTTTGCCACCGACGAAAAATTCGGGTGTTTTTACGGCGGCGTACAAAGAGTTTCCTTTTCGTTCGAGGCGCAGCCCAATGACAACGCCGAATTCCGTATTCTTCTGCATGAAACCGACGCAGGCTACGGCGGCATGCGTGACGGCGTGGACATTATAACTATCGGAAAAGACTAAATCGTTAAGCGAAACGTGGAAAAACGCACAAATCATTAAATAAAACGAACAAATCGTTAAATATTTAATATTGCAAAATCGCCCGCAACGTGATATAATCTAATATGCAGACAAGGAGAAAACATGCTCGGAAAAATAATCTGCGATCTCGCTCCGAAAAAAAACAATCCCCGTAACAGCGAAGGCGCGTTCATCGAACTGAAAAGCGGCAGAATAATGTTTGCCTACACGCACTATCTCGGTGACGACGGCGACGACGGAGCTCCGGCGGAAATACGCGTGTTTTACCTTTCTTCGGACGGCGAAACGGTCGGAAAAGAACATAAAATAGAAGGACTCGTGCCGGATAACGTCGATTTTCAAAACTTGATGTCGGTTTCTCTCGTGCGCACCCGTAGCGGCAGAATAGCGATGATTTATCTTGTCAAGCACCGCTCGTACAACTGCACGCCGTATATCGTTTTTTCGGACGACGAAGGCGCGTCGTGGAGTTGCCCCAAGCGCATAATAGAAGAGAACGGATATTTCGTGCTTAACAACGACCGCGTGATAACGCTTAAAGACGGACGGCTTTTGCTTGCCGTGGCGCATACGCCCTTTGAGTTAAGTCCGGAAGCGGACGGAACGACGTGGAAAAAAGGCGTTAAAGGTCTGCCCGCCGACGTGTGGGTGTACGCGTCATCGGACGAGGGCGATTCGTGGAGCAAAATATCCGAAGTGCCATATATCTATTCCGACCGGCAGTATTTCACCTGTGGTTGGCAGGAACCGGGACTTATACAATTAAACGACGGAACGGTACGCATGCTTATCCGCACCGAACTGGGCAGAATTTACGACTGCTTTTCGTCGGACGGCGGGAAAAGCTGGACGACGCCCGCGCCATGCGAATTTACCGCGCCTATATCCCCGATATGTATGAAAAGGCTGTCCTCGGGAAAAACGGTGTACGTGTGGAACCCGGTGCCGCTTTATAACGGCAAAAGTCAGGACGTGGACGGAGTGTGGACGGGCTCAAGAAATCCGCTTGCGATAGCCGCGCTTTCGGACGGCGAAAGACTGCGGAAAATATCCGAAGTCGATCGCGACGAAAAAAGAGGATTCGCATACACAGCCATTTACGAACTCGGTAGCGGATCGCTTCTTCTGGGCTATTGCGCGGGAGGAGTGGAAGACAAGGGTATGCTCAATCGTCTGCGCATAAGAAAAATAAGTAAAAACGAAGTAGAACTGTTGTAAAAAGCGTTTTACGTCAAAATTAATATAAAAAGGAGCAATATTATGGTAAAAACTACACCCGCAATGGGATGGAACACCTGGAATACTTTCACCGGCGACATAAACGAAGAACTTGTGCTTCGTTCTGCCGACGTTATGGTGGAAAGCGGACTTAAAGATGCCGGCTACGAGTATATCGTGATCGACGATTGCTGGAGTATGCACGAGCGCGACGAAAACGGCAGACTGCAAGCCGATCCCGAAAAGTTTCCGCACGGAATGAAATACGTAGCCGACTATATTCATTCCAAAGGACTTAAATTCGGCATGTATTCATGCGCCGGCTCGATAACCTGCGCGTCCTACCCCGCGTCGTACGAACACGAATTTATCGACGCGAAAACTTTTGCGGAATGGGGCGTGGACTATCTCAAATACGACTACTGCTTTCATTCGATAGGCACTCCCGGACACCTTCTCTATAAAAGAATGGGCATTGCGCTTGCCAACAGCGGAAGAGATATTCTTTTCTCGGCATGCTCGTGGGGCGCAGACGACACCAGAGTGTGGATTAAGGAAACGGGCGCAAACAGCTGGCGTTCCACCGGCGACATTTTCGATAAATGGGAGTCGGTTAAGGACATAATCAGATATCAGACCAAGTATATGGAATACAACGGTCAGGGCTGCTTCAACGACATCGACATGCTCATCGTCGGAATGAACGGAAACGGCAACATCGGCAAAACCAACGGTTGCAGTTACGGCGAATATTTCACTCATTTCGCGTTCTGGTGCATGTTCGGATCGCCTTTGATGCTGGGCAACGATATCCGCAATATGAGCGAAGAAACGCGCAAAATCGTCATGAACAAGGCTCTTATCCGCATAAATCAGGACAAAAAGTGCTGCCAGCCGTTCTTTATCCGCAAAATGGAAAAGAACATGAAGCGCTCCAACGATAACGACGTGTACTATTCCGATTATCCCGAAAACGAAATACTTATGGCTCGTTACCTCGACGACGGAAATATCGCAATCGGCATGTTCAACCTCGGCGACTCGGCAACAAACAAATGGAACGGTACTTTCCTCACCGAATCGGTGGGCGTTCCCGAATCGAGCGGAAAGAAATTACGCTTAACCGACGCGGAAACCGGCGAAGTCATCACCTCGTCCAACGGCGTGGTCGAGCCGCGCAACGTCGAACCGCACTGCAGCGCGGTATATATTGCGGAAGTCATAGATAAATAATGTCGAAATGCGTATGCTGCGGAAGAGAAACCACCGCTTTCGAACAAAATCTGACGAGAAAGTTGATAAATCGCTCAGCCGATAAATTCTTCTGCAAAACCTGCCTTGCCGAAAAGTTTTCCTGTACGGAAAAGGATCTTGACGACATGGCGGAAAAATTCAAAAAACAAGGGTGTATGTTGTTCACATAACGAAGAACGCACGGTCGTGTATTTCGGTCGTGCGTTTTCGTATAACCGGCATAATAATTAAGGCTGTCGGGCTATCGGAATTTTTACAGATAATTTGCAAAAAATCGATTGACAATATGGTTTTGCGGTGCTATACTATAACCGACCTATATGGTAGGTTAATGGAGAAACGCTTATGCATGAAAACCGAAAAGTTATCGCAAGCGAAAACCGAAGAAGCGGTCGATGTCGCATGAAAAATTGAAATTAAACTATAAAAAGCAAAAATTCAATTAAATCCGATGCGCATTGGCGCAAAAATCAAGGAGATAAAATTATGTCTAATTATTATACTTCTGCCGATCAGCTTATCGGCAGCACCCCGCTTCTCGAACTTACTCATCTGGAAAACAAATTGGGCTTAAAAGCGAAAATTCTGGCAAAGCTCGAATACTTCAATCCCGCCGGTTCGGTAAAAGACCGTATAGCAAAATATATGATAGAAGACGCCGAAAAGCAGGGTAAATTAAAGCCCGGCTCGGTAATAGTGGAACCCACTTCCGGCAACACCGGAATAGGTCTTGCCGCAGTAGGTACGGCAAAAGGCTACCGTGTTATTCTCACTATGCCCGAAACTATGTCGATAGAACGCAGAAAGCTTATTAAAGGCTACGGAGCGGAAATCGAACTCAGCGAAGGCGCAAAGGGCATGAAAGGTGCCATAGCAAAGGCAGAGGAAATAGCTTCTTCCACTCCGAACGCGATAATTCTCGGTCAGTTCGTCAATCCGGCAAATCCGCTGGCGCATTACGAAACCACCGGTCCCGAAATATACGCCGATACCGACGGCAACGTCGATTACCTCGTAGCGGGCGTCGGAACGGGCGGAACGCTTTCGGGAACGGGCAAGTTCCTTAAAGAAAAAATCAAAAACGTAAAGGTAGTGGCGGTTGAACCGGCAACTTCGCCGGTACTGAGCAAGGGAGTTTCCGGTGCGCATAAAATTCAGGGCATAGGAGCGGGCTTTGTTCCCGATACGCTGGACACAAGCGTTTACGACGAGATTATCGCCGTGGAAAACGAAGACGCTTTTGCTTTCGGAAAACTCATCGGAAAGTCCGAAGGCGTACTTGTGGGCATTTCGTCGGGAGCCGCGCTTAAAGCCGCCGTCGATATTGCAAAAAGAGAGGACGCCGCAGGTAAAACCATAGTGGTTATTTTCCCCGACAGCGGCGACAGATATTTGTCCACGCCCCTGTTCGAGGAATAATTCCGTGGTACAAAATTACGCTTTAAGATAAATCTCAACCGATATTCTTTGATAGTTATGCATCGCTTTTAAAAGGAAAAACGGCGTTTCGGGACTGTTTCCGACGCCGTTTTTTCTTATGCCGGAAAGGGCTTTGACAGCAGACTTTCGGTTTGCATAAAATTTGTAAAACCGTTATAAGAAAAAACGGTTTTATTTTTCCGCTGAAAAAACAAAACCGTAAATTTTTCCGGATATCGAAAAAATATACCCGAAAATGCAAAAAATAAAGCCAAAAACGGACAAAGTCGAAAAATATCGAAGTATATTTTTAAAAGCTGTAAATGTAAAAAAACGATTGTGAAAAATTATGAAAAAGTATTGACAATCGTGTGATTATCGGATATAATAGCTACAAGGCATTAGCCGTAACAGTTAAATAAACCATAATCAGGAGGTATTTGATGAAAAAGAAACTGGCAATGTTGTTGGCATTGGTGCTGGCATTCGGAGGAACGAGCGCAGCTCTTCTTACGTCGTGCAAGCCTACCGACAATCCCGGCACAAACGAGCAGGAAAGCGAATATAAAGTTCGTTTCCTGAAAGAAGACGGAACTCTTATAGAAGAGAAGACCGTCAAGCACGGAGAAAAGGTAGAAGCAGTCACCGCGCCGGCAAAAGAAGGCTACACCGCAGAATGGGTAGACAAAGACGGCAACGTGGCAGACCTTGAAAAGGCAGTCACGGCAGACGCAGAGTACAAAGTTCGTTACACTGCAAAAACCGACGTTGCGTACAAAGTAGAGTACTATTTTGAAAACGTCGAAGGAGCATACGAGCTTGCCGCAGCAGAGACCAAGAATCTGACGGGAACGACGGGCGCGACCGTAACCGCACCCGAAGTGACCAAAGAGCATTACACGCTCAACACCGAAGCCGAGGGCTATCTTGCGAGCGGCGAAGTAAAGGGCGACGGAAGCCTTGTGCTTAAAATGTATTACAAGCTGGACAGAGTAACCGTAACCTTTATGGCAAACGGAGAAACTCTGGACACCAAGCAGGTAATCTACGGCGGTAAAGCAACCGCAACCGACAAAGCCGTACCCGCAAAGGACCAGACGGACGAGGAAGAATACGCTTTTAAACACTGGTCGGCAACCGAAAACGGCGCACCGTACAACTGGAATCTCGAAGTAACCGGCGCAATCACTCTTTACGCCGTATACGAAGAAACCGACAGAACCTATTATGTAACCGGAACGCTCGCAGACGGAGCACTCTGGTATCTTGCAAAAGACGCAGAAGGATCTGCCGCGTGGGTTGAAGACGAAAAGTATTCGAACGGCGCAATCGGACTTAAATACAACGAAAACTTCGTGTTCGCACTGTATATGGCACCCGAAATGGAAGGAACTCCCGTCGTAAAGGCAATCAAGCTTGACGACAAGGGCGCAACCGTAAGCGAAGAAGAACTCACCGCAAACGAAGGATTCTATACGGTTCAGCTTGACAAGAACGTCCGCATCGAAGTAAGCGGAATCAAAGTCAAGACCTATGAACTTCAGCTTAACGCATCTTTGGCAAAATACGAGCAGGATTGGGCATATAAAACCAATACCGAAGACGTAATACTGGCTGTTACCGACGAAAACGGCGAAACCACCTATCACGAAAAAGCGCTCACCTCTAAAATCGCACTGCCCGCAGGCGTTTACAGCGCATCGCTCGTTGTTTCCGACGGAAACGGCGGTTACACCACTCTTGCCGAAATCGAAGAATTCGAAGTAAGCGCGGACGCACTTACCGAAGGCAAGTTTGTCGTTCCCGGCGAATACGTAATGTACGACGGATCGTATGCAATCGAAGGAGCAATCGGAGATTGGGTAAGCAAAGGCGGCAAAGTTTATTCCACCGGCGACGCAACCGGTTCGCCCACAGTAGCTTTCAAAGATTTCGCACCCGGCAAGGCGGATTTCGTGGCTATGGCAAGCTATAAGCTCGATACCGCCCAGCAGAATCTCGAATCTGACCCCACCCTCGGCTTTGTTTTCAACGACGGAGACAAGCAAGTATTCCCCGCGCTCAACCGTAACGGAATGCGCCTCAGAGCAGGTTTCGGAACAACCAGCGCCAACAAAGACGTTGGAGGACTGTTCCCCAAATATGCACTTGGAAACGGCGCCGATCACTACGACAAGCTCACCGAAATAGTAGTGAAAAAAGACGGAGCGATGTATTTCTTCGTTACCGCCGAAAGAACGGATAACACCGCAATCGCAAAAGTAACCGGCAAGCTCATCGCAGTTGTCACCAAAGACGCGATATACACTTGCAACGGAACAACTTATGTAGCAAGCAGCGCAACTACTTCGATGTTCGATGAGGGCATTTCCAGAGTCAAGATGACTTTCCAGATGTCCAAGTCCTGCTACGGCACCATTTACGGCTATGCGTACAGCACCGACGCAGCCGTAATCGACTCGTATCTGACTAACGTCGATCTTAAAGCAACCGTAACCGTAGACGGAGAAGAGAAGGGAACTTACGATCTTGTCCGCGGCAGCGAAAGCAATCTTTACGAAAACAACATAGCAATCCAACTGCCCGCAGGCAAGATTGCAAAAACCGTAACCGTAAACGGAGAAGCGGCACCCTATGAAGTAACCGACGACGGAATTGTGGTTGCCGTCAATGCCGGATTTACCGGAGCATATGCTATTGCCGTTACCACCGAAGACGGCGCATACGTCAAACTCACCGGATACGTAATGTATGACAGCGAAGGCGTACTCGCGGCAAAAGTTACCGACGGAAAGACTGTTGCGTACACCGACGCAAACGGTAAATTCGAACTTCGCGCTCTCGCGTCCGAAGCATACTCTATTACCGTTCAGGTAAAGGGTTACAAGCAGGAAACTGTCAACGTAACCGATATTACCAAGGAAATCGAAATAAATCTTTCTCAGCTTATGATGGGCGGCACCGCAATGCTTAAAGAAGTAGAATACGGCACGAGTTACACTGATATACTTCCTATGACTTCAGGCGGAAAAGAACTTATGTACGAGCAGGGATTTGACGCAAACGGCAACGAAACCTATACTTCGGTTGCTTCCAGCGAGTTCCGTCATCCGATCATGTTCCGCAACATCGCTTCGAATAAGTTCATCGTAAAAGGCTCCATCAAGTACAACACCATTGCAGATAAATGGATTCGTATCGGATTTATTGCCCGCGACGAAAACGGAACGATAGGCTCTTTGATGTACTACGGCAATTCCGGTCTGAACTACATTTCGTCCACTACAGCTGCTGGTTGGGCGGTTATAAACGGTATCGAAAATCTTTCCAAAGGCTCCAACGGCGACGAAAACGGATGGAAGACCGGCAAGTGGGAAGTAGCAATGGCTTACGATAACGGAAAAGCAGATTTGTATCTGCGCAACACTCTGTACTTCGGTACCGACAAGTGGTATCATCTGTACAGCGGCAATATGATCACCAGCACCGGCGACGTTCTTACCGGACCTGTGGTTGTAGGTATGTATGAAACTCAGAACAAGAACTCTTCGTTTGTGATGAGCGACTTCTTTGCAAGCACCGCAGACAACTTTGACAATCTTATCGAATTTGCAAACACCGACGCCCTTGACGTTCACACCGTAGAAAACGGCGTAGTAACCGTAAAGGCAAAGGAAGGCTACGAAATCACAGATATCAAGCTCGGAGCAAATTCGTACTTCGCACAGGCAACCAACGACAACGGAACTTATTCGTTCACGCTTCCCACAATATGGATGGTTGACGGAAAGCAGACCGTAAGCGTTACTGCCATTGAAAAGAGCAGCATGGTGAAGGTCGGAGGAAAAGTAACCCTCGGCGCAGCATGGACTAATGCTTACAACACCGAAAACATCACTCTCAACATAAAGAACGATGAAAACGAGTTCAACGTAAACGCAGGTGCGGACGGAACATGGAGTCAGGACCTTCCGAAAGGAACGTACACCGTAACCTTCACCAACGGAGCGCTTGCCGACACCGCAACTCTCGAAGTAACCGGTGAAGCAAACGATAAGAACTTTGTTCTCGAAACCAAGACCAAGGGATTCTTCAAAAATCTCCGCGGCGGAAACTTTAATATCGACCTCGAAAAAGACGAGCTTACCTTTATTGCTCGCGGAAGAGGCGACGGCGTGGGAGCAACCGATTGGTCTATCGGAAACAGAACGTTTACTCCCGCAACGCAGAAAGTCGAACTTTACTACACTCTTAAAGGAAACACCACCGAAGTGGCTTATCCGTTCTGGGGCATTGTAGTAAAAGAAAAGAATTCCGAAAAAACCGGAAGATTCCTGTTCTGCTCCGGCAATGCTGGCGACATAATCAGCTTCCAGACTATCCACGACTTTGATTCTCGTCTTGACGCCAAGAACTCAGACGGCGGAAATATGCTTTGGGGAGATCCCTGGTTCCGCGGTTATGCCGATCCGGTAGACGGAAACGCACAGTGGGATAAAGGCAGCACTTATCACGAAGACGCAAACTACAACTTGCAGTTTAAGTGGGTGATCGACGGATACAAGGCTTCCTGCTGGATTAAGGGCACTGCAGTTGCACACGGTCCTTACGGCAGAAAAGAATTCAACGAAAGCGATTGGGTTCTCAAACTCGATAACCTCGATATCAAGGCTGCATACGAGGCAAACGCCAACATGGCAGATTCGCTTAAAGATTTGTATGACGCAAACAATCAGTGCTACTTCGGTATCACCTTGCGCCAGGACGAAAAGAAAGTGAACGACGTTTGGGTAGCAAAAGGAGCTCCTCAGTTTGCAAACTTCTCGTTCGTAGTTACCGACAAGGAATAATTAAAAAACTAAACCCTGTTTCGCGAGGGAAGAGGCGCGGGCATTAAACATAATCTCTGAAGAATAAAAGCTCTCTCCTATATAATCTTAAATGCTTTTATTCTTGCTCGCGGCGCAATCGGTTAGTTGCGCACGCCT
>OIWT01004907.1_pt1 | contig 10299 bp, 16 predicted proteins | sample 1587701 | NCBI WGS metagenome assembly OIWT01 (sample SAMEA3888904, study PRJEB22519) | human gut metagenome | biome: human gut; feature: human-associated habitat; material: faeces | place: Denmark | collected 2009 | reverse complement strand
ATCCTACAGATTGTTTGTGTTTCCGTACATAATCCTACAGATTGTTTGTGTTTCCGTACATAATCCTACAGATTGTTTGTGTTTCCGTACATAATCCTACAGATTGTTTGTGTTTCCGTACATAATCCTACAGATTGTTTGTGTTTCCATCATTGAATTGTACAGAACATGTGATTCTGCATTGTATACCCTCACATTATTCTTCTTTTGACATCAATGCCCCTAAACCACAGTAATATGATTAGGAATTGCAACGAGTTGAGTATCAACAGCCGAGTGTATCCCAGGTTTGATGAAGAAGCAACTCTTGCCACTTTCAGGATATGTTTGCTAGACACCTAAGTATCACTGGTTATTATTATAATTGGGAGTTGAACCATCGGTTAGGGGCGACTTATACCATCACCCCGCCACAGTGTGGTTTATTGTATTTTATGCACGGTATTTCTTGAATAGAAGCAAGGTCACTAATTGAAAGCAATTGGGAACATAAGTGGTTCGGTTCTAAAAAATGGTGAAGAAATGCAAAGTAATAGCCAAGGGACAGATCACAATACACCGACTTGGTTTTAGTAACCAACACAGAAGCAGCAAATCCATAACTAAACGGAGTGCAGCTTATAAACGAATGCACTACTCTCTGACGCATGCCTGATCACACACGTATCAATACTCTCATTGCATGGTATACAAATAACACTATTCGTATGGTTTACGTTTGCAGGAAAAGGATTGCTATAGTTTTTGGTACTTTCGCACTCTTTCTTGAAGTTATAGATAGAATTGTGTTGATTCTCTTTCACGATCAAATCAGGAACTCTTGGGTTGGTGAAGAATATGGATTCTTTTACTGGATACTTGAACAGTGATATTTCTCTCGGAAAACAGTACCATCTAAACGCAAAAGAGCATAAGTTGTGGTATTTCAGTTTGTGGGAGGGAGTAGCAATTGGGGGTAATACAAGACTGCGATTAAGCCTATTTGCAATGGTGGAGAGTATATGCAGCGTAGAAGAGATATTCTCTAGTACTCATATAGAACGCACATGAACTACCCTTATTCATGCCTTCAACAGTTATGTACTTTCTAATTCCGCTGTATTCCTGGTTCAAATCCAATTCGTACAGTTTCATCTCCTTAAAACGTAGTTCCTTTCCAAATCTGTCTTTTATATAATTGTTATGTAAGATGAAAGCATCATTATCTAGATATAACACACTACATTACAGAATACCTTGCCGGTCCCAGTAATACTGGTACTTTATGAAGAAATCGTATCCAGTTGGAAACAATGTCTTTGGCAACTGGAAGGCAGATGTATTAGTTTCCTTCAATGCTTCATTAATAGCAGTCTGATCATCAATTCTCACATTCTGAGCAATGGCAATAGCCTTTTCGAATGCACATACAGTCTGGTTTGTCGGCTTTACAAACATAAAACCCGAGCAGATACCGTGTAAATCTGATTGGGCGATAATATCATACCCATTAATTGCATATAAATAGGGGAATGGATTCTTTAGTAGTACCACGTCTGAGTCGATATATAACACCGAATAACCAAATCTTAGTATTTCGTAAATCATGAAGAGCTTCCATCGAATCTTCCTACTAAAGGCTAGTGTGAACGAAGATGAATAGGCGGAATGAGAATCCATGCCTATAGAATGATAATATGCTGGAATGCTGTTTTTCCGTAGCATCTATTGATTAGGGAAGGAATTGTCAATAACTGTAAATGATTCCTTATCCATGCACAGTACAACGAGGTTCTTGTAGGATGAAAGATTGCCGCTTAAGTAACTACTGTTCCACAGGTGAATAAAACCAAAATCCATCATCATCATCAACACAGTGTTATTCACTGCTCTTTTTGACAGGTAATTACTAAAACACACTTCATGGGGTCTCTTATAACAACTGCAGATGGTAGCTACAGAATCATGGGAAGCATTCCTTAAGATATATATCCCTGATAGGTTCAAAAGAAAGTACAACCAGCAAATAATCACAATGCTTAATGAACAATAGGATCGCAAAGAGAGCATCGGTCATAAAAGAAAAGTAACACAGAGCCGGTATATAACGCCCCAAAACAATAGGAGCTGAATTGATACATAAGACCCTTAGCTAAAAGGACAGGACCCTAAACATGGCCACTTTAGATTCTGTTTTTTTACACAACGATAGTTGTTTTCATGCGGTTCAACCAATTATGGGTTTCTTGCATCGACTTTTATTAGCATGTCAAGAACAAAGGAAAACTAATCTGGGACGATCACCTCAATAGAATCAAGGGCATCCAACTGTTTTTGAAAGGCCTCATAACCATCTGTCCAGAGTATGCAATACCTCGAATTCCATATAGACGGGGAGCATTTACCTGTTGTAGTTGTCCTGTGAACAGGCTACCACACATATCCTTCTATCTCAACATGAGTATGCAATATGCGAAGCATAAGGGTATGTTAGTAATGCAGCGGGTGATGGTACACGTCGCCCCTGACCGTTTTATCAACTCCTAATTGTAACAATTGCCAGATATACCTATGAGTTTAAGAAGCAAATCCCTAAAGTGGCAAGAGTTGCTTCGTCGTGCTTCCCGAGATATTGACGAAAACGAGCATTTCGCGGTTGAAATATGCACTGTTTTGGAGCCTTTTGGGGTGTATCTCAGGATTGATGAAGAAGCAACTCCTATCATTCTCAGGATATGTTTGCTAGACTCATAGGTATCACTGGCAATTGTTACAATTGGGAGTTGACAAATCGGTCAGTGGTGATTTGTATCCTTCCACTCATATGAATAGTACAACAAACAAGCAACACCCGAATATACGAACCCACACCTTTCTTTCTACGATAAACTGAACAATTCAATCCCTTTTCCTTTAAAAACGGCAGTAAAGTAACACCCAATTGGTAGGACTGCTGTAATGCAATGGCTAGATCACCAAAACTACTATCACGGGTAACAATTAATCTGTCACACTCCTTAAGGATCATTAAATCAGCAATGGCTCTTTTTGTTGCTTCTTCCCACAATTGACTATTCCCTTTTTTTCCTGTGATTGTCGCACTATGACCGATTTGATACTCCTTCAAGTGCTGGATTCGTACTACATCACTCAGCTTCGTTTGCAAATAGTCAAGAACTGAGGGAGAGTCAGTGGATACAAACACAATAGAAGGCCCTTGTCCCACAATCATTCCCTTCACTTCCTCTATCACCCTATCCACTCGATTCATATTCATGAAAGTTGCATCATTGAGATTACTCAAATGACCACCCATTCGGATTTGCACACCAATACTGTAGAAATGAGTGAATCGAGTTGTATACTGGTTAACAACGGTGCACAATTCAAATGATGGGTTAACGAGAAGTCTGTACAGAACATTATGGATCTCTCTGTGCCGATCCTCATTACTCACATCACTTGGATGGGATGATAGAAAACCAATCCCTCGTAATCTACCATCATACTCTCCCATTTTTCTTCCATTCGTTGCATCATACACTGTTGTGACAACAATGTCAGAGGATGAGTTCATAGGAAGAGGAAACTCATATTGAGGACTGTCATGGGCTGCATAAGGACTGTATTTCCATTCCGTCAGACTTGTGTCTTTCCCTATTGAATTGACTGTGCCATGAAGCATTACTAGAATAGGGTTGTCCAGTATTGGGAAATGGATTGAACAGAAAAGTGCGCATGAAGTCGTGAAAGGAATCCACTACAATTCACTTCACACTACATGAATACCCTTGAAAGCCGCATCAAATAGCACAACTAACACCATTGATGAAATATAACCTCGAATGACATTACCAAATCCACCACCATCATGCAAGTGGAACACTACAACATGCTTCGTTTCATTAATGCGTTCTTGTCGATCATATAGAGTGCTTAACCAGTTATTCAGTTTCTTCTGCCTCTCAACATCGACTATAATAGTGTCTCCTTTAGACACACCATCCCTTAATTCATGTAGAATCACAGTAGCAACAGTTTCATTCTCCACATAGCTCGGTAGTGATAAACTACGAACAATGACGGTGCTATAGAAAAGCAGATTCAGGAAACAAATAATCATTTTGTACTTCCAACAGTTAACTCTTTCCTGAGAAGTTAGGGTCTTCAACAGTCCCATTTGTCCTATTTGTTTTTGGCCCAAACTCGGCTTTGCTGATAAAGAGCTCATTTGGTTGTCCATTCTTTGTACAATAGTCCCTTTGTTGAACAAACACTCATCTATCGATAGATTCCAAACAATCAGGGAGAACACGTCATTCCCGTTCTCTCCATGTTCATCGACAAGAACGATCGCAGTAGAGAAATCTGGAGATGGCAGGACGCTCCACCTGACATGGGTCGCAAACTTGGCCTGGATCGCGATCCCATGGAGTTTGACAGGATATTTAAAATGTCCTTTGAGTGCTTTCAGCACATTGTCAACTGGATGGTGGATGAGGGTAATCCCAACCGAAATCGGTCCACACCGTTCCAGATGTGGTACAAAGGTGCGAGAGCATCCTCTGGAACCCGTGGAACAGTGTCGACCGTTGTAGGTTGTGGCGTCCTGTACCTCTTCAGTGAGGCTTCAGAAATGATCATTTGCAAGTTGCTGGGAGTTGAACCGACTACCTTTCACTCCTATGCAAACATGGTTGTCGAGGAGCTCTTCTCCTGCTCCAGCGAAGTGATCTGTTTCCCGCCAAAAGATAAGCAGGTGTGCATGAGGTGCAGTATGATGGATGCACCATTTCCCGGTGCTCTGTTCGCGATGGATGGGACGTTGTGCATGCTGACAACCAAGGGCAAGCACAACGAGTACGTCGGAAGGAAGAGTCTGCCGCAGTTGTTCTGGTCATTTGCGACTGGAATATGAATGGGGTCCACATCGACAACAACTTCACCGGCCGAACCCAGGACAACACCATGTACATGTCCTCCGCCCTGCACTTCGCAATCGACGGCGAGAACAGTTTTCTGCGTCACGGCGGCTTCATCATCGCTGACGAGGGATTTGCTTGCAGAGAGCATATCCTACGTCCCTACAACAAGAGAACCGACGACCTGGAGAGGATCCTGTTCAACTTCGTTTTCAAGTCAACGCGCCTGCTGGTCGAGAACGCGATAGGGGCGTGGAAGCAGAAGTGCCCCCTGCTGAACACCTTGGTGCACAAGATGGAGCCGAAAGAGTTGGCGAAAACGATCCTCGCGTCAACAGTACTGTACCAGTTGTGGGATGACGAACGAGAAGGTCATGAACGTGGACACGAAGATGTACACGGACAAGGCGAAGTATATCCCATCATGGTTCATCGGGAAGCGCGGCGTGAACCTGCGAGACGAGGTGAAGCGATTCCTGTGTGATAACTGCCAAGAAGCACTCAGCATCCTATCAACCTACAGTCCAGAGGAGTTCATGCTAATGCTGAGTTGACATGTTTGATACAACAAAGCCTATCCCATCACACACTTGCCACATTACCGCTAGAAGCAGGTGACGGGGATGGAACGGAGGGCGTATCATCCCCAGCCTTCTGAGTGTTACAATCACTACTCTTCTGGGTGTTGCCACCTTCAGTAGAAACACCTAGCTCCTTCTTCTTCAGCTCGAGCTCCTCCTCTTCCTCCTCCACCTCCCTTCTCTTCAGTTAGAGTTTCTCTTCTTCTCTCTTTTCCTTCTTCTCCAGGTACTTCTTCTCCTCGTCGACCAAGGAGGAAATGCTCTGCATTAAGCGAGAAGCACTGTTGAGCGTGGCAGTCACCTTATCCCCTATCTCTTTGTCTCGAGCTAGGTACTCCTTCTGGATATTCACCATGTCTCGCAGGCAGGTTGCATCCGTGACACGCTTCTTCTTCCTGGCCACCGACTCCGAGACATATGCCTGATTGCTGGCTGAGTGGGGCTCTGGCTCAGCATCGTCCACCTCATTTGAGGCGGGATTCTGCTGGCTTTCAGGGTTAGCATTGACAACCTAGGAGTCAGTGCCAAAGCAAAGCGCTACAACCGTGGTATCCTCAGCTACTGGAAGACTCTGCACATCCGCCTGCGTATCTGGAGCTGCTTGTGAGTCTGTTGCAGAAGGGGCTGGGAGAGCCTGCTCTTCAGCGGCCGGTACAGGCTCGAGTGGTTCCGATGCCATTTCTGGCAGCGGATGGTTGAAGTGAACACGTGGTGGCATGACTGGATTGGGGACCATTCCCACAGAATGGCACTCCCTCAAGTTTCGCGCAAGAACCATACTCGCATGACGCAGGACATCTCCTCATCCATGAACTCTCTCGCTCTTCCTGCTTCTAACCATGAACGGTCCGGTAGACTCATACGTTCAGGCTGGATAAGCGTTCTTTCCATATCCCTGTTGACAGGCTTCATATGATGCTACTCCATCAATCACTACTTGCCCTGGATGGTCAGTGGCATGGAGAGCCTCTGCCATGTCTTGGTAGGCTTCCATCTGCTCTTGAGTACCCTCCGAACGATGAATCCTCGCTATATCGTTTGCCTATAGAGTAAGGAGTATTGCTGTGCAGCATACTTGAGCATCCCTCCAAAGATCATGGACTTTATCCTGTATGATTCGCAACTCTCGATCCTTCTCTTCAGGAAACGACGCAACATATCTCCGTTGAAATTCAAGCCATGCAGCCTACATATAAGCCACTTCCATCAATCATCGACATGGTACCTTCTTTCACGATCGTGTCTACCGTGGACCATATTGTCTGCATAACCAAGCTCTCTCCACATCTCTGAGAAGATATGACGTAATGCAGCGAGATACTCCGGCTTCCAGTTAGGGCCACGACCTTTCTTTCGAGTTGGAGTCATGTTCTAATCATTCATGCCCGTAGTAGTCCAAAACAAGCGACAGATGCGATGCTGGATAAATATTCTGACGACATGCATTGGTTTGTCGGAACAAGCATGACAAAAGAAGTCACTATTTTGGACGAAGATTTGGGGCAAATGGGACTGTTGAAGACCCTAAGAAATACCCCCACGTTTATACATTCAGCGTAGTATCATTAAAAATTGGCGTGTATTACACCCCTTGCTGTTGCTTCGTGGGTTTTCTTTTGGTGAGTTGTGTAAATGATACCTCATTGCATCCTATTTGTTGCTTCTTTTGTGTCTTGGACCCTTATTATGTGTCAAATAAGCCATATCATAAGCCTTCCTCTGGTTTCAATGGGCAACTATCGTCATTATGGATCCCCAATACGAGATACTATCATTCATAACAATAATGTGAATATGAGCCTGATTGATGAGTATTTCTCTCTTTGGGGACTGCCTAAGAGTATTCATTTCAATGATACTCAAGTGCACTATCATACTCCAAACCCTACTGATAGTGTAATGAATCGAGATGTAAAAGTGTGCTCAAACGATACATTTCTTCTTATGATGCTTCCAATAATAAGAGATGCTTTTGCATTAAGGCAGATCATTCGCAGAGTTATTCCTCAGGGAGTAGTGATTCATGGAAAAACAATTAACCGTATATTTGTTGTTGCTGTGTCTGATGATGAAAGAGATGTGATGAAGACTATTCAACGTGAAAAGAGATTATATGGTGATATTGTTATCTCTCGGCACTATGATCGCTACGCGCTGATTCACTTATCAACATGGGATGGTTATGTGTGGGTTAGGGAATACTGTAGGAGTGCCACTTTTACTGGCAAATTTGATTCTGATGCTATTCATTTTTTAGGGAATTATGTGTCTCTACTGATGCAGTATCCAACGAAACGATTCTTTGGTGGACGGTATAGCGGTGAAAAGACAATGCAAGCTAGAAACAGGTCACTTCCCGTTGGCCTGTATTCGGTTCCATATGATTATCCTTTGGTAAAGCACTTTCAGTCTATTAGTGGAGCAGCAAGTATCATTTCTGTGGATGTTATTGACTATCTCATGATTGGAACGATGTATGAGCCTTATTTTGTATGTGCTGAGGATTTCATGACAAGTGTTATTTTGGATGGAATGGGAATCAAGCCAATATACATGGGTACTGAGTTATTCCCGTATATGGTTTTTAATAACAAATGGTTTTGTGATGGCCGTTTTATGAATCTCTCAAACGTTCCAAACTGTCTTTGTTGCTATCATGGAATAAAAAACCTGACTAAATATAACAATACCATTGCGTTCTTCGGTAACAGGCTATATACTAGTCGATTAACTGATAAAGTCAATTTGAGTAAGCCCTTAAGATGGCCTTGCTACTTGTAACTGCTGATTTTGTAATTCATTTGGCTGCTCTAGCAACCCTTTGATTTGCGTTGGTTTTACTGTTTTTTCTCCTGTTTTTTTACACTACTTACCTTTGTCGATTGGAGTAGTATGCCACTCTTATTTCTAATCCACCTTCTCTTCTATTCTGTTCATGACTATTACACTATATGCAGCCTACTCGTGTTCCATGGGGATATGGAGTGTTGCACCGCCTTTATGCATATTCCCGCGACAACCAGTGTGTTATAAGTACCTGCCTTTTTTTCACCATATTGTCTTTTATTATGTTGTATATTATTGTTATTTCTCTATTCCTCTTCTTTTCCATTCTGAAGAATGTTCTGGATGAAGATAGTGTAAGTGATATTGCAATTGCATCACCAAAGAAGAGCATTTCCTTCTCTCAAGGAGGACAGAGTTATTTAATGGTTGTACGACGCAGTCATAGCGCTTTCTTTCATATCGACGGTTACTCCTCTTTGAAGAATGATCTTACAAGAAAGTATGGACTATCGTTTCACTTCTGGAAAACAAATCTATCCTCATATCCAAACATTGATTATGGAGAGCCAGTTCAAGTAATACACGCGCCAAGTCTGGAGCAATTACCATCACTTGACTACTTGACGCTAATGCTATCCCGTCCATGTGAAGGGGTTCTTCGTCAGATTGTGAGAAACAACACGCGAGAAACGCAGCATCAGCATGGATTCCACACTGTGTTTGTCTTGGCTTCATCCAATGACTCCAGTTGCAAGGAGATGATTGACAAGGAGAGTAGAGAGTATGGAGATATCCTTCAGTTCAATCATCCAGATGGATACCATTTCATCACCCTCTCTGTTTTCCATTCGCTTCAATATATCCAGAAACTGAACCTTCCTGTGAAATACATTGTTAAGACCGACTCAGATTGTGTCATTAACTACAAAATGCTTCAGAAGCGAATAGGGGCTTTGGCTGTTGCTCGTCAGAATGAGTTATACATGGGATGGTGTTGTTATAACAATACGTACAACTACATGCGTAGTTCAGCAAGGAACTATGTTCCAAAGGCTCTCATTAGAGACAAAACGAATATTCCATACTATGCGTTTGGAGGGTGTTATGTGATTAGTTATCACATTCTTCCTAGGCTACTACTCGCCATTCAGCATTTGCCTTTTATTGCTCACAATGAGGATGTTAATGTGGGTAAGGGTATGGCGATGCTGGGTATCCCATGTATTCGTCAATACACCTGGATTACTCTATACGGATGCAAAAATGAAACAGATTGCTTGAAGTATGTTGTCATGCATCCAAGAGAATCTATCCAAGAAACCAGTCGGTTTTATTCCTATCTTACTTCATTCAACGCCACTGTTGAATAGTCGAATGTAGGTCTCCACAGCTTTGTCATGCTATGTTTACTACAAACAAAGCACACTGATTAAGCCCAATTGCTGATGTACTTTGCCTTGCCAACTGTCTAGGAGATGCTGTTTGGAAACAATACTCTGAACTTTACAGAGTTGAACGACAGCTAGGTGTAGAAACCATCGAACTGTATCATCGGGAAGGAACTGGAGATGGGACTGGATAGATGGGTTCTTTTTGTTACTCCCCTAACTGGAAACAATTCAGGTGTATCATTATGGCATCAAGAGCGACAATAGTCATGAGATAATGTGTATATCTAAACAAGTTCAGAGTAACCAATAGCACCCTCATTTAAAGTCTCTTCAGAACCATGTCACTGGGCATGTCCTCACGAGAGATCACACCCTTCACATCGTAAACAAGCTTCTGAGCAATCTCAGGCTTGAAGAGGGCACGGAGGTCCTTCATCGTCATCGCAGCGTACTCCTTGTGAGCCACAGCCATCACCACCGCATCGCAGTCCTTGATGTCCTTCAAATCAGTGAGAGTGACGCCATAGAAGCGCTTCACCTCGTCCTTGGGAGCGATGGGGTCGCAGGAGACGACGTCGATGTCGTACTCCTTCAGCTCGTTGATGATGTCGTGCACCTTGCTGTTGCGGGTGTCGGAGC
>OIWT01004893.1_pt1 | contig 10331 bp, 22 predicted proteins | sample 1587701 | NCBI WGS metagenome assembly OIWT01 (sample SAMEA3888904, study PRJEB22519) | human gut metagenome | biome: human gut; feature: human-associated habitat; material: faeces | place: Denmark | collected 2009 | reverse complement strand
ATCGTGGCCGATCCGGGGGTGATCTTCGTCAAGCAGGCCAGACCGTTCTCGCCATCGATGTTCATGGCGCAAGAACCGCAGATACCCTCACGGCAAGATCTACGGATTACGATCCCACTACCAGTGCTACCTTCTAAACACGAATGTGGGGTCCTGCTCGTTCTTGATCTTGAACAAGGCATCAAGGATCATAGTGCCGCAGCTAGAACGTTATTCCCCACGACCGACAGCTACTCGTTAAGGTCGACAGCGTACTTCTCGTAATGAGGCTTGTTATCTCTCTCATTATCGAAACGGAAGACGCTGAAGATCTTGTAGTTCTTCTAGCCATCAGAAGCACCCGAAACGCCTACGGGCTTGTTCTGGGAAGCATCCACCTTGAGATCGGGAGTCGCGGACAGGAAGCGCTGCGCAGCAACCTGGAAAGCACCAGCATTTCTGCAAAGACCCTTAGCGAGCGTTACGGACTTTGTGGCGAGCATAGCAAACGTTTTCTACGTGAATAAGGGGAAGAAACGCATTCGCGGTCATGACGGCGGGTTTCCCGTTTTGTCGGGGAACGGGGAAATTCCCGCGATTCTTGTATTCCGAGTCATTTGTGCCGTGGAAGCCGCATTTCCATGCCGTACTGCACTCCGCGTTCCCGAAGGACAAAAGGGGCAGAGTACCACGCTATGAATGGGAGATGATTCGAAGTGGGAAGCGAGGCATTTGTGGGTACACTCAATCTGTTTCGACCATCTGATTCCATTGGTTTATTGAAAAAGAGAAAGCGGAGTTTTCCCTCCATTCTCCAGCGCTTCCATATTCGTTTCTGTGATGTCGCACTCCACCTTCTACCTGAAGGAAGTGACTGTTTCCAATTTCAAGTCCTATGGCAATCAACTGACCATCCCCTTTTCGCGGGAGCTGAACTGCATTGTGGGAAAGAATGGTTGTGGAAAGTCGGCTCTTCTCGACGCCATCTGCTGCTGTCTGGGAGTGGACTACCGGAGATTGCGTGTGGAGCGATACAGCGAGTTCATTACCCACCTGGACACCAAGAACCCTGATCAGTGCTCCGTTCAACTCCTCTTTCAGCACACTACGAAGGCAACTGAAACGATTCGCATCCAGTTCTCCTGCGATTCGAAGGAAAACGTAGCGTTGTCTCCTCCCTTCACCGTCACCGCTAGCTTTCGGTACAACGGAAAGAGCCTCAGTCGGGAAAGGCTTCGGTCCGCAGTGCAAGAACAGCTGGGACTGTCCGTCGCCCCGAACCCCCTCTTCCTCATCCAGCAGAACCGCGTCCAGAACTTCGGCTTGGACAGCAGCGCCTTTCTCGTCAACTACATACAGGAGGTGAGAGAAGGCTGAAGCGCTCACTCGCAGACGAATGGAACCAACCAGTTCCTCTCCTTCCTCCGAGACTACTCCAAGGACAGGCAGAAGAGCGAGGAGACCCGGCTCCGCATCCAGCAGAAGCTGCAGGAATGCCGCGCCGCCATCCATCGCAGTGAAGAAGAGGAGCGCGCCTCGCACCGAGTGACGGCCGCCGAAGCGTCTGAGCCCTAGAAGGAGGAGGTGGTGAGGGAGCTGGAGGAGGTGGGGCAGCGGCTGCGAGACCAGGAGGAGCTGCTGTACACCAGCCAGCTCCACCAGCACGAGGCGGGTAGCGTGTAGAGGCGAGTGTGACGCGCAGCGGTGAGCCGCCTCAAGGAGGAGCTGAGCGTGGTGGCGAGACGACGGGAGGAGGAGGAGAAGGCCAACGAGGCGAGACAGCGCGAGAGGATGAAGCGGGAGCGAGAGAGGGCGGAGTGGGTGTGTGTAGCGTGAGCAATGAAGAATGAGGCCGTAGCAGGGGCAGGAGCTGGAGAGTCGAGCCAAGCGCATCGGAGAGGAGATGGGCCAGCTGGAGAGGCGTGGCGAGCAGCAGCGGCAAGCAGCAGACGAGGCGAGCCAGCGTGCGGAAACGCTCGGCGCGGCTATCCGCGCGCTGGAAACCGAAGCAGGCGTTCTCGAAGCGCTGGAGGAGCAGAGGGTTCCAACGGCTTCTCTCCTGGTTGCGACTCTGCTCTGCGTTGACCCTAGCACTACATCGCGCAGTCCGCCATGCCGCAGCCCGCCGCACAGCAGCGAGAGGAGCGCATTCGCCGCTACGACCAGCTGCTGCGCGACAAGAAGCAGCAGCTCGTTCCCATCTCCATGCCGGACTACGACACGGCGCGAGCGCGACTAGCGGCGCGACGCGGCGTTGGGTCCGTGGAGACGGCGGACGGGTACATGGGCCTGTGCCTGGAGTGGCTGCAGTTCCGCCCCGGCTGCGAGGCGTACCTGCCCTGCCTGGTGGCCCTGCTTCAGCCATTCCAGCACGTGCACCTGTGCGCGGACTACGCGGCGACCAAAGCAGGGCTGTCGCTCCCCTCTCACGAGGTAGGAGCTGCTGAACCGGCCGGCCACGCGAGGGGGCGAAGTGCGCATCTGGGTGTATGAGCGCATCCGGCAGCTGAACAGCGGGCAGCTTCCCCCGTTCCGCCTGCAGGAGGGGCGTGTGCGCGTCATCCACCCTCTGTCGCTGTGTTGGCTCACTGCGCTGCGATGACGCCTAGGCGACGAGGCGACGCTGGCGCGTAAGGACATGATTCCGCTGTTGAATGCACTCACACACAACACGTATTTCCTCCACGAATCCACACCCCTCCACGCAGAGGACTTGGCGACACTCCTCGCCAAGCACCGGATCCGCGTGCTCACAAAGGACGGCTCGGTCCACACCGTTTGGATCAGTGCACAGCTTCACTCGCAGAGAGGCTCCATGCAGGGAGGATGGACGAACACAAGCACAGCAGCACAGGAGCGGTTCTGGAGGGAGTTCACGGAACTGTCGGCCACGGCGCGGCACGCGCGAGAGACAGAGAGCAGCATGCTGCGAAATCGGGAGATCGAGGAGGAGATTGAGGTGCTGGAAGAGAAGCGGGAAGAGTGCGTGGTGGAGCAGAAGGAGGCGGCGAGTCGGGTGTGGCATAGCGACAGGCGTCACTCGCAGATGGCGCAGAGAGCGGAAAACGGCATGTGGGGAACGATTCACAGCAGCATGGAAACACTCTCCGCACCGCACAAACAGGCTTTCCAGATGGCACTGCGCCAACAGGCATCCCAGCTCCAGAGCGACTCCCTGTTGCCGCTGGTGGCGGAGTGGCGAGCACGGCTGGAGCAGAAGGAACAGGAGGCCGCGAATTGCTCCGCACGTGCTGCCTCGGCTCGAACGGAGAGCGAGTTACTGGAGAAGCAGAAGGCCGTTCTGAGCGAGGAGTGGAAGCGAGTCGACATGAGTCTGCAGAAACACAAGGAGGTGGTTTGGGAGGAGGAGGCGATACAGGAATGCAACGAGGTGGCGGAGGAGGAGGAGGGCATCGCAAGGCAGCTGCAGAAGGAGGAGGCGGAGGTGCAGCGGTGCGCGGAGAAGGTGAGCGGGAAGGGGCGGCAGAAGAGGAGGAAGAGAGTGGTGGAGACGGCGGAGGAGCTGAGAGGTGTGGAGGCGGAGCTGAAGGAGCTGAAGGGCAAGCAGGCCGAACTCGTGAAGGAAATGGGCCTTCTCGGAGTCGTGGGACGGTCAAGCCCCAAGCAGTCACTCGCCGCCATGCGAGCTGATGTTGATGTGGAGGAGAGCGGCATGCCATCACCGGTAGAAGTGGAACCAGATGGAGCACACGATCGAGGAGGGCTATCGGTGCGTGGATGCCAGTGTGGAGGCATTGACCCAGCAAACCCACGCACTCAACCAACAGACGTTCGCAACGATCCGCAACTCCTTCGCACAGTACTGCAAGCGACTGGTACGGCAGAGAAGGGACATCCAACGTAGATACCGGAAAAGGAGATTCGGATGGTTGCCGTGATTGTCGAGTGAATACATAAGGCATAGGTGAATGAAAGCAGCATAGAGGACGGAATCGTCATCCAGATCCGCAACAACGAAGACGATCAGTGGAAATCAAGCCGAAAACCTTTGTTCTTTTCATGCGTAGCCCTGATGGAGCTATCCGGCGGACAGAAATCGCTCCTGTCCATCTCGCTGATTCTTGCCCAGATCCGTCGCAATCCATTCTGCGTATACATCTTCGACGAAGCAAAGACGGTGTTTGAGGATGACGGAGTAGATCGACGCGGCCCTCGACGAGGAGAACACGAACCGGATCGTGTCACTGATCAAAGACGAAACAGCCACACTAGGGATCCAGGTCCTGAGCATCTCGCATCACGAAGCCTTTCACGCGGGAGCAGGGACTGTAATCAAGGTAGGTACTTTTCATGGTGATTAGCAGCAGCTCCAGAAGAACGAGATGGGTTCAACGGAAAGAGTGTGGAGCTGTTTCGCAACAAACACACGTTAGAGTTGCCTTTTGAGAGAAAGAACAAAGAACACGATAATCAGGATGAAGGTGATTCCACCCAGGATCTTGCCACGCAAGTCATCCAGCTTGCAGTTCTTGTCCTTGCTGATGATCGACGGGACGAGCGACATCAGGATGAAGGCAATCACGGCACAGGACAGCATGATCACCGACTGGATGACCAGCTTGTAGGACGGGACGGCCAGTCCCTCGTGCGTGGCGAAGCCGTAGATCATCACGGGCAGACCGAAGCCCAGACTCATCACCATCACCTGCGAGCTGAAGGCGTTGTTGACGGCGGCGTAGCCGTGACCCTTGCGCGTCATCTCCAGGTCGTACTTCATATCAGGCATGCACAGAACGAAGGCGACGAGTAGCATGCCGATCACCGTGCCGATGTTGGCGGAGTGCGGTGAAGGAGCCATGCTTGCTTCAATCAAAGGATATGAAGCCCACGCCCTCCAGCAGCTTCTGCCAGCGCTGGCAGACGGCGCTGGTGACGAAGGTGATCAGGAAGATGAAGAGAAGCGACTCGACCATGGTGATGGGGAACAAGTACTCGAAGCGAGTGCCTGGACGTCACTACCACACCCCAGCCTCACCGATGGAGCACTTGGGAATCAGGTGGTTGAACAGCCACTCCACGGGCGCCACGAAGACCATGTTGTAGCCCTTGGCGATGGGCTCCGTCACGGCTACGCTCGATCCACGCCTCTTCTCTCACTCTTCATCCCCGAGCCACGAGCCGGCGCGGGGGCCTGCGCGGGGTTCACAGCCTCCTCCACGGCGATGTCGGGGTTCATGTCGGGCAGGTCGTCGATGGGGGCTACGAATCAAAAACGGGGGGTGCCCCTCACCGTAGGCGGCGTCCTCCTCCTCCTCGAAGGCAGAGGTGAGCAGAGAGGCGTTGTTCACCGCGTCGTTGCCCTACGGATGACGCTGCGCATTGGAATGGACAGCCTGTCTGGAGCGGAAGGTCTTCTGCACCTTGGGCACCAGGACGATGTAGATGATGTAGCCGATGTACACGACCAGCAGGTAGAGGCCCTCCATGGCGTAGAGCGTCTTATCGGCGATGAAGATGATGAGGCCGACCAGACAGAGGAGGTAGAAGACGAGGTCGCGGACGAAGATGTCACGGCGGATCTCGATGGGCTTGGCGGAGACCATCGCGCACACAGCGGGAATGATGAGCGAGCAGAAGAAGCCGGCACTAGAGAATGATATGGATAAATGGCAAATACCCAACAACGGAGCCAATGCCAAGATCAATGTAATCGCCTCCGTGGTAGATGGTGATGAAGCTGATCAGCATCACGGAAATGGAGGATCCGAAAGCCATGAACGTCGCACCCGCCACATCCTCCTTCAGACCCACCTTCACGCACAGAACCTCCAGGCTGGAGATCAGGAAATTGCGAGCAATCTAGCGCGTAAAGAATCCGCAACACGCCAACCGTCTGCAGGCAAATCATGCTAAACAGGTACAACACGACCTCCAGAACGATTCCCCACCAGTACTTATCGATGGAGCCAAGACAAAGGCTCTTGATGCCTCCCGGACACGACTACCGATCAATCCTCACGACGCGACGGATTACGGGTTCGGCAGCGGCGATCATCTCACTAACGAGGCTGAACATTATCCCCTTCGGTATAATTCAAAATACTGATGGAATCCATGTGTTTGTCGTATCCCTCAGCAACGGTTATCGCTGGAATCTGGCGGGGAAGAAGCGGCTGCGATTGAGACACATCAGAACAATAGGATTCGCGGATTTGCAGCTCCTATCCATGGAGATGAATGAAAATGGATTGGAGGAAACGGGGAAGAGCGGAGTGGAAGAAACAAGGAAGAGTATTCAACACATAAAAGCAACTAAACAACTCACTTCAGCGCGTCGGGGAGCAGCGACAACTGGTAGTCCTCGAAGCGCTTGAGCGTCGGCATGTAGGACTTGAGCTCGTCTTCGTCTTCGGGCGCCAAGTTCAAAATCTGACACACTTCAACGGGGTCGAGACGAAGGGTCTTTCCGTCTCCGTCGCACTCAATGCTCTCCAGATTCCTACGCGATAAGCACCCCGTTCCTTTCAAACGTTTTCTGCTTTTGGATCACGCTCAGATCAACGGTAGCGTTCGTCACTTTTGCCACCTTCGACAGATCCTTCAGTGTGTCACGAATCATCCTAGCGATGAATCCCCACAACGTGTGCTACGATGGCACCGTGATTCGCGCGGCTCCCAGAGTGTCGGCTCTGGTTTTCAGCAAGTCCATCACTTCCGCATTGCAAAGAGGCTCCGCATTCATGAACTCTACGAGTAAGCACAAACGAACGCAGGAACCCTTTCCGCGGAGAGCCATCGCGACCTCTTGGTCATACACCTATTGTTTACGTTGTCCATCATCAGACGTACAGGTTCCTCGTTCATCCTTCCCTAAGCGATTGAGATTGAACGAAAATGGCGCTCTTTCGATGATCAGCCGAAAAAGGCTCGTTTTTGGCTGGGGTCATTTTTCGTTGTTTTACTCCCCAACGCGATGAACTATCCCCTTTTATGTGTCCTATTTGTTTTTATTCTGTATGTCTGTCTCTATTCCGCCAGAGGCTATTCTGTTGTTTTCAGCGACTCCAACAGTGATAGTACTGCGTGTGTAGTTCATTCTGTCGACAGTCCCGCTTGCAAGCGTGTTAAGGACAGTCCGTTGTGCTATTCCAGCCAGAACGATGCCGCCATTACACATGGCTGCTATTATAGGCATCCGATTCGAATCTCGGCGTCAACAAACCGCAGCAATCCGTTTCTTTACGAGGACAACCGGAAGGTGACCAATGAGACGGAGTTTTCGTTCCGGCAGGATTACATTCTGAAGAAGTACGTCGGCTCTTCCCTCGAAGAACGTCCGATCCCTCATCGGAATGATTCCTGCTACCCTTATGGGATTACCTTTGTTGCTCAGGCATCGTGGGATCTCTTTCCATTCATTTATCATTAGTACGGAGCGTCTATTTTTCGTGGAACACTTTTTGAAGCGTTGGGGCGGGTGGCGCTGCATCATCTCGCTGATTCCTAGACCCATCAGCATTACCGTCATCGTCCACCGCAACGAACTGCACGAAACGGAGCAGTTTATTCAGCAGAGCCACTTCCCCGACCGCCTCACCCTGACCCTGTACATCATCGACGTGTCCTCCAACCCCGACTGCGTGTTCACGCAGCTGGCTGACGGGAGCATGCAGTGCGAGCCGGGCCCCATCTACCCACTCAACCGGCTGCGCAACATCGCTATTGAGAGCGTGAGCACCAGCCACTTCGTCCTGTTCGACATGGACGTGTGGCCGTCCCGTGGGCGCTGTGCGAGGGATTGACCGTAGTCACCACGTACAAGTCACTGATGAGCCTGCCGCGCCGCTTCTACGCGAACCCCTACAACATCATGATCGTTCCCGCCTTTTCCTTCGCCCGGCATATCGTCAAGAGAATCAACTTCCCCACGCTGAAGGGCTACGTCAATTAGTCGGCATCACCTGCTTCTCTCACGCACAGCTACATTCACCACTACCCCAACACCAAACGCGACCTCGCTCGCTGTCTTCGCTCCACGAACTGCACGCGCTTCCGAGGCAACGAGCCGTATCACGTACCCTTCTCTCCTTCTCTTCATCCTAGGATTATCTGTCCGCCGACTGGGCCCAGCTGCCGGCCACGCGACAGTTCGTCCATCTGCAGTGCTTGAGGTCGCCCATGCTGGAGCCCTACGCGATGGTGCGCAAGTGGGACAAGCTGCCGCTGTTCGACGAGCGGTTTATCAACTACGGATACAACAAGATCCAGTGGTACGAAGAACTTCGGTACAAGGGATATGAGTTCAATGTGCTGTCGCAGGGATATTGTGTGGATTTGCCGCATAAGGGGTAGATGTGAGGAAGGTGCTTCAGCGTAGGTCGACTTACAGCAAAACGCACATTAAGGCCAAGAAGGATAAGAATGCTCCCATGGTGACGTTGTTCCATCACTACCTAGTGCAGCTCTATAGCTCGCAGAAGGAGGAGAGTCGCCATACGATCTGCTTGCAGGAATAGTTTGATGAGTCCTTTAGATGGTACATGCCTTTTTGTTTTAAATCTATCGCTCTTTGAGTGTTGTTCTTTTTCCATTCATCAACTCCAAAAATCCCGCCCAAAACAGTTGTTACATTTTTCTCATGGTACGTCCATCTTTCCTCCCCTCTGATGGAATAGGGCAAGAAGAAGTTCATCGATAAGAAGACTGCCAAGACGTTTATCTTGACAAACCGAAGCCGGTCCGATAATCTCTACTACGAGGAAGGATCGACTCCGAATGTTCTCATTCCGAAGGGGATGGAGGGCTCCGTCGTAATTTGTATTCTTGCGCTGCGAGTGTAGAGTTCACTCATCGGGAGTCAGATTCGTCCCATGCGTCAAGTCGAAGAGGAGGATTACGATTACGACTACGACTATGACGAGGACTATGAGGAGGAGGAGGAATCGTACATGCATCGAGAAGAGGGACGCATCTATGGAGAGACGACCGATAGGGACGGTTTGCCGCTCGATGGCACGGACTATCAGGCCCACATGAAAGCGGCGGGTCCTGGCGTGTTTATTGCGCCTGGAGGTGAAGTGCGGGTGATTGAGGAGGTGGGAATTGATGTGTGATGTGAGGAACAGAAGGACATCAAGGTCGATGATGATCTGCTCCCCGAAGAGCTGCGCAGCAAGCGACTGCCCAAGGCGGTGAATCTGAAATACGGTACTCCCACTTCAAACGAATGAGTGTGTAGATGAAGTCGATCCTGAGTTGCTGGCGGCGATGGAAGAGATCGAGAACGAGGACTGGGAGGACGACAAGAACGAGGAGGGCTTCATCTCCGACGACTTCATCCAGCAGGCCATCGATGACAAGGGTCCTGTGAACGAGTTCGACTTTGACCAGCACATCCGCAACCTGCTGAAGGCACGCGAGGAGAAGGAGAAGAGCAACGTGGAGCTGACGGAAGACCGCTACGCGGAGGAGATCCGCATCGATCCGGAGCTGGCGAACCGGAAGGAGCGCGACATTGACCATCAGTTCAAATCGGTGCGCACGAGTTTGTGCAGTGAGGAGTAGATCATCGGTCAGTACAGCGAGGAGGAGGACGAGGAGGTGCAAGGCGGGCACATTCACATGGACGACGCTTTGTTCCAAGTGCGTGGCGTTACACTCTATTGAGCGTAGGACGTGCTGGACGAGTACCTGCAGGACGAGCAGGCGGAGAAGAAGCGCGACTACGAGGCGTGGAACCTGAACAAGGACGACGGGACGCGCGTGGAAGCGCCGGCGCGCGAGAAGGAGGTGATCCGCGAGGTGCAGGAGGAGGAGGAGGACATCGACCGACTGATCGACCTGCAGTACGCGCGGCCGGCGAAGGAGGAGTGGGACTGCGAGTCCATCTGCAGCACGTACAGCAATGTGCTGAATCACCCGAAGGTGATTGGGTGGGTGCGGGTGAGGAAAGTCATAAGCAGCGTGCCGAAGAAGCCGGTGAAGAAGATCCTGATCTCAAAGAAGACGGGAATGCCCATCGTGGAGGAGGCCTCTCCGAAGGAGGAGGAAGAGGACGTGGAGATGGAGCCTGTGTGCAACAGCGGTGAAAGGAGGAACAAGAAGGAGACGGCGGAGGAGAAACGGCTGCGAAAACAGAGGGTGAAGGAGGAGAAGAGTGTATAAGGTGTGCTTGGGAAGTAAGTGTCGTAGGCAAAGCGTCAGCAGAAGAAGGCCCTCAAGGAAGCCTTCAAGGAGGAGAAGAAGAGGGCGGACCGTTTGGGCTCCTCCTCTCGTGGTCCGGTTACGTTTGCCATCAACTAGTTGCCAATTCTTGTGTCCCTTTACTGGAAGGGCTGTTTGTTGTTGAGAAGGAAAAGGGATTTCAACTAGGGGGGTGCCTTCCCCGAATT
>OIWT01004892.1_pt1 | contig 10332 bp, 15 predicted proteins | sample 1587701 | NCBI WGS metagenome assembly OIWT01 (sample SAMEA3888904, study PRJEB22519) | human gut metagenome | biome: human gut; feature: human-associated habitat; material: faeces | place: Denmark | collected 2009 | reverse complement strand
AGCTCTTGTAGTAGGCGAGCAAACCGGCATCTACAATGAAAAGAAGCAAAAGAGGATACTTCTCATTTGCCACGATCTGACGCATTTGAAGGCATCCATAAGATTCACATTGACCAGATTCGGCACATCTAGTCATGACCGTTTACGAACTTGTAATACCCTCGGCGACAACGTTGATGGGCCCCCAAAACGAGCTGCTACGGGTGTTTGGACCATCCACTGTTGTGATGAGCGTGAGAATGGGAAGGGCTACGCATTACGTATCCTCGTCATACCAACACTTCAGAACAAGCGAGGTGCTTCCGGAAGTGTGGAAGTACATGGCGTTGAAGCCCAGTCGAATGACGCTCAGTTGGGGAAGATCTGCAGGTCACCCGCTCCAACGACGGCTACTCTCAAACACCACCTTCTTGCAGTAGTAGAAGGCTTCTCGCCCAATCACGACCGACTTGAGACTGCGCATGTCTACACTGAAGCAGGCGCGGGAAGCAAACTCTTCAGCTCCAGCGACGCGTAGCAGAAGGAGTAGCACTTGTAGTTGTAGTCCAGCCCGCCGATGGCGATGGACTCCAGCGATGGAAGGTTGCTCAGCGTGCAGTCCGGGTAGTCCGAGAAGGAGTAGTTCCCTATGACGAGCTTCCTCATCCGAGGGCAGTTGGTCAGCGCGAAGTGACGGGACACGTCGATTCCGTAGCTGGAGGGCTGGGCGGTGAAGCTGCTCTCACCAATCTCCAGCGTGTCCAGACGCAGGAAGGAGTCGATCTTCAGGACCTTCACGCACTTGAAGCACTTGTCCCCGATGTGGAGTTGCTCCAGGTAGTTGACGTTGCTGAGAGTGATAACGCCGTAGTTGGAGAAGGAGCCGTTTCCGATCGTCAGCTGCTTCAGCACAGCGCAGTCCGAGATGGACAGTGTGTGGGTTGAGTTGTTGAACCACAAATCGCCACTCTTGGTAAAGCAGTCCTCTCCGATCTTCACAGTCACGAGCCTTGGCAGCTTCTCCAAACGGAAACTCGTCACTTGGTGGAAGTTGCCACCATCGAGAGAAAGCGTTTGCAGTGAAGGCAGCGACTCCACCGTCAGAGAGCCAAACTCCGCGAAGGAGTCCCTGCCGACGGCCAGTCTCTTCAGCAGCGGGCAGTCCGCGACGGTGAAGGAGAGTGGATTGTCTTTGGTACTCGCAGCTGTGAAGCACTTCGTACCGATGAGGAGACACTCCAACTGCTTCAAACCCACGAGTTTCATCGTCCTCACCTTCTCACAGCAACCATTGCCGATGCTGATACTCTTCAGCAGCGAGAAGGGAGAGAGATCGAGGACTGTTAACTGATCCTCGTTGAACTGCTTCGTCGATATCTCCATCGTCTGCATGTTCCGGTTCATCTCGAACCAACTCACGTCATTCAGAATCTCCACGCGCTTCTCCGCGCCCTTCACCGAGAACTTGAGAGAGGCGTCGTGCTCTCCCTTCACGTACCAACCCTCGAACAGCTCCACATTCTTCTTCATGGACCCCTTCACCCACTCTCCCTCCTTCTTCGCAATTCCAGTGTTCATATCAATCTCCACTCCCTCGCCATATCGAAGATAGGAGCTTGTTGCTTCATCATACAGATAGCCCCCTTCGTACACGGGATTGCGGTTCAAGGGACTCACGTTCTCCTTTCCCTCTTCCACCTTGTACTCGATCATCACATTCTCACTCTCAAACTCCTGAGAGATCTGGAACAACTCATCATTCTTCCACACCCCGCAGCGCAACAGTCGTCCACTCTCTTCATCATACTCCATTCCTTTCCCTTCTCTCTTCATCGATGTGATATGGTCATATCCGCCTCTGTAGATCACTCGATTCGTATCTTTCCTTCCGATCACCAATTCCATGCCCTTGGCCGTATTGCGCACGCGTCTCCATTCTTGCTGATTCAACAAGGAGTCCCAACTCTCCATCAGCACCGCCTTCCCCTTATCGTACACAGTAAACACCCCTTCTCTCTTGTTGTCGATTTCCTTCCAACTCAAGTGGAGAACTCCCTTGTAGAACAACTGACAAGTACCTGAATTGGTTTCCTTCACTACAAACTCATCTTTGTGTTCTCCCTGGAATGTCGTTATGCTGTAGGATTTGTTGTCACGCTCATTTGTCAGTTGCTTGTCCGATACGTATCCTTCAAGCAAGAGAGCCTTGATCCGTTCGTTCTGCGATTCTTCTATGCTTTAATGAGGGAATGTGAGTGATGCGATTGAAATCAAGCATTTCTTTGGGGAGGGGAGGAAATGGCTTTCAGTGTTCTCAGATAAAGATATGGCGAGAGGCAAAGGGATACAAGGAGGGGTAGCATGGATGCATAGCAATAAAGACGAGGATACTTGAGTTGATCAGGAAAAACAAATGCTGTGGCAGAGAGCAACAAGCAGAATGACCCAAACACAACACTCCTTTCCAACAAACACATTACACCCTCACAAGCTGCATCATCTCATACTGCACCTCCTCCGCGCCGGGACTCACCGTCAGACCCTCATAGCAGTCTCTTCCCCAGCCCTCCACCTCCTTCATCATCTCCACAAACATCGTCTACCCCTCACTCCCCTTTCCAACGCCCACCATAATGCTCTCCCACACAACCCTCTCCAAACAACTCTCCTCGCAAATGTGCTTCTGCACGCGGTTGTGGATGACGCGAATCGGCTTGCTTATCCGGCCCAGCGACGCGCTCTTCGCGAACGCCGACTTGTTGATCGCGAACTGCACCTCCGACGCCGCCGTCATCGCCACGACCTGCCGCGTGGCCAGCACAAAGTCCACGAACTTGGAGAACTGATAGCGGATCGCTCCCTCACAGTAGCGGTGCTTCGCCTACGCCTCGTTCTCCCTCTCTTCCCCCACCTTCTCGTAGTCCGCCGCACACTCCGCCACGAACTCCTTCAGGTCCGCCACCTGTCGCTTCTCCAGACACTGACTCAGGAAGTAGTCGTTCTCCATCAGGATCAAATCCGTGTACTTCGGACCCGCCTTCGCCACACTCTCCATCTTCGCCTTCACTCGCTTGCACAGCATCAGTACGATGCCAAAGCCGCCCTCGCGCATGTCCTCCGAGTCCTTCATCGCCGGCGCTGCGATCGTGATGCTCTTGTTCAGCTCCGCGTGCACCTTGCGCAGCGTGCCGTTCACGGGACCCGGCCGGTCCAGCACACGCTGCAGCCGCGAGGCGATCAGCGCGCAGCTCTGGCGCGCCTCGCACATGCGGTCCACGAACCCGGGCAGCACGCGCACCGGCTGGATGATGTGACAGTAGCGACTCTCCACGGAGAACATCTGCACGGCAGACAGCAACTCCGCTACACTCAACACCCACACCCACACAAACCCGTGTATCGCTTCCACGTCAAAACCGCCTCGTTCTTCGCCATGCTGAGGATGTTGTACACGCACCGCTTCTTCAGCAGGATCGCGTCCTGCTCCAGACACTGGGACAGCAGCGCCATCAGCGTGATGGTGTTGAACGACGAGCGGTTCTCGTTCTCCATCAGCTTCTTCAGCGCCTCCGCCACGCCCGCCAGGATCTGGTTCATGTACGGCTCGATCGCCTTGTCCTCCAGCGACTCTGCCCTCTCATCACCCCCCACATCCCCCACTTTTGTAGTCATCGCCGCCGAAGAACTCCAGGCACAGCAGCTCCACGCACTCGCTCGTGGGCAGCACGAAGGCCAGCAGCTTCTCCACCGCCACTACCGTCGAGTACAGGTTCATGTCGTCCGTGTCCTTCGCCCACACTCCCTTCGTCGCCTTCATCTCGTCCTCCGCGTCGGGGATCGAGCACGGCGGCAACGCGCTGAAGCGACCGGAGTCCGCCGGCGCCAGCTTCGACTACGCCTCATTGGAACCCGCTTCACGCACGATGCGGCCCTGAATCTGGGTGGTCTTGGTCTGCAACTCGCGACTGAACACGGCCGACACTGTCTTCACCAGCGCGGTCTTCAGCTGCGTGTAGGACACGGGATTCTGCGCCTCACTCGCCATGCCCTCTCTCACGTATTCGTTCACCACCTTCAGCAGCGGCGCCAGCAGCAAGAAGTGCTCGCACACCTCCACCGTGCTACCGCCCTTGCCCTCCTCCTCGATGAACGCCGCCACGCGCGCGCACAGCGTCGAGAAGAAGGAGGTGGCGGCCGACACATTGCCGCTGATCTGGTCCGCCACGGCCGCCATGCCGGCGATCGGCACGCCCTTCATCTCACACCCTTTCATCAAACATACGCACAGCTGTTTCGTGTGGGCCACGGCCACGTCGCGCAGCTTTGCCGCCACGCCCAGAATCAGGTTCACGGCGTTGCTGGCGGGCAGCTTGGCCATGGCACCCTTCACGCCCAGGTCGAACGCCGTGTGGCCCCACTTGACGCACTCCGCGAAGAACTACGCCTCACCCTAACCGCCGAGGGCTACGGACTGCAGGAACACCTCGGTGCTGCTCAGCACGGCACGCTTCTCCTCGTCCAGCGTGATCATGTCCACGAGTGACTACGCCTCACGCGCCACGCCCGCGCACACCTCCACCGTCTTCTCCAGCACCTCGTGGTTCTTCTTCTGCTGCGCCAGGTTGGCGTTCTCCTGCGAGATGGTCTGGATGGAGTGCGTCATCACGCCCAGCCGCGTGTTGTGCTTGAAGAGCCACTCCTCCAGACTGGTCACCTGTCCGTTCACCTCGTTCACCGTCTTCACCAGCTTGTTCACCGCCTCGCTCTGGTTCACCTCCATCTCCAGCAGGTGCTCCAGAATCATGCTCTCCTTCTTCTATTTATGATTTCATCACACCTTCGCCACATCGATCGCTTTCGACAATTCCTGGTCCACGTCCTCCAGCGTGCACTCCGGGTTCTTCTCCTTCATCGCCTTCACCTCCTCGCGCAGCGCCGCGTCCAGCTCCTCCTGACGCGCATCGTAGTGCGATTTGCTGTCGATCGACGAGGCGGACAGCTATCCATTACCCTTCCTCTCCGCATCTCACCAGACGAGCGCGGACGGGTCCGGTGAGGTTGAACAGCAGGCAGTACGCATTGTAGTTGTTGAGTACCGCCTGCTCGCTGATCTGGGAGAGATTGATGTTCTTCACGGGGATCGACTTCTTGAGATATAGATCGTACAGCTTGTTCAGGATGAAGATGATCGCGTTCTAGCTCGCACGCCACTCCCTCCGCCTACGTTCAGCTGCAGCGTCTTCGTGCAGAACTCCATCTTCTTGTCACCCAGCTGCAGTTCCAGGTGCGACGTGTGTTCATCGCTGATGGAGCTCAGGGAGCCCACGGATCCAACGTTGATGTTTTGCTTTATGTATTTCACTTCGCCCAGAGTGCACCAGTTGCGGCAGGAGAACTCGAGGGCGGTATGGGTTTCGTTGCACTGGCAGGTTATCTAGATGGTCAATTGATACATCGGTGCGCACATCGTACACACGGAGAACGCCGGGGTCCGCGTATGAGAGACGCTCCGCGGTGATGCACAGAAAATCCAGGCTGATCTTTTTCCCATTATCGAACAGGGACAGTGGAAGGATCTTCTCGTTGTACCGAGCGACATCCACCAAAAACACAATCTAGGCATGACCGAAAGGCACCAACACTCCACCTCTCCGTAAATCTCGTTGGAGCACTCGTAGATGCGGTCTTTGATGTCCTGCTCGGAAAGATCGGTAAGAAGCAGTAGCTCATCGCGGATATCCACGCTTTGGTAGGGACTACGAGCATTACACGCAAGGAGGCAAAATCCCACTTTGACATGGCTAGGAAAACACCTTTTGGCAACAAACACGGCAACCCCGATTCACCTTCACTTTGCTCCGCACACCGCGCTGTCCGAACACGCCCGTGGCGCGCTTCATCTTGCCCTTGCCGCTCTCCTCCCGCTTCTCGCCATTCAGCTCCTCCTTCACGCGCTCGTTGCTCTCCATCAGCTCGTTCACCTTCTCCAGCAGCTGCTCCGCCAGCACCTCCACGCGGTTCGGCACGGCCTCCTCGAACAGCAGCACCGCCTCCTCCTCGTCCCACGACGCGCTCACCAGCCCCTGCAGCAACAGCGCGTTCACCTCCTTGCGCACCACGCGCTCCGCCAGCTCGAACGCGCTCGCCAGCTCGCCGCACGTCATCGACCGGTAGCACGCGCCGCGCTCGATCACGTACGCCTGCAGCGCCAGCCGCTTCGTCTTCTCCTCCAGCGCCGCCAGGATGCGCGCGCGGTCCGCCGCGGAGCACGCCTGCCAGGCGCGCAGCGACGCGAAGCGTGCCACGGCCTGCTTCCAATCACCCTTCTAGGTGTGAGGGAGAGAGAGAGGAGCGACGAGGATGGCGTGGTAGCCAGCGAGCACGCGCATGGCCTGGGAGTCGGCGGCCATCTCGTACTGCTTGCAGAAGCGGTCGTAGGCGCGCTTGAACACGGCGGACACCTTGTAGATGCTCGAGCGCTACGCCTCACCCCGCGCCGCCACCCGCACGTCGGCGATCATGTAGCCCACGTCCATGAACACACAGGACAGCAGGTAGCAGCTCTCCACCAGCTCCGTGCTGATCCACTATGCATCACTGTATGTCTACAAGTTCACCATGTGCGCAGGCACCACGCGCTTCGCAGGCACCACCATCTCCTCCTCGCTCTGCGCACTCTGTGAGCCCTGGGAACCCTGCTGGCCCAGCAGCACGCGCAGCAGTCCGTTGCGCGAGCCCACGTTCACCAGGTCGTCCAGGCAGTTGTGCGCGTACACCATGCTGCCCGCGCGGAACGCCGCCAGCCCCAGCTGCGTCATCGCGCGGTTGAACAGGATCATCAGCGCCTGGTCGCCCGCCTGCACGTGCTCCTGCAGCCGCGCCATCAGCAGCAGGTCGCGCGCACGTTGGAACTGGTCGTGCAGGCACAGGCTGATGATGTGGTACAACGCCGCCGTCTGCTGCTGGTACGCCGTGCCCTCGCGGTACACCGTCGCGCAGCACGCCGCCACGCGCGCCAGCACCGACTCCGCCGGCTGCTCCGGGTGCACGGCGGCCCACAGCTGCGCGTGCATCCGCTCCGTCTGGTAGTGCCTACACTTCACACCTGCTTCTGAGCGAAACAGTAGCTGGATCTGCACCATCGCCATCATCACACGCAGAAGCGGCTGCTCCGCGTAGTACGCCTCCACCGCGCGCGCCAGCTCGCCCAGCCGCACCTCGTCGCGCAGGCGGTCCGCGTACTCGCTGGCGTGCAGCGACAGCGCGCGGAAGGCCTTCAGCAGGTCCTCGTGCAGCATCAGCACCATGTGCGCCAAGTCGCTCTCGATGCGCGCCGGTGCCTCGTTCGCCGCCAGCTCCGCCACCTCCTTCGCCACCTGGCCCTCCGCGTTGCGCACCGCCTCGTGCACGTTGTAGAACTCCAGCGTCAGCGCCGGCGTCTCCGTCGCCAGCGTCAGCTATCCTTGACTTGATTGAGTGATACTCACCATGCGCGTGACGTTGGCCAGACAGGCAGCCCACTGCGCGGCGGGCATGGAGGCGTCGGAGTTGACGCCCGCCAGCTGCAGGCACACCAGGTGCGACAGCACGCGCAGCTCGTACTTGGCGCCCAGCGCGCGCGCGAAGGGCAGCAGCTTCTGCAGTTGGAGCACGTTGGCGCGGCGCTCGGGCACGCGATGGCGCGCGGCGAGCACCTGCAGCAGCGCCTTCACCAGCTTCTCGGGCGTTTCGTAGGTGTCCTCCACTTTCACCTCGTCCTCCTTCTCCTTCTTCTCCTTCTCCTTCTCCTCCTGCTTCTTCTTCTTCTCCTCCAGCTTCTTCAGCCGCTCCTCCTCCTTGCGCTTCGCCTTCTCGATGTCCTTCGGCTGCAGCACCCACTTCGCGCGGCCCGTCAGCTTCGGGTTCACCTCCATCTCACTGTCGCTCGAGCTGCTGTCGCTCGCGAAGCTGTCGCTGGAGTAGGAGTAGTAGGAGGAGTTGTCATCCGAATCATCTTCAGAGGAGGATTCGGAAGAGGAGGAGGATTCTTCAGAAGAAGAGGACTCATCAGAAGAAGAGGACTCATCAGAAGAGGATCCCTCCTCGGAATAGTCATTGGAAGACTCCTCAGAAGAATCACTCTCCGATTCAGACTCAGACTCCGAATTGGACTCGGACTCGGAAGAGTACTCACTCTCAGACTCCTCCTCCTCCACTTCCTCCTCTTCCTCAATAGGATTCTTACGGAACTCCTCAATCATGGCAGCAAAGGCGTCGTCCTTCATGTCCTTCTTCACCGTCTGCTTCAGACGATTGAATGCCATGGCGACGGGCTTCGACAGCGATTTCAGCGTCGCCTTGGGATAGTTGGTGATGGCGTCGTCGATACGCACAAACTCGCGGATGAACGCAACCGGATAGCCCTAGAAGTCAGGAGGGAAAACAACAACGACAGTCTCGCACATCACCTTGCCGTGGTCTTCGACCTGCTTCTTCATCGAATCGTAGTCTATGCATCATACTCCCATGCTCATTCACTACCATTACACAGCTGAACCCAGTCATTGATGCGGTAGTGGTTCTTAATTCTCTTGACTGTGTCGTTCAGTTCTTCGGTATATCGCTCTCTATGTGTAATCACCTTGGGGCCGAATTCACTTGGGACTCTTCACAACACGCTTCTCTTCCTCGCTATCGCTTTCGGACACGACAACATACTTTGACTTCTCCTGCGTCTTCTTGGGGGCCTCCTCTTCCGACTGTTCAGAATAGGAGTAGTCCTCGCTGGAATCGTCATCGGAATCGCTTCCCACCCAGAATCTATTCTTGCTTGACATGATCAGGCAGTCAAAGTGATGGTTATTGGCGCTTTTCGGGGAGAGAGAGGGCGTTTCGGTGGAGAAAGAGGGAGGTTTTCTGGCATTGGGGAGAAGAGTTGTGTTGAATATACTCTTCTGAAAGAGGGAGTGGAGAATAGTCTGTGGGAGGAAGGAAAGGGGTGGTAATGGGATTGCGTTCTTCTTGCAGAAGGATAGTTTTTTCTTCTTCTGTGTGATTGTACAATCCCATAGCCATTGTAATACTCCACAATCCGTTATTAGAGGGGGAGAATCAAAAGCAGCACCTATTCTGACTCGTGTTCCTGCAAACCGAACTGTTCATATTCAATTCCATCTCCTCTTCGATTTTAAGCAATTAAACTGGTGCCGTTTGTTGAAATGGCGAGTGAAGTCAGAAATGGCCTGTATTTCCGTCATCTTCATAAACAAAGAGAGTTTCGCTAAATCGATGGTGGTCACAGAAAGAATACCAAAATTCTTCTGACAAAAGACGACTATGATTGCTTCTCGCTTGGTGGAGGCATTAGAGTTATGTGGGAAGATTGGTGAAATGAACAAAACAGTCTATTTGGTCCAGGAAGTGGAGCATTTCATTCGGAAGAATCGCAGGAAGATTACCAAGGAAACAAAGATCGCTAGATCGAAGGTGCGACGAACCTTCGGAAAGCTGGAAAGCCATATTATTGATATGCTAATGAGGCTGTGTAACTACACCTGCCCCAGGCATAACGTGGAGTTGGTGCATCAGCTGATGACGGCGCTGGGTTATGGAGGATATGAGAAGGAGAACCGCTTTCGGCAGCGGACCGAGAACACGCTGAAGAAGTGGAAAAGGATCAAGACCGTAGTGGAGGAGGAGGAGGAACTGGCGGATTATTCCCTCGATGAGTCTGTGGAGGGTGTGACGGGAGACGCGTTGGTATGTGAAACCCAATTACGGGATTCTGCACAGACCAAGGAGAAGACCGTGGCATCCGTTGGAGACCCTTCGCATTGCATGAATGGGAGTGACGGAGAAGAGAGGAGCAGCACCCTGTGCGAGGAACAGACAACTGTGGATGTTTCTAGTGACTGCTCATCCCCAATCGCGACACCGTTCATTCAGGAGAACGACGACACGGGCAGTACTGCGTTTGCAAATGTTATTTCTGCGCATGATTATGAACCCTTTTCCTTTGGTCTGGATCAGGGAGATTTGCTTATTACCGATCGGAACGAGTATGGCATGTATTGTTTCAATGAATGGGATGTCTTTTCTGAACGTTTCTATGATTTCTATTGTGAATGAGACGCCTTCTTGTTCAACCAAACAACTACGCTTCAGAGAACAAATCCACCGTTATGCAGTAGCCCTATCAGTAGTACGATACACTGTGTTTGCTTCCCCACTCCTTCCAAAACACCAACAAGATCTTCCGGGCCCTATCCCTTCTTATGGCCTCATGCCCCAAATCTTTCAAGAGGAACAAAGAGTCACTGCGAGCATGAGAACGGTGAGTTTGATTATCAACGCGAGATGGGTTGTTCCCGTCAT
>OIWT01004886.1_pt1:5000-10344 | contig 10344 bp, 7 predicted proteins | sample 1587701 | NCBI WGS metagenome assembly OIWT01 (sample SAMEA3888904, study PRJEB22519) | human gut metagenome | biome: human gut; feature: human-associated habitat; material: faeces | place: Denmark | collected 2009 | reverse complement strand
CCCGTCTGTACCTGGCTGTGCGTGACGCCTACCCCACCAAGGCTCTGGCTCACACTCGTGTGCTGGCTCTGTCTGGTATGACTGCCCTGTCTCTGGATCTGTGGCACGAGTCGCTGTCCAAGCAGGTCAAGAACAAGGCTCCCATCGATACCTACCTGTACTCGGATGTGCTGCTGGCCCGTGGTCTGGATGTGGCTCTGATTCCCCATCTGATGGAGCTGACTCAGTACACGCGTCCTTCTCGTCTGGTGTTCGTGTACGGAACCTTCAAGCGTGACGGTTTCAAGACCATGCTGGACTGGATGGTCACCAACGCTGCTCTGGGCTACTTCAAGAACCTGAAGTACTTCCAGGTGTCCGAGCACAACATCCAGGCTTGCGTCGATCCCGCAAATGCTGAGACTCTGGAGGCTGCCATCATTGCCGACCTGAAGGCCATCTGCGAGGATAAGGTGAACTTCCCTCTGCTGGAGACCATAAACCTGGATAACAACGGTTACAACGAGTATGGCGGTACTGGTATTTCTGAGTTTGCCATGCACTTGATGCAGGCTTGCCCTGTCAGCAGTGGCGTGGAGGTGTCTGCTTCAACTCGTCTCGGTACATCCTACACGAAGATGTGTGGTTCTGTGGACGATAGCTACTCTTACTACAATCTGGAGGATAAAAGGGAAAGAGCGCAGTGCCGCTTCACGTGGAACTGGGAGCTGAAATCTGGTAACAGGGAATATGCTCCTAATGGTCCGTTCCCCAACAGACAGAACATTGAGTACTGCGATGATGAACCTGTCACGACGTCCACTCCTACGACTCCTATTCCCCCGATATACCCTACTTCAACTGTCACGATTCATTCTGTGGATGAATTGAATGCATTGGATTCGACTGTAGAATCCATTATCGTGGATGGTTGTAATGATGAATCCTTCACTGTGTTGAATCTGACTCGCTTTGTGAATCTGAAAGTGTTTGAAGTGGGTGACGATAGCTTTGCTAACGTTAATGAGGTGCATTTGATTGGCTTACCCGAGTTGGAGAGAGTGGTGATTGGAATGAATAGCTTCACAAAGCACAAAAATGATTGGCTTAGGCTTATGTATCCTGATTCTACTCGTCATTTCTATTTGAAGGATTGCCCGCAGTTGAGAGAAATGAAGATTGGTCGTTATTCTTTCTCCGATTATTCATCGATTGAGATTGAAAATGTGCCTTCTTTGGAAATGATTGAGATTGGAGAAGTGAACGATTGGAGTGGTAATTTCTATTCTGCTTCGTTGGAGTTGAAGAGTATTTTTGTAACGGAACGAAATGATAACTAGACATACCCAGTTTGAAATCACTTCGGTTTGGCGGTAGAGCATTTGACGATTGTTCTCGTGCAGTGTTTGAGAGTCATTGTTATGAATGGAATTGTTTTGTAGATTTGCCTGAATTGACTTCCATTCGACTTGGTTCGAGTGCATTCCGTTTCAAGGACAATAACTCAACAGAATTGATAATGCGAAGTGGAAATGATGAAACGAAATGATGAATAGACTTGCCTAATCTCGCGTCGCTCACTACTGAAACTAATAGTGCTACATTCTACTATCCTCGTATAATCACTCTTGAGGGTACTTCCTATCATTTTATTTTCACATACAGACATGCCCTCTCTCACCAATGTTACTCTTCCTCACGCATTTGAGTTAAGAAATGAAGTGAACATAAACAGTTAAACATAGGAGATGAAATGATGAATAGATGCTGGAGAATTAGCAAATCACCCTGTTTTCATTGCTCATCTATATGTTACAATTCATTCTGTGGATGAGTTGAATGCATTGGATTCGACCATAAGATCAATTACTGTGGGTAACCGTGGTTGTAATGATGAGTCCTTCACTGTATTAAATCTGACTCGCTTTGTGGATTTGGAAGTGTTTGAAGTGGGTGATGGCAGTTTCCGTTATGTGAATGAAGTGCATTTGATTGGGTTATCGAAATTGGAGAGAGTAGTGATTGGAATGAATAGCTTCAACAGGGGAATGGAATACCCGGATGATTGTTTAAATCGTCATTTCTATTTGAAGAATTGTCCGCAGTTGAGAGAACTGAGAATTGGTTGGTTTTCTTTCTATGATTTTATGCTGATTGAGATTGAGAATATGGATCGATTGGAAGTGATTGAGATTGGAGAATTGAATAGGCAGAGTGATAATTTCAGATATGCTGCACTAGAGTTAAAGAGTGAGATTCTTGTAATGAAATGATGAATAGATTTGACCAGTTTGAAATCACTTGTATTTGGTCACAGCTCATTCTCTTCCTGTTCTCGTGCTGTATTTGAAAGTGAATGGACTGAAGCTAGACTGATTGATAGATTTGCCTGAATTGACATCCATTCAGTTTGGTGATTGTTCCTTCAGTTTTTGGAAGAGCAATAACTCAACAGAATTGATAATGCGAAGTATATGTTATGAAGTGGTATAATGAATAGACTTGCCTTTACTTACGTCAATCACTACTACTGCTTGGAATAGTTGGACGTTCCGCTCTCCTCATATCATCACTCTCGAGGGTACTTCTTATCATTCTATCCTCACAAACAGATATGCCCTCTCTCACCACTGTCTATCTTCCTTGTGCATTTGAGGTGAGAAATGAAGTGTATATCAACAGTGCTGCAATTGAATTGAAATGATACATAGATGTTGGAGAATTAGCAAATCATCCTCTTCTTGCTTTCTATCCGACTGCTACAGTTCATTCTGTGAATGAACTGAATGCATTGGATTCTACTGTGGAGTCAATAATTGTGGATGGTTGTAATAATGAATCCTTCACTGTGTTGAATCTGACACGATTCGTGAATTTGAAAGTGTTTGAAGTGGGTAATTACAGTTTCATCTTTGTGAGTGAGGTGTATTTGATTGGGTTGTCGAAATTGGAGAGAGTAGTGATTGGAATGAATAGCCTCAACAGGATGACGTATGACCTGTCTACTCGTTCAAATGGTCATTTCCATTTGAAGAATTGTCCTCAGCTGAGAGAATTGAAGATTGGTCGCTATTCATTCTCTGATTATTCATCGATTGAGATTGAGAATGCTGACAGTTTGGAAGTCATTGAAATGGGAGAATTCAATGAATGGAGTGGTAATTTCTATTCTGCTTCATTGGAATTGAAGAGTGTGTATGATGGATTGAGGTGATGAATAGACTTGCCCAGTTTGAAATCACTTTTGTTTGGTGGTAGTGCATTCCAGTATTGTTCTCGTGCAGTGTTTGAGAGTGAATGTAATTAATGGAATTGATTTGTAGATTTGCCTGAATTGACTTCCATTCGATTTGGTTCCAGTGCATTAGAATTCCAGGAAGATAGTGGCTCAACTGAATTGATAATGAGAAGTGATGATACATGTTTGAACTGAAAAAAAGACTTACCTTCACTCGTTTCAATCACTACTACTGAAGATAGTAGTGCATTCCGCAATCCTCGTATCATTACTCTGGAGGGTGTTTGCTATTGTTCTTTCCTCACAAGCAGATATGCCCTCTCTCACCAATGTCACTCTTCCTCGTGCATTCGAGAGTATGAATGTGATTCACATATACAGTACTACATATGAAGCAGAATGATGAATAGATGCTGGAGAATTGGCAAATCATCCTATCATCTATAACACATTCCATCAGACTGCTCATTCTGGGAGTGAATTGAATGCACTGACTACCACTGTGGAATTCATTGCTTTGGATGGTTGTAATGATGAATCCTTCACTGTGTTGAATATGACACGATTCGTGAATCTTAAGGAGTTAGAAGTGCGTGACGATAGCCTTACTAATGTGAATGAGGTGTGCTTGATTGGGTTATCGAAGTTGGAGAGAGTGGTCATTGGAATGAATGGTTTCACAAAGCACAAGAATAGCTGGGGTAATGATTCTACTCGTCATTTCTATTTGAAGGAGTGTCCTCAATTGAAGGAACTGAAGATTGGTCGTTATTCCTTCTCTGATTATTCATCAATTGAGATTGAGAATGTGAATCAATTGGAAGTGATCGAAATGGGAGATTTGAATGAATGGAGTTACAATTTTGCTAGTGCTTCACTGGAGTTGAAGAGTGAGATTGATGGAATGAGCTAATGAATAGACTTACCCGGCTTGAAATCAGTTATGTTTGGTAGTAGTGCCTTCAATGACTGTTCTCGTGTTGTTTTTGAGAGTGAATGAATTGAAATGGGATTGATTTGTAGACTTGCCTGAATTGACATCCATTCAATTGGGTTCAAGTGCATTCCGCTTTAACAGTGATAATGTGTCCAGTGAATTGATCATGAAAAGTGGTGATGATGAAATAAACTGAATAGTAGAGATGCCTAAGCTCACATCACTCATTACGGTTGATTATAGCAGTTCATTCCGCAATCCTCGTATCATCACTCTGGAGGGTACTTCTTGTCACTTCTATCCTCACAAGCAGATATGCCCTCTCTCACTACTGTTACTCTTGTCAAGGCACGTGCTTTCAAGGAGAAGACGACCGTACATACGAAGAGTATCTCTACTTCCTCTCTATCATTCCTAGACATCACTTCTGCTCTTCAATACTACCTCGAGTATTCTCTTTCCTTTACACACCAATCTTCCACGAATCCAAATCACACATCTAAGCATACTGAGTTAGCTATTCATTGCAGCGTTAATACTAGTAGGGCCCTTTTCATAGTACACACATTCATCACACCCGAAAGCACAACAAACCCATGCACCACAAGCCGTTTCCTAACCAATACTCATTCTGCTTAGCCCTCAGAGCCAATCCTTTTCCCGAAGTTACGGATCTAATTTGCCGACTTCCCTTACCTACATTATTCTATGAACTAGAGGCTATTCACCTTGGAGACCTGATGCGGTTATGAGTACGAACAATAGAAGCTGAGTTGAGATTGAATTTTCAAGGACTGCTGATACTGCACCAGAGCTCCCAACAACCAGGAACCTTTACCAAACCACAATCCTTCTCGCAAACTGAATTTATTCCAAGGACTGCCATTTGTTAACAAGAAAAGACAACTCTTCCCAGGAGTACCATCAATGTCTTCAATCCCAATACCGTTACCGACACACTTCTATTGGTTCAGGAATATTAACCTGATTCCCTTTCGATAGACGATGACCAACGTCATCCTTTCAATGGATTTCACCTATCTCTTAGGATCGACTAACCCATAGATCATCACGATTCCTATGGAACCTTTCTCCACTTCAGTCTTCAAAGATCTCATTTGAATATTTGCTACTTCCACCAAGATCTGCACTAATGGACGTTCCAACTGCGTTCACACGCTAGTCTTCTC
>OIWT01004885.1_pt1 | contig 10345 bp, 8 predicted proteins | sample 1587701 | NCBI WGS metagenome assembly OIWT01 (sample SAMEA3888904, study PRJEB22519) | human gut metagenome | biome: human gut; feature: human-associated habitat; material: faeces | place: Denmark | collected 2009 | reverse complement strand
CCACCATCCCCGTGAAGAAGAGCCAGATCTTCTCCACCGCCGCCGACAACCAGACGAGCGTTGAAGTCAACGTTCTGCAGGGCGAGCGTGAGATGGCCGCTGCCAACAAGAGCCTCGGCCGCTTCCACCTCGATGGCATCGCTCCGGCCCGCCGCGGCGTGCCTCAGATCGAGGTCACATTCGATATCGACGCCAACGGCATCGTGAACGTCAGCGCGAAGGACCTCGGCACCGGCACTGAGCAGCACATCACCATCACCTCTTCCTCCAACATGAGCAAGGAGGATATCGAAAAGGCCGTCAAGGACGCCGAGCAGTACGCCGCTGAGGACGCCAAGATCAAGGAAAAGGTCGAAGTCCGCAACCAGGCCGACCAGATGGTCTACCAGAGCGAGAAGACCCTCGGCGAAGTGGGCGACAAGATCCCCGCGGACGAGAAGGCCAAGGTTCAGAGTGGTATCGACAAGCTGAAGGAAGTCCTCAAGGGCGACGACACCGACGCCATCAAGAGCGCGACCGAAGAGCTGACCCAGATGTTCTACCAGATGAGCGAGAAGCTCTATCAGCAGGCGAACCCGCAGGGCGGCGCACAGGCTGGCCCCGACATGGGCGGCCAGAACGGCGGCGCGCAGACCGGCCCGAACGGTCAGCAGTATTATGATGCTGACTACAAGGTCGTGGATGACGACGACAACAACAAAAAGTAATTGAAATCGTATCGACGCAGCGGGGACAGTTTATACTGCCCCCGATTGCGGCGTTTTTAGGAGCGTAGTCTATGGCTGAAAATAAAAGAGACTATTACGAGGTGCTCGGCGTTTCCAAGGGCGCTTCGGAAGAAGAGATCAAAAAAGCATACAAAAAGCTCGCACGCAAGTATCACCCCGACATGAACCCTGGCGACAAGGAAGCCGAGGAGAAGTTCAAGGAGATCAACGAGGCGAACGAGGTTTTGAGCGACCCAGACAAGAAGGCGCGCTACGACCAGTTCGGCTTTGCGGGCGTTGACCCGAATTACGGCGCAGGCGCCGGTGGCGGCGCTTACAGCGCGGGCGGGTTCGACTTCGGCGACCTCGGCGATATCTTCGGCAGCTTCTTCGGCGGGGGCTTCGGCGGCGCGCGCGCGAACCCCAACGCGCCCCAGCGCGGCGAAAGCCTGCGCACGAGCGTGAACATCAGCTTTGAAGAGGCGGCCTTCGGCTGCGAGAAGGAAGTCAGCATCGACCGCATCGAGCAGTGTCCTGACTGCCGCGGCTCGGGCTGCGCCAAGGGCACGACCGCCGAGGTCTGCCCTGACTGCCGCGGCAGCGGCGTGATCCAGCAGCGCCGCCAGACGCCGCTGGGCTATATGTCGACGTCGGCCCCCTGCCAGCGCTGCGGAGGCAAGGGTAAGATCATCCACCAGCCCTGCCCCAAGTGCGGCGGCAAGGGCATGATCCGCCACCGCAAGACCATCAAGGTCAGTATTCCTGCGGGCATCGACAACGGGCAGACCATTTCACTGCGCGCGCAGGGCAACGCGGGCAAGAACGGCGGCCCCGCGGGCGACCTTCTGATCGTTGTGTCCGTGCGTCCGCACGAGATCTTCCGCCGCGAGGGCACGAGCGTCCTGTGCGAAGCGCCCATCACGTTCACGCAGGCGGTGCTCGGCGCGGAGCTTGAGATCCCGACGATCGACGGCAAGGTGAAGTACACCATCCCCGAGGGGACGCAGAGCGGCACGACGTTCCGCCTGAAAGGCAAGGGCATTCCCGGCCTCAACGGCCGCGGCCGCGGCGACCAGTACGTCACCGTGTATATCGAGACGCCGCGCAACCTGAACCGCGAGCAGAAGGAAGCGCTCAAGAAGTTCAGCGAGTCGCTCGGCGAGAAGAATTATGAGGAACACAAGAGCTTTTTCGGAAAGTTCAAGCTGTAACGAATAGAAGATGTATTTATCCGATTATCACACCCACTGTTCGCTTTCGTTCGACTCGAAAACGCCGGTGGAAGACATGGTGCGCGCGGGCATCGCGCAGGGTTTGCAGGAAATGTGCCTGACCGACCATGTAGACCTGTTCCGCCCGAGGGAGACGACGCACTGGGAGCACGATTTTTCGAATCGTGAAGAGACCTTTGCGCACGCCGATCAGGCGGCGGACGGGAAGATCATCGTCCGCCGCGGTATCGAGCTCGGCGAGGCGATGCGCGACTTTGCCTACGCAGACGAGCTGCTCTCGCGTTTGCCGGAGCTCGACTTTGTCATCGGTTCGCAGCATCAGCTGTCGGAAAAGTACGATTGGAACGACCTCTACTTCATGCCCGAGGCCACGGAGCAGGAGGCGCGCGAGCAGATCGCGGACTATTTAACGCTCGTTCTGGAGACGGCCAAGTGGGGGAAGTTCTCCGTGCTCGGCCACCTGACGCTGCCGCTTCGCTACATGAACGAAAACCACGGTATGCACATGAGTTTCGACGGCTTCGAGGACGAGGTGGCGCAGGTGTTCCGCGCGCTCATTGAAAACGGCTGCGGCATCGAGTGCAACGTCAACCGCGGCAACACGCCGCTGCCGGACGCCAAATGGCTGAGGCTCTATCACGAGCTCGGCGGCGAGATCATCACCATCGGCACCGACGCGCATACGCCGGAATTCGTCGGCATGCGCGCCCGCGAGACGCAGGAATTACTCAAGAGCTGCGGCCTCAACTATGTGTGCACGTTTGAAAAGAAAAAACCGGTCTTTCACAAAATCTGACTGACAAAAGGAGAAACACTATGAAGATCGCATTGGGCTGTGACCACGGCGGATACGCCATGAAGGAAGACATCAAAAAGCAGCTGGAGGGCCTGGGCCACGAGGTCAAGGACTGCGGCACCTATTCCACCGAGAGCTGCGACTATCCCATTTTCGGCGAGGCCGCCGCGCGCGCCGTCGCGAGCGGAGAGTGCGAGTACGGTATCGTCGTGTGCACGACGGGCATCGGCATCTCCATCGCGGCGAACAAGGTCAAGGGCATCCGCTGCGCGCACTGCGCCGATACGCTCGAGGCACAGCTCTGCCGCCAGCACAACAACGCGAACATGATGGCCATCGGCGCGGGCTTCACGGGCCCGAAGCTGGCTGCGGCCATGGTTGAGACGTTCCTCTCCACCGCGTTTGAGGGCGGCCGCCACGCCCGCCGCGTCGCGCTGATGGACGCTATCGAGGGCTAAAGCATATACAAAAGCGGAAAATCAACAAAACCGAAAGGTTTTTGTTGATTTTTTTGCTCTCAAAAGGTAAACTGTTGCACGAGAAAAAGGAGGCGGATGCAGACAATGGCAAGAAGATCGAGCGGAACGAAGGGCTATACCGGTTATCGCGGGCGCAGACGCGGCAGAGGCGTGCTGGCCGTGGTGCTGGTGGTCATTTTGCTGCTGGCGTGCGGCTTTTTGTTTGCGCAGCGCTATATGGTATACGATGCGGACGGCTCGGTCCGCTTTGAGTTCCCCTGGATAAAGAAGACCCCACAGGACGACACCGCAAATGGCGGCGACAGCGGCGACGATAAGAAGCAGGACGACCTTGAGATCACGGTGCAAAAGCCCGTCATCAAGGATACCTACGCAGTCGAGCTGGGTGCGGACGCGCTCGGCAGCGATTGGCAGGCAGCACTCGATGGCCTTGATAAGGACGTGAACGCCGTGGCGGTCGAGCTCAAGGACGCGAGCGGCAAGATCCATTACGGCTCTAAGGTGCAGGGCGCGATCGACTGCGGCGCGGTGGCCGGGAACAGCACATCGGACACGGCCATTCAGGGCCTTGTCGACTCGGACTACTATACGATCGGCCGCATCAGCACGCTGCACGACAGCCTGTACGCCTACGAGCACATGACGGACGCCGCCGTGTGCCAGCTGACGGGATTCGTCTGGTACGATACGAACAGCACCCACTGGCTCGCGCCCGAAAAGCAGGCGGCGCGCCAATATGTGACCAATATCGTCACGGAATGCGCACAGATGGGCTTTGATGAGCTGCTGCTCGACGATTTCCACTACCCGCGCGAGGGGCGCATGAGCCGCATCAAGACGGACGAGCGCACCATGACGCAGCAGGAGGCGCTTGCGCTGCTCGCCGACGATATCCACACCGCGCTTGAGCAGGCGGGCTACAAGGGCAAGCTCTCCGTCAGCGTGGACGCGGACATCGCGCTTGCGGGCAGCGAGGCAAACTCCGGCATCGTGATGAGCGAGCTCACGGAAAAGTTCGACCGCGTGTACGTCAAGGTCACGGCAGACCAGCTCGAGAGCGTCACCGAGGCGATGAAGGCCTACGACGTCGAGTTCGTCCCCATCGTGACGGAGGCGGCGGACAGCGGCAGCTATCTCATTGAAAAGTGAAAAGGCGAAGGGCGGGCCGCTGATACCTCAGCGGCCCGTTTTTTGCGCAAAAAGGGAAAAGGGCACGGGGCAGCGAAGGCTGACCCGTGCCTTTTTTTGATGTGGAGAAAGACGAGGGGGGACGCCCCGTTCGAGCGTTGGAAAAAGCGTTGATAACCGCTTTGATACATAATGCACAAAAGTCGAATGAATTCGACGTAAGTTAAACGCTTTATTTTGTGCAAAATAGATAGCATGCTGTTGAGCATATCAAAAAAAGGGCCCTCGAGGGCCGTTGCGCCCGCGCGGGAAAGAATATGCCCGCGGGCGAAAAAGAGGATATGAGACGACCGCTCTCCGGTGAGTGAGAACCTGCCGCAGCGCACAGAGCGGCGGAAACGGGCCGATACGGAACATACAGCAAATTCTGCACAGAAGATAGAACATCATGCTTGAAAACAACCACACGATTCACCTGACGCTCAACGGCGAGAGCCGCGCGTTCACGGTGGAGCCGCAGGAGACGCTTCTGCACGTGCTGCGCGAGCGCGCGCACCTGACGGGCGCGAAGAAGGGCTGTGACCTTGGCGAATGCGGCGCCTGCACGCCCGGAATGATCATGGCGGCCAAGGCGCTGCTTGACCGCGATCCCCATCCCACGCGCGAGGAGATCTACGCCGCCATGTCCGGCAACCTCTGCCGCTGCACGGGCTACACGAAGATCGAGGAGGCCATCGTCGCGGCCTCCAGGGTCATTGAACAGTACGCGAACGGAAAGGAGGCGCAGCAGTGATGGAACAGCATCATTTCGACATTGTCAACCACGCCACGCCGCGCCTTGAGTCCATGGATAAGGCGCTGGGCCGCGGCAAGTATACCGACGACTTAGAGCTTCCCAACATGCCCTACGCCGCGCTCGTGCGCTGCCCGTATTCCCACGCCAAGGTGCTGAGCATCGATGTGAGCGAGGCGGAAAAGGTTCCCGGTTTTCTCGGCTGCGCCCTGCCGGAGGAGGCCCCGCAGGCCTACTTCAACTGCTCGGGCAACCCGCCCTCTCCGCTTCTGATGGCGGATGAAAAGGTGCTGACGACCGAGCCGCTGACCATCGGCGACCGCGTGGCCGTCGTCGCTGACGGTGTCCCCGCAGATCAGAAACATCGCCACCGTCGGCGGCAACATCATGCAGGACCGCCGCTGCATTTACTTCAACCAGCCGCACCTGTGGCGCAGCGGCCTTGCCTACTGCTTCAAGACCGGCGGCAGCATTTGCCACCAGATCCCGAACTCGCCGGTCTGCCGCGCGATCTACTATTCCGACGTCGCCACCGCGCTCATCGCTTACGAGGCGGAGGTCGAGTACATCGAAGACGGCGAGACGCACCGCACCGACCTCAAGTCCCTCATCGAGCGCCACAGCGTGGCCAACGGCCTTGCCTGCCACGAGCACCTGCCCATCCTCGTCACGCGCTTTTTCGTCCCCGCGGCGGAGAAAGGCGAGCGCAGCGGCTTTTATAAGTACGCCATGCGCACGACGATCGACTTCCCGATCATCAACTTCGCGCTCCGCTGCGGCGGCAATTGCCCCGCGCGTCTGGCCGCGGGCGCGGTCGCGCCCCATCCGGTCGTGATGGCCGAGACGGCGGCGAAGATCGACTCCGACGCTACGGATGACGAGGTCATCGCGCAGGCCGAGGACGAGCTCAGAAAGCTCGCCATGCCCATCAAGGAGGCCTGCATGACCCCCGCGGTCAAGAGAAGCCTCTATCGCCACGTCGCAATGCTGCTGGATCTGAGAAAATAAGCAAAAAAAGAACCGTCCGATCGGACGGTTCTTTTTTGTCGTAGAAATTTACTTCGCGGCGCGGGCCAGAACGGCCTCGGCGCTCATGTTCGGATTGATGGTCTCTTCGCTCTCGACCGCGATGGCCGCGGCGGCGGTACCGGCGGCGCAGCTTTCGGCAAGGTCGCGGCCCGCGAGAAACGACCAGACGAGGGACGCCATCATCGCGTCGCCCGCGCCGGTGGCGTTGCGCATCTCGGCCTTGCAGATGGGCTCCAAATGCGTCTCGCCCTGCTGCGCGGCGAACACGCCGTCGCCGCCGAGCGACAGGAACACGCGCTGCACGCCCTGATCGAGAAGCGCCTGCGCGGCTTGATGGAGCGTTGCATTGTCTGTGATCTTCACGCCGGAGAGGAGCTCTGCTTCGATGCGGTTGGGCTTGAGCGTGTGGACGTGACTGAGTAAGCCCTGGAGCTTTTCCGCCTTGACGGTGGATACCGGATCGACGAAGAGCGGCGCGGCGCAGTGCTCGACAAGGTACGCGATGGACTTGCGCGGCAGGTTCGCGTCCACGACCACCGCGGCGGCGCCGTCGAGCAGCTCCTTCTGCGAGGCGAAGTAGTCCGGCGTCAACTTTTCGCAGATCTCCATGTCGGCCACGGCCACGGCCATGTCGCCGTCGCTGTCGCCCACGAACACGTAGGTCGAGGTGCGGCCGTCGGGCACGCGCAGCGCGTGCGAAAGGTCGATGCCGAGTTCTTTACAGCTCTCTTCGACCTGGCTTGCGCGCGAATCGCCGCCCACGGCGGTCAGAAGATACGTCGGTACGCCGAGCAGGCGCATGTTGTGCGCGATGTTGCGTCCCACGCCGCCGAGGCTCAGCTCGACCTTGCCGGGGTTCGAGTCCTTCGCGCGCAGCGGCGCGAAAGAGTGCGCACCGATGTCGATATTCACGCCGCCGCAGACGACGGCATAGGGAAGATTCTTTTCGTTAGACATGATGTTGCTTTCTCCGAATTATTTGTGATAAAGACGCTTGGATTCATACTTCGGCTCGCAGCTGACGTGAATGCCGAGGCGCTTGTAGAGCTTGATGTCCTCCTCCGAGATGATGACGGAGAAGTGCGCATCGCAGCCGCGGAGCGTGCCGAGCTGGGCTCTTGCCATGTCGGCGAGGGGGTTCGTCAGCGCCGAGATCGCCAGCGCGATGAGCACCTCGTCAGAGTGCAGGCGCGGGTTGTGGTGGCCGAGCGACTGGATCTTGAGCGCTGAGATCGGCTCAATGACCTGATTCGAGATGAGGTTCATGTCGCTGCGGATGCCCGCCATGGCCTTGAGCGCGTTGAGCAGCAGCGCCGCCGAAGCGCCGAGAAGGGAAGAGGTCTTGCCCGTGACAACGCGGCCGTCGGGCAGCACCATCGCGCCCGCGGGCGCGCCGGTCTCCTCGGCCTTCTGCTTGGCCGCGGCCACAGCGGGGCAGAGGTCGGGCGTCACATCCGCCTGCTGCATGACGAGCTCGAGCTTTCTGAGCTGGCAGGCGTCAGCAATGCCGCGCGCGACGTCGACCTGCGCGGTGTAGTAGCGGCGCAGAATTTCCATGCGCGAGGCCTGACGACAGACCTCATCGTCGATGATGCAGTTGCCCGCCATGTTGACGCCCATGTCGGTGGGGGACTGGTAGGGGCACTTGCCGGAGATGCGCTCGAAGATCGCGCGCAGGACGGGGAAGATCTCCACGTCGCGGTTATAGTTCACGGTCGTCTCGCCGTAGGCCTCGAGGTGGAACGGGTCGATCATGTTCACGTCGTCAAGGTCCGCGGTCGCGGCCTCGTAGGCGAGGTTCACGGGGTGCTTGAGCGGCAGGTTCCAGATGGGGAAGGTCTCAAACTTGGCGTAGCCCGCGCTCACGCCGTGTTTGTGCTCGTGGTAGAGCTGGGAGAGGCACGTCGCCATCTTGCCGCTGCCGGGGCCCGGCGCGGTGACGACGATGAGCGAATGCGTCGTCTCGATATACTCGTTGTGGCCAAAGCCCTCGTCGCTCACGATGTGGGCGACGTCGGAGGGATAGCCCGCGATGGGGTAGTGGCGGTAGTTGCGAACGCCAAGCGTGTTGAGACGCTTGATGAAGGCATCCGCCGCGTTCTGCCCCGCGTACTGCGTGATGCATACGCCGCCGACATAAAGCCCCAGCGAGCGGAACGCGTCGATCAGGCGCAGGCAGTCGTCATCATAGGTGATGCCGAGGTCGCCGCGCACCTTGTTCTTTTCAATGTCGTTCGCGTTGACCACGATGACGATCTCCGCGTCGTCGCGCAGCTGCTGAAGCATGCGGATCTTGCTGTCGGGCTGGAAGCCGGGCAGCACGCGCGAAGCGTGAAAGTCGTCGAAGAGCTTGCCGCCGAACTCCAGGTACAGCTTGCCGCCGAACTTGCTGATGCGCTCGCGGATGTGCGCGGACTGCATGGCAAGGTATTTGTCGTTATCAAAACCGATTTGTCCCATCGTAAAAAGCACCCCGTTTTCAATTTACACATAATATATGCCTATTATATAGAACGTACGGCGGCTTGACAAGAAATGTGCCCGCAGAAAAATAGATGAAAAACGGCGGCGAATTTCTGCTATTTTCCCCTCTTTACATCAGCGAGCTCTTAGCGTATGCTATAAACAGTCTCTTCACGAGGGGAAGAAAAAATCCGCACTTTTTGAAAAAAGTGTTGACAAAAGAATGCGGATATAGTAGTATATCACTGTTCGATTCGCGCGGTTAGCTCAGCTGGTAGAGCACATGCTTGACGTGCATGGGGTCACAGGTTCGAGTCCTGTACCGCGCACCAGAGAAAAACCTTGAAGCTTTAATGGCTTCAAGGTTTTTTTATTGCCCTGAAAGGGCTTTTTGTTCCACGTTTGTTCCACTATGCCTTTTTCTTTCCGAAATTGACCGGGAGCGCTGCCGCGAGACCGGCACTTGCTTCCGCTTGTGCAGTCTCGAAGGCGTGGGAGTAGATGTTCAATGTGGTCGACGTCTGAGAGTGGCCAAGTGCGGCAGAGACGGTGCGCACGTCGGTGTGATTGGCGATGAGCAGCGAGGCATTGAGATGCCGAAACTGATGGATGCCGTACCACGGCAGGCCGTGACGTTCGCAAAGCTCTTTTCCCCAGTCGTAGAAATCCCCAGGACGCGCCGGCGATCCGTCGAGCTTGGTAAAAAGCCGACCGCTCTCATGCCACTGATCGCCCAGTTCCAGCCGTTTCATTGCCTGCGCTGTACGTAGAGCCTTTACCATATCGAAGATCCATGCGGGGAGCTTCAGGGAACGATGAGAGCGTGCTGTCTTTGGCGGGCCTGTGAATATCCCGTGTGCCGAATCATAGAGGGAGACGCGCGCGACTGTGACGACGTTGGTGGTGAAGTTGAAATCTCGGAATTCGAAGCCGAGCAGCTCTTCGCGGCGGTACCCGCCGAAGATCGCCAGCACAAAGAAAACCACATAGCGCAGCGGTTCACCGTCAAGTGCATCGAGGAATGCTTGTGTTTCCTCAATGGTGAAGATGTTTTTCTCACGCTCTTGACGCTCCGGTAGTACGACACGCGGGCAAGGATTTTCTTTGACCACGCCCATTCGTAAAGCATAAGCGAAGACGCTGGAGATGAACGAGAGATAATTTCGAATAGATTTTGGATGAAGGCCCTTAGTAGAGTCCTTTTCATTCGCCCCCGGCTCGGACAAACCGGAAATGAACTTCTGGATCTGACGCGCAGAGAGCTTGTCCATATAGAGATGCCCCAGCGCAGGGTATACGCGCTTTGTAAGGGCACGGTAATTGCTGATCGTGCGCTTGCCGAGCTTCTGAGCGGCATATTCGTTGAACCATTGCTCAGCAAAGGCTTCGAATTTGATATGCCCGGCGCAGACGCCGCCGTGGCACTCCTCCTCAAAGAGAACCATTTGCCGCTGCAGCTCTTTCTCAATCTGCCGCTCTGACATGCCGGGCGTCGGCTTCCATGTCATGGACGGGCGAACCTGCTTGCCGGAGACGGTGAGGCCGCTGGATGCTCTGATTAGGTATGCGTTGCCTCGTTTGGTATATGTAGCCATAAAATAACTCCCTTCATCTTGCCAACCGCGCTCTCTCGTGGTAAGATAAAAGGGCGCGGATAGGCCTATATCTTTTATGATTGCGGCTATTTCTTCTTTCGTGGTTGTTAGGGGATATGTTTG
>OIWT01004876.1_pt1 | contig 10362 bp, 12 predicted proteins | sample 1587701 | NCBI WGS metagenome assembly OIWT01 (sample SAMEA3888904, study PRJEB22519) | human gut metagenome | biome: human gut; feature: human-associated habitat; material: faeces | place: Denmark | collected 2009 | reverse complement strand
AGTAATGTTATCTTACATCAGTTTGAAGGTTTACACAAACTTTGGGACACTCCCAGGCGCTTACATTTTTTATTAAACCTTCTTCGTACTAAATACTTTTCCTCCTCACCTTCATCAATCTTGGCAACACTCGTACTGTACATTTTCCCATTAACCCCTCCATAAACGATACCACAAAAACTAACTTCACTGAGCATAAACTGCCAACGCATACTCTTTTCCATTGATTTCAATGCACTGAAAGACATATCTTTTTGTTAAAACATTTAAATTTTTCAACCCACCTGCCAGACCTGTCCCATTCCATTTTAGATATGCTTCTTTTTTTGTCCAAATTTCATAAAATCGCTTTCTGTATTCCGTTTCTCCTTCACTATCATGCAAATACCGCCTCTCATTTTTATGAAAAAATCTTTGAGCAATTCTGTCATCTGGGCTTACGATTTCCTCAATGTCAATCCCTATCTCATAATTGGAAAATATAACAACTCCAGCCCCCGATGTATGAGATATATTGAAAAAATCTGATTTTTTTCTCCCTGCACCATTATAAATGGCTTTCCACCCTTATCTCTTTTTATTTCTACCTCTCTATTAGATACTTCATGCTTTTCTGAATAATATCCAAATACGATTTCGTGTAAATGCTTTTTCAATCCTTTACTATCTTTTTCTACAAGTATAATTAATTTATTCATTCTACCCATCCATATAAATCAGATAATCTGTTATAACTTCCAGTCTTCAAATGATTTTGATATATCGACTTAAATATTCGACTCTTATTTCCATTAATAATCAATATTTATAACTCTACCCCTAACCAATGCCTACTGATAGTTCTTTGCCTGCATATTCCACATTTTTGCATAGATTCCATCCTGTTGCAGCAAGGTATCGTGATTTCCTTCTTCTGCAATTTGCCCTTTTTCTAACACCAGTATTCTCTCACAAAATCTGTAGCTTGACATTCTGTGGGATATGTATATTGCCAGTTTTTCAGCTACCAGCTTATCAAATCTTGCATAGATTTCATACTCTGCTACCGGATCTAATGCACTGACGCCAAAAAGCCGGATTCATCATTGCTGAATGCAAAAGGTTTTCTGGAGTATTCGTAGTTGCGCCAGTCAAATGCCCTTGCGTAATGCGTCTGGCTTCCAACATCAATTCCAATGATCAAAGTTTTTTCAGTTATAGATGCAATTTTCTTGTTTTGTGTGTTATACTTCATTATAGATACCTCTCTGTTCAATAAGATTTTTACTAACCGTGCAAAGTCAGTAATCTTATTTTACACTGAGGTATTTTTTCTCAACCTTCTTTCTTTGGATCCTCTGTATTTTTAATTATACAGGAAGCTCCTTTAATTCAGAAAATGCTTCCTCACTACAGTAATTACCCTCTTCATTAAAATAATCTATAGAAGGACAATTACTCATTAGTAATTTATGCCCATCAAACGTTACCATATCCCAATCATAAACATAATGAATTTGTATAAAATTATTCATTATCCAAGATAAGGCATTCTCTGGTAAAATAGAGAAAATTGTTCCATATGATGTATAAGTAGCAACAAATGGCTGGCGAACAGACAAAATTTTTTTCATTTTTACAAACTACCTTTCCGCTCCACGAGAGTCACCGATATGAAAGCATAGAGCTCTCTCGCTTCACTCGTTTTATTTTCTTTTTTCTCTTGATAAAATCTGTACGCGATCAGTCCCTGTTCCAACACGAGCGGATTGGCAGCAGACTTTTCAGAGAGGAGCCGTTCCAGAACCATGTCGTTTTCTATTTTGCTAGGGATTATTCCTTTTTTATTTGACAATAATTTCAATAAAAGAATCCCAATTCTTTTCATCAACCTTCTATTTCCTGCCGTACTAATTTACGATCAACTTTTCCGCTTATTGTATACAAAAAGTGTTCCACATATTTCGTACTTTGTGGAATCATATATTTAGGCAAATACTTTATCAAATGCTTTCTATAACCATTTTCATCAAAACACCCATTTGGGATTATTACTGCTACCAAATATTGTCTTGTTACATCTTCACTTTTATGTAGATATACGATTGCATCCGAAATACCTTCATACATCTTTATCACTTTTTCTATTTCTTCCATTTCAATTCTATATCCTTGAATTTTAACCTGATTATCTACCCTGCCCACCCAATAATATTTTCCTTTTGATTTCTTACATAAATCGCCCGTTCTGTATAAACGTTCTTCACAAACTGCAGAATAAATAAATCTGGCATTTGTTTCCTTCTCGTTAGCCAAATAGCCAAGTGCTAAATTATTACCACCTATATACAACTCCCCCACAATGTTTTCTCCTACTTGTTCTCCTAACTCATCTAATATATAAAATCTCGTTCCATGCATAGGCATCCCGATATTAACTTTACTGTCTAACAATTCACTATATGAAACCCATATCGTCGCCTCTGAAGGACCATACGCATTATAAACTCTTGCGCTTATCCTACTATGCAATGCTGATAACAATTTTGCAGGAAAATCTTCTCCTCCGACAATGATCACTTTTACATTTTGCAAAGACTGCATTGTACGATCTGTACACAAAAGAAGTGTTAATCGTGAGGGAGTCATCTGCACACAATCAATGTTATTCTGCATAATAAAGCTCTTCAAAAGCCTCGGATTGTTTCTTTGTGCTTCATTTGCCAAAAAGACTGTTTTTCCTTGATTCAATGCATAAACAGACTCCAAGCCAAAAATATCAAAAGACATGGAAGTGATACAAAGAACTGATAGACACTCAGTAAAATCTATGGCCATATTTGTTCCCATAATAAAACTTTGAAATGCCTTTTTTTCAATCATAACTCCTTTGGGATTTCCAGTTGACCCAGAGGTAAAGATACAATATGCAAGTCCATCACCCCACAAATTGCAAAACTCCTTTTCCTGCAAAAGATTATCATAATCCTCAAAGAAAAAATAATTTTCTCCAACAAAACAATCTGCGTAATTTTGGGAAGTAACCACAAGATCTGGTTTAACCTGCTGCACAATACTGTTCAATCTCCCTTTAGGTGTCTTCGCATCAATTGGGATATAAGCACTATTCGTACTCAACAAAGCAAGTATCAGAAAAAAGAACTTTTCGTTAATCTCGCCCATAATAAGGATTTTTTTTCTTCAGCATACTGCTTGCCAATCAAGCTTAACCATTTTGAACATCCATTACAGATAGCATCATAAGTATATCTGTTTCCTTCATATACCAATGAACTCATTTCATCTACGATTTTCATTTTTATAATCCTCCTCATATAATCAAGTGTTTTTTATTGAAAATTCAAGGTTTCTCAACCTTTTTATCTCAGCGAATAAACCATAGCTATGAGCATTTCGATGTATCGGGTACTGAAATAGCGGTTTTAAGGTATACGAAATAAAACGTCATTGTTTTTCCGCTTTACTGGCCTTGTGTATACCCATCCCTCTATGGCAGCTAACCTCCTATATCCACCAGGATCATCTCCGTCTCCAGAGGTCCTAACTTCCTTCGTCCTGCCTGCCCATAACCAGGGTGTCAGCTATGCTCCTTTGCGGGGTCATGCCCCATGGATAATATTCCTGCCGACTACTGGCTCATTCTTTGTTTTTATGATTACTGACTCGCTTCCTGTTACAGCACTGTGACCAGTGGACGTTATCTGTTACATTCTGTTTGATTCAGTAGCTGCCCACACGACAGCCTCCACTATAGTTCCTTGTCCTTCTTATGCAGCCGGTAGATAAACTGCCGGTCTCTTGATGTCACTGACCATCTTTTTCGGATCATAATCCACGCCTTTTGTCAGCATGGCATAAAAGACACGTATCAGCTTGGCGGCAACCGCCATAAGCGACTGCATTTTCTTCAATGGATTCAGCTTTCTGGTTGTGTAATAATTATGGAGTTCCCTGAACTCCGGATTCTTCGCCACAAGCGACATTGCAACCTCAAAAAGCAGATATCTGAGCCTCTTTCGACCTCGTCTGCTTATTGTTGTCTTTCCCTTGTGCTTTCCAGAACTATTCTCAACCAGCGCCAGCCCTGCGAGCTTCTGCAGTTCTTTTGGATTGTTGAAGCGGCTGATATCACCTACCTCTGCAAGGAATCCGGGCACCGTCTTGATTCCCACTCCTTTGATCCCCAACAACTTTTCAGCCATCGGGATCTGATTTACCAACTCTTCGATCAGAGTCATAACTTCCTGAAGACGTATATTTCTGGATTCATAATCTTCCAGAAGCATTCGGATCTCCATTCTTGCAAATACTGCTCCTTCTTTGCTTCCAACGCTGTGCTCTGCAGCTTCGATCAGGGTCTTCGCCCTCGCCTTTCCAACTGCCCTCATCTTTGCATCCCGCCAGATCTGGTTCACTCCATCAATACCCAACGTCAGGATATCTTCCGGGAGTGGCGCCTGCTTAAGGATCAGCATTCCGCTTTTGGCATCCGGCTTTCCGTATACCGTCTTATATTCAGGAAAATATATATTGAACCAACGACTGATCCTGTTTTGAATTCTTGTAAGTTCCGCCTGTAACTGGAATCTTATATTTGATGCTGTTCTGAGATCAGCATAAACACCATCCGGCAGGTACGGGATCATGTAGCGTCCCTCTCTAACTAACCCTGCAATGACTTTTGGATTCTTACGATCATTTTTAGTTGGATTATTGTCGTCAAGTTCTTTCGATTTCTTGACATGATGGGGATTCACAAGAACCGGTTTCATCTCATTATCCTGAAGAAATTTTCCTAGATTAAACCAGTAGTGACCGGTTGGTTCCATGCCTGGAACCACCTTATCCTTCTCATGTTTTTCTTTGAGGTCCAGGATCCATTCCTTAAATGTCACAAATCCAGCCTCTGTGTTACTAAACTTAAATGGTTTCTTCGAATACTCGATTCCTCTGTAATCAAAAGCTCTGGCATAGTGCGTTTCGCTTCCGACATCAATTCCGAGTACTAAAGTTTTTACTGTAATAGCTTCAATTTTTGCATTCTGTGTGTTAGACTTCATTGTAGATACCTCTCTGTTCAATAAGATTTTTACTAACCGCCAAGTCAGTAGTCTTATTGTACTCTGAGGTATTTTCAATTTTCAACATCCACATTTTTTATTATACAGGAAGCTCCTTTCCATTTTGCGAAAGCCACCGATGGAGTTATGAAGCCTTTACTTTCTCTCGCTTCACTCATCTCTATTTTCTTTACCTCTTGATATAATCTTTTTATAAGACTGACACACTACAGAACACGTGGAGGTAAGTGGCGGGGCTGTATAGAGGAGACCTTGCATTTTTATATATTGTCGGCCATCCGTTAAGGCATCAATGAATGACGCATAACGCAGCCCGTAAACTTATCTTTTCCAAAGTCGACTCGATTTTGCCGGATGAACGGTCACTGCCAGTTTTATCACTATAAATCATCAAGAGGTTATTTTATTGTCTTTTAAAATTATCCATAAAACTTGGATCTATGCTTGCGTCGGTATTACTGACCCAAACAATTGTACAGAGTATAAACATGCTCGCTTTTCTTCTTTTACAAAAGGTTTGAATGAGTTGTGTAATTGGCTTGCAAAATACAACTGTTATGATGTTTGTGCGGAATCTACTGGCAAGTATTGAATCCCTGTTTTTAATATCTTGGAGAAGAATAACTTTGGGATCACTCTTTCTCATCTCAAATAAATCAAACCACAAAAAGGAAATAAGACAGACCGCAAAGATGCTAAATGGATTTGCGATTTGTATATGTGTGAAATGGTAAAACCATCCTTCATTTCACCTGCTGAAATCCGAAAATGAAGAGATTTAGCAAGATACCGTTTCAAGCTCACTTGTATGATTACTGGCGAGAAGAATCGTACCCATAACCATCTTACTATATCAAATTTAAAGCTAGATGATGTTTTTCAGATATATTTGGCAAATCATCTCGTTCTATTATAGCACAGATTTTAGAACCCCCTGGGGAAATTTTTGATGTAGCAGCATTTGTTGATGGCAGATGCAAAACTCCTACCCCCGAAATACAAGATACTGTTGATGATGCCATCTCTGAAGAACAAGCAGTAAAACTTAGACAATGTCTAGCTCACATCGATGAATTAGAATCTCACAAATCAGAAATAGAACGGGAAATCTTTCGTCTTAGCAATAAGTACGAAAGTGTCCTTGATCTTATTCGAACCATATCAGAATTCGATAAAAATCCACTAACTGCTATCCAGGTGCTTTCTGAAGTCGGAGCTGATATGTCTGCCTTCCCCACAGCCAAAAACCTTGTTTCATGGGCAGGAGGTTGTCCTCGTAATGACCAAAGCAGTCACAAGATTAAGTCCACTAGGATTTCCCGTGCTGGTTCCTATTTTAAACCAGTTTTAATGCAAGTTGCAAATGCTTTAGTCAAATCCAAGAAATATCCTGAATTTACTACCCGCTATCGACACACAAAAGCACGTCGTGGTCACAAGAAATCTATTATTGCAATCTGTCGTATGATCCTGACCGCTATCTGGTACATACTCACAGATTAAAATCATATACACCAGAAGTTTTTCTTGAATCACGTCCTGTGAATAAAGAAAAACTTTAACCACTTTACAGGCACTAAATCTACTTAAACAACAAGGCTACACCATCAAAGATGATGTTTCTCCTGTTACCTGATTAGGTGTTGTGTTTATATTTAGTTTTTAAAACCAGCTATATAGGTGTTTTATTTGCTATACCTTTCTTTTGTGTACTCTACTTATTTGTTTCAAACTTATCTACCTTTCCTCCAAAACACGAAATCTACCTAAAGACTTTCCTCTTTTTTATCTCTATATTTTGCATGAAGCATCCAGATAGATCAACGATTTAATCCTTGCAGGATTATTATTTGTACCACTGAGCTTGTGAGCGATATAATTCAGCATAATATCCATTGTTGTTCAAAAGTGCCTTATGTGTTCCTTCTTCAACTATGACTCCATCTTTCATGACAATGATACGGTCGACAAGCTTGCAGATTCCCAATCTATGAGATATTAAGATCAGCGTTTTGTCTTTTATAATATCCGCAAATTTTTCGTATAGTTTTGTCTCTGCCACGGGATCCAACGCTGCTGTCGGCTCATCTAGTACCATTATTTTAGCATTATCTTTATATGCCGCTCGAGCCAGAACAATCTTCTGCCATTGTCCTCCCGAAAGATTATTCCCATCTTCATTAAAAACTCCCAGAATTTCATCATATCCGTTCTGCTGTAGCTTGGCAATGTCATCAACACCTGTCTTCATGCAAACTTCCTCAAATAATTTTTCGTCCACTTCTTTATCAAGCATTGAAATAATGATATTATTACGAATGGTATCCTCGTATCTGCTATATTTTTGAAACGCTACAGATATACGCTCCCGAACAAAGTCAACATTATCTTTTAAATCTATTTTCCCATATAGGATTTCTCCAGCATCCGGCTCTTCCAAACCACAAAGCAAATTAATTAACGTCGACTTTCCCGAACCGTTTTCCCCAACAATCGCAATCTTCTCGCCTTCTTTCAAATGTAGATTAATACCACGCAATACTTTACGTTCTGAATTCGGATATGTAAATTCCAAATCCCTAACCGTAATATCCCATTCCTCTACCATTTCTTTAGGCAAAGCCTTCTTGCTCTTACTATATTCACAGATTTCGAAGAAGTCTTGCATGTACTTTATATCTTGAATAAATAATCCCATCTGGGTAAAAAGTTCAATTGTTATTCGCTGATAGTCAGCCGTAAGGGAAGTAACCAACATATAGGTACCTAATCCGATTTGAGGATCAAGCACAATTGTCCTTGCAGTCAATATCAGAATTACGATGTATACACTGCTTCGCAAAAAATCCGCAATGGAATTATATATAACATGCTTTTTCGTTATATTATTCTTCTTCTTTATATATTTGTTGGCTACATCTCGCCATCCAGCTTTTATATAATCATAAATTTTCCAGTGTCTCAATTCATTCATGGAATCAGGTGCACAGCACATTCCGTAATAATGTATTACCATGCTCCCCTCTTTCATCCATTTTGTTTTAAATCGATACTCCTCATCTTTCTGTGCAAAACATAGAATAAATGCCGGTACACATGTCATTATTAATATAATTATAATCCAAACATTTATTGATACCAAGGATACGGAAATCACGATAAAAGTAATTAATGTTTGAAGCCATTGAATTACTATATTAATACTGGTGGCTACTTCCCTTCCGGTCTTCTCTTCAAATAACTCTATTTTCTGCCGAAATTCATCATAATTCTCTATGTATTTGTAATCAGTTCTACAGGTTATCTTGATAATTGTTTCTATCAAATACTCTTCGACATCTATACTATCACGCTGGGAGATATAACTTTGGATAAATGAATTAACCGCCTGTGCAATAAACAGACCTCCGATTAATGCAAAAATCCTCAGCGGTTCGGATACAGATACCGACCCCTCGTATAGTTTAACCAGTAATTCCGTCAGCACACTTAACAAGTTAGCAATCATAATTGGGAAAAAAGCTGCAATGAATCCAATAACAATTGCCACATATGAATAGATTGATTTTATTTTTAAGCTGACAACCAATGCTTTTCCAATGATTTGTAATACTTCCTTTAAAATAATTTTCTTTTTTTTATTCATTTTTTTTGCATATACTCTCAAATCGACATACATTCCTTTCCATAAAAATATATCTAATTATCATACCACATTGCCTGTTGTGTAAACATGTTGTAATACACACCTTTCTTTTCCATCAGCTGTTCGTGGCTTCCATTTTCAACAATCACTCCGTCCTGTATCACCATAATCCGATCGGCCAGCCGTGCGAATCCCATTCTGTGGCTGATCAGAATAGCAGTCTTCTTCTCCAGATTATTTTTAATATTCTGGAATTGAAGCATTTCCGCAATCGGATCCAACTTTGCTGCCGGTTCATCATATATCATGATATCTCTTTCGGACATCATAGCTCTGCTGATAGCAATTAGCTGTTTCTCTCCGCCCGACAATTCGATGCCCTCAGGTTCCACATCCTTCCCCATAATGGTATTCAGTCCATATGGCAGTCTATCGATGACTTTCTGCGCTCCGCCCAAAGAAATCGCCCTAGCGAGTTTTTCCGAATTATTTTTTTCTTTAAGATTACTATATGCTATATTCTCCGAAACAGGCGTATGGAACAAGTATGTATCCTGAAAAAAGGAACCTATCTTCTCTGAAATAACTCCACGCTTATATTTCTCATATTCTTTTCCACAGAAGAACATTTTTCCTTCTGTAGGACGGTACATGTCAAGCAATATCTTCGTCAGGGTTGATTTACCGCAGCCGTTTTCTCCTACCAAGGCAATCACTTCACCCTGATAGATTTTAAAATTCATATTACGCAAAATTGTTCTTCCATTTGGGTAGTGGAATCCCAAATTTTTCGCTTCGAATACCACATTCTTCTCATCGACACTATCGCATTGTCCTTTTTTTTCGTTTCTCACCGGTGTAGAAGTAATAAACTCATATTGCTTTTCCAGAGCAAATATACCATAATCGGTCTCCATATACACTCTTACGACATCAACTATATGTGCATACAGGTTTGCACACAACATATAAATAACCAAACATGCTTCCGCACTTAACGTTCCACGACCAACTTGAAAAATCGAATAAATGATTTGAACAATAACAAAAACAGAATATATTATAGAGGAAATAAAGTTCCTCACTCCCATGTTGACACACTTATTCATTTCATAGCCTTTAAACCGACTGAACGCCTTTTTCCATTTATCGTTAATATATTTTTCCAGCCCAAATATACGAACCTCCTTTGCAACGTCAATATCCATCGGCATCTTTTGATAAAAATTTGCCAATCGCTGTACCGATTGATACTCTTCATTACTGAACCGAAGTTTATCCACGAAAGATGAATTGAATATGATAACTACGATTGAATAAATCAATGATACAACAAAAATGATCCGTGAAGTTTTTAGTGCAACCGCTAATAACATGATTATACTGACTACTTTATTAAACAGCATAATTAATGAACTCAGGAAATTAGTCAATGACCCTGCTCTTACAAAAGAAGCATTATATTGATCGTTAATATCTTTTTTTAATAAATCATCTAATTCAATCTTATTAATATGATCCATAAGGCATTCTTGCATACCCAAATAATAAGAATCATACATAATCATATAAACAAGATCAGAGACCGTTTCAAGTTTTGTGTAAACTCAAAAAACTGACATAAGATTTTATTGA
>OIWT01004871.1_pt1 | contig 10371 bp, 9 predicted proteins | sample 1587701 | NCBI WGS metagenome assembly OIWT01 (sample SAMEA3888904, study PRJEB22519) | human gut metagenome | biome: human gut; feature: human-associated habitat; material: faeces | place: Denmark | collected 2009 | reverse complement strand
GTATTGGCTGCAAAATCTGATTAAATTCTCGACATAATAAGCAATATGTGGTTGTACAATAACTTCCGGTATGGGAAGTTTGAGTCATTAACAGTGAATCAAAAGTTTAGCATAACTTCATTAATTTGCAGTTAGGGATGCCGGCTTTCCAAAAATCCCGAAGTGGAATATGTTTCACCTGACAAAGAATGCTGGAATTCATAGCACCATGTCCAACGATCAATATGTTTTTTCCCTCTTTGAGCTGCGGATATACAATTTCGCTTAAAAATCGACCGGTTCTCTCCCAAAGTTCCTGCATACTCTCTGCACCGTCTCGGGCAATATACTGCTCAGGATGCCGAAACAACATGCCGACCGGACAGTCTGGAATATCTTCACAATTCGCAGTTCCCTCATATATTCCAAAGCCCATCTCGATCAATCGGTCGTCATATAATATCGGAATATTTCGCCCCTGTAAAACAAGCTCTGCTGTCTCTCGTGCACGAATCAATGGGGAACAGTAACAAATATCAATAGGAATATTGAGGTAATCTTCCCTTGCCTGCTTTGCCATCTGTCGTCCCTCTTCATTCAAAGGAATGTCCGTACGCCCCTGCAGTTTGTGCTGTATATTCCAATCTGTTTTGCCATGTCGCATAATATATAACATAACTTACAGTACCTCCTGCACTTCTTCGTAACGAATACGAAGCTCCGGCATTTTAGTTATCGTTGTGTAATAATTAACTGCCCAATCCTCTCCCTGTGCCGGATCGTTTTCTCCGGAAGCCGGTGGGGCAAATATTTTTAAGGAAAGCTCTGCTCCCGGCTCGATCAGAGTTTCAAAAAACGCAGACATCATATCTACCGTTTTCGTCCCCGGTGCTTTATAGAACCAACGGCCATTTAATTCCAACATTAAATTTAATTCTTCTTCAAAGGTTACTTCGCAAAATTCCGGCGTTTTCTCAAACTTGATCGGAATTGCAATACCCTCTGCATCTTCAGCGCTTCCCCAGCGTAACGTTGCAGGAAGAGTTACTTCTTCTGCTTCGTTCAAACCCGGCATGAAAAATGGATCCTTCAAAATATCCTTATAATCCTTTAAGATTGGCTGTGGAATACCTACAGAAGCGTTATTGGGATCCTCGATCTCCAGACCTAAACGTCCTCTGTCCCTAAATTGATACATAGAGAATCCATCAAACCAGTCCGCATTTTCGGACTTTAACTTCTCAACAAAACGCTTGATCGATTCGCCCTGATGTAATGGTCCGGTCACATCGCCGTCAGTATTAAATTCAGATACTACCATTGGCTTGCAGATTCCGCCGTTTACTTTTGTAATTCGTTTCGAGGTCTTACGCAAACGCTCAAAAAACTCATCCACTGGTGTCATAGCATAGCTGTTACCGCCCTTTTCACATACGTCAAACGGCCATCCGTAATGCAGTGCCAAATAGCAGTCATTCGACCAGATATCTGCAGTTGCAAAAGCTTCTTTGAACTCTTTTTCAAATTGAACAGGGGCATCTTCTACACTAATGTCGCCAACGGCACTTCCACAAAATACAACAGAAATCTGCGGTGCTTCCTCTTTGACGATCTTTGCGAAACGAACAAAGAAATCACCAACCTCCTGATAAGAAAAACGCTGGTTATGGGTAAACCAATCGCCACCACATTCGTGATTGATACGAAGACGCATTCTGCCAAAAGGTTTTAAATCCTTAGCAATCTGTCTAAGATATTGATCTTCCAAAGAACAATCAATGGTCAAAGTAAGCGCAACATCCTGTCCATGACGTCTGATGTCTCGCATCTGCTCAAATGGCTGGCCGGTTGTATCACCGTCAATACCGCCGCGATATGGGAAATAGTCATCATAAGGATAATCCCACTGAAAATGAATTTCCATGTCTTTACAAGCAACACTGATTCGCTCCGGCCATTCTTTATCCTTTGGATAATAGGTATACATGATACCAATATTACGGTGTGGTCGTCCGAGCGTGTTCAGAATATAATCCTGATTGACATATTCCGCTCTCTCGCTGCCATCGCCTAAGTCTAATCCACAAGTTGCAGGTGTTAAGGTAACCTTGTTTAATTTATTCATAAATTCCTCCTTTTACTCTACCCAAAATACTCTTCCATCATTTCTAGGTGCTGCAGCCGGATTCTCACCATCTATGTATCCTACCGCGCAATGACCGATGCCTTCCCACTCGCCTTCGATTCCAAGATCTTTTAAAAGCTTCTGATATTCCGGCATTTCAAACTCTTCTTTCGCTCTGTGGATCCAAATGCTTCCAAGACCAAGAGAATGTGCTGCAAGCATCAGATTGCCCATAACAAGACTGCCATCATACGGAGCTGTAGGCACTTCCTTATTAGCGAGTACGATCAAAATCGCAGGTGCGCCATAAAAAGGATCGTTGCCTTCCGGTCCACCCATGATCTCATTGTTGACTGCCGACAATTTATCCCGCAGTTCTTTATCCGTCACTGCAATAGTGATCACTGCCTGTTTGCCCCTGCCATTGGCGGCATACAAACCAGCCTCTACGATCTGTTCCAGATCTGCCTTCGGTGGCATTTCTGCCTTAAATTTACGAATACTGCGTCTTTCCTTCATTGCTTTGATTACTTCGTTCATGGTAATACCTCCGTTTCTTCTGATTTCATGCTACGAACATTCCTCTCCTGTAATAAGTAAAATCGGCATTTTGTGCTGCCTGTAGTGTAAAACGAACCATTTCCTATACTATCAAAAATAGCAACGACAAAATTGTCGTTGCTATTTTACACCTTTTTACACGAAAAAGAAATATTTATTTTATACGTAGAATTTCACCTTTTAATTTATCGCAAAAATATGAGAGCTCAAACTTTTTTCCAAAGTTATTTTGCCACAAAAATACCCGCGATCAAACCTCTTCCCGGATCTGTTTTGCCGCAGCCACCATGTTACGAAGACTGGCATCTGTCTCCGGTACACCTCTGGTTTTTAAGCCACAATCCGGATTCACCCATAATTTATCTTTGTCGATCCTGGTAAGCATCGCATGCAGTGCCTTTACGATCTCTTCAACCGATGGAACTCTTGGTGAATGGATGTCATACACACCGGGACCAACCTCTGTCTCAAAATGATTTTCTTTGAGAGAATCCAAAATCTGCAAATCGGAACGAGACGCCTCGAAGGTGATCACATCCGCATCCATATCATCGATCGCCGAAATGATGTCTGTAAATTCACTGTAGCACATATGCGTATGAATCTGCGTTTCCGGTTTGACACCGCTATGGGTCAGACGAAATGCAGGAATTGCAAAATCAAGATATTCTGTATACCAATCCGAATGACGAAGTGGTAATTTCTCGCGTAGTGCTGCCTCATCGATCTGGATCATCTGAATGCCATTTGCTTCGAGATCTAGCACTTCATCACGAATTGCCAATGCGATCTGAGAAATAGATTCTTTGATGGAAATATCCTCCCTAGGGAACGACCAATTCAAGATCGTTACCGGTCCGGTAAGCATTCCCTTCATTGGCTTTTTCGTTAAGGACTGGGCATATACAGACCATGCTACGGTAATCGGATTTTTGCGATATACATCGCCCCAAATGATCGGTGGTTTTACGCAGCGCGTTCCATAAGACTGTACCCATGCTTTTTCGGTAAACAAAAATCCACCTAACGCCTCTCCGAAATACTCTACCATGTCATTTCGCTCATATTCGCCATGCACGAGAACATCCAAACCGATCTCTTCCTGCCATTTAACACATTTTGCGATCTTTTGCTGATTGAAAGCAATATACTGTTGCTCTGTGATCTCACCACGGCGGTACGCAGAACGATTTGCCTTGACATCCTTTGTCTGTGGAAAAGACCCGATCGTTGTCGTCGGAAATTCCGGAAGACCAAGTACCGTCTTCTGTAATTTTTGCCGCTCAATGCGCTCCGGAAGTCTTGTATAATCAGTCTCCTTTACTCCGGCAAGACGCTTTGTAACTTCCTCATTCTCGCAGTCTCTATGCTGTAAAAATAATGTTTTATTCTTCACAAAGGTACTTTCTGCTGTATGATCTGCTGACTCTGCCAAAGTGCTTAGTTCCTGCAGTTCCACTAATTTTTCCTCAGCGTATGCAAAGTATGCTTTGTATTCTTCCGATAACTTCTGCTCATGCTGTAATGTATATGGCACATGGAGCAAAGAACAAGATGTGGACAGTACAATATGATCCTTTGCAACCGGTAAATCTTCCATCGTCTGCAGCGTTTTCTCATAATGGTTTTTCCAAATATTTTTACCATTAACGAGTCCTGCAAATAACAATTTATCCTGTGGGAAACCAAACTGCTTGATCAATGAAACCGTCTGCTTACCCTCGATAAAATCAAGTCCGATCCCAGAAAATGGCATTTGGATCAAATCCTCATAAATATCACGCACATCGCCAAAATAAGTCTGCAATAACACATGACACTTGTTATCTGCAGCAAGGATTTCATCATATAATTTGTGGAATAACTGAATTTCATCCTGTCCCATATCTTGTACAAGTGCAGGCTCATCAAACTGTAGCCAGTCAATACCTTCTGTCTCGCATTTCACAATCAGATCCCGATATGCTTTACTCACGGCATCCACATAATCTGCCATTTTTTTCGTTCCGGTATATCGGCAAAGTTTTAACAGTGTATAAGCACCGATCACTGTCGGCTTTGTTGTGATCCCAAGCTCTTTTGCTTCATGATACTCTGCAAAAAGTTTGTTCCCTTTTAGCTCGATCACCATCTCATCTTCCACCTCTGGAACGATATAATGATAATTCGTGTTAAACCATTTCTTCATTGCTAATGCTTTTACATCACCGGAATCGCCCTGATAACCACGCGCCATCGCAAAGTAGGTATCTAACTCTGATAACTGAAGTTCTTTATATCGTTTCGGAACAATGCCAAATAATACGGCGGTATCTAACATATTGTCATAGAACGAAAAATCATTGCTGGAAATAAAAGAAATCCCCGCCTCTTTCTGTGTAAGCCAATGCGTTTTTCTCAATTCTTTTGCGGTCTGCAAAAGTTCTCCCGCCTCGATCTCCTTTCGGAAATACTGTTCGGAGGCAAATTTTAATTCTCGTAATGTTCCTATTCTTGGGTAACCAATGACTGCTGTCTGCATATTCTTCCTCATTTCTGCACACTTTCTCTTCCTACGGTATTCATGCCAAATGTACAAAACACAAATCCCCCTTGCAACGCTATGTGCCTATTATACGAGGAATGGTCCCTATTGAAAAATACATAAAAATGCAGGCCGACCATAGTTTGAAACTATGATCAGCCAATATATTTACTTAATGCATCCAGATAAGTGGTTCCCAATCGGCTTAACATTCCTTTTCTGTGCGTGATATAGCCGATCCGCATATCACTTTCATCCGCTAATGGCACGGCGATAATATCTTTGCCATTTAATTTCTTATCGATCACACCACTGCATACCGTGTAACCGTTTAATCCGATCAAAAGATTAAACAGCGTTGCCCGGTCACGCACACGAATATTTTTCTTGCGCTCCGATACGGAAAAAATTTCCTCCGAAAAATAAAACGAATTGTGCTCGCCCTGCTCAAAAGACAGATACGGATAACTTTCCAACTCTTCATTCGTAATGATCTGACGATCTGCTAAAGGATGTCTGCGACTGATGAATACGTGCGGCTTTGCCACAAAAAGTTCATGAAATTCCAGTGCATTGGACTTTAATATTTTCGTGATGACTTTCTCATTAAAATCATTCAAAAAGAGAATGCCAATCTCGCTTCTCATTTTTGCTACATCTTCAATGATCTCATAAGTCTGCGTTTCGCGAAGGCTGAAGTCATACTCTTCTTGACCGTATTTTTTGATCAGGTCGACAAATGCATTTACTGCAAACGAATAATGCTGGGTCGAAACACAAAACTGCTTTTTGCCGCTGCCTTCTCCCTTGTATTTATCCTCTAGAATTTCAGCCTGCTCAAGCACCTGTCTGGCGTAACCCAAAAAGATATCCCCCTCTTTGGAAAGGCTTATTCCCTTATTGGTCCGGTTAAAGATCACAATCTGCATCTCCCGTTCCAATTCATGGATCGCATTCGTAAGACTCGGCTGTGAAATGTATAATTTACCTGCCGCTTCCGTGATCGTCCCGGTTTCGGCAACGGTCACTACATATTTTAGTTGTTGTAAGGTCATGCTATTCCCCCTCTTCCAGCAATATTTTTTGAAATGTCTGCGCAGCTACGCTTCTTGGTCCTCTGGCATCATAGATCATCGAAACGCTGCGCTTAGGGATTTTATCTTTTAGCGGAATACAAAGGATCTCCCTATGCGCGATCGCCTCTTTCGCCATTGCCTTTGGAAGAAAAGCAAGTCCAAGCTCATGCTTTACCAACGGAAGGATCTGATCCGCTGTAGCAGTTTCGATCGACGGCTCCAAAGAAAGACCGTGTTCCAAAAATAATTTCTGATAAAATTGTCTGGTTATCGTGTTTTTCTCCATACAGATCAACGGAAACTGTAATAAATCCTGCAGCGATAGCTTTTGCTCTGCAAGCGCCTGAAAGGTATTTCCGGCGATCAGGATCTCCTGAAAGTCACAGAGACGGGTTGTTTTTAGTGTCTTATCCGTTACTGTCGGTGTTGTGATCACTGCAAAATCAGCTTCTCCGCTTTGTACTGCATGAATTGCCTGCGGTGTAGAATGATTATATAGTTTTAATTGCACCTTAGGATACGCCATATGAAATTTTTTTAACTTTTCCAGCAGAAAAATATTTAGGGCGATCTCACTCGCACTGATAGAAACGCAGCCCTTTTCCAACTCGGCACTCTCAGTCAATTCCTCTTCTGCCGCTAATATCTGCATCATAGCTGCAGAAACATGCCGAAAAAGCTTTTCTCCCTCTTCGGTCAACCGTACTCCACGATTTGTCCGTATGAATAAGGTGCAGTGTATTTCCCGCTCCAGGCAATTCATCGCTCGTGTAATATTGGGCTGACTATTATGTAAAGCATGTGCCGCTTTCGTAAAATTTCGATATTTCGCTACATAATAAAATATTCTGTAGTATTCAAAATTTACATCCATAATGACCGTTCATTCCTTTCCTGTCCCCTTTATGGTATAGGCGTCAGTATATCAATGTGTTATTGCAGCTATATCAATAATACTTTTTACTTATTGAAATGATTCAATTATAATCGTTTCAAAGCAAAAAAACAACATATAATGGAGATGATCTTATGGGATTAGTATTACCGAGAGAAGAGGAAGTCGAAAAGATTTTTTCAAGGATTCTTTCTTCAGATGACTGCTGTGAAAGACTTCTTGATACTTTTTACGACCATTTAGATGATGAAAACAGATATGTCGACCCGGATTCTCATCATTTTGCAGAGGTGCTTTTGAATGCATACAAAAATGGTGATGTTAGTGCGCTTTTGTTGGAGTTATGCCACCGCTCCATGTTTGATCTGCTCAAAGAAGCATATCTGATCCCAAAACGCTTTCATGGCAAAGCCGGTGAAAACCCGATCTTACTAACAGATGCAGATGGCAAACTGTTAGCGGACAAAAAGAATCTCGTATCAAAACATGAATATAAAAAATTCCAAGAAATTTACCATGCTCACGATGCAGCCCCACGCTCAAAATTATATTTGGCTGACGGCTATGATCTCGTTCGATATTACACATCCGACATGAACATCAAAGAAAAACACGAAAATAAAGAACGCGGTATTCTCCTACTGTATGCGTTACCGGATACGAAAAAGTTACATCTGTCCGAAGCGCAGGCATACGATGTCATTTGGACAACTTTTCATAAAATCCAGCAGGAAGCTTACTCTGCCATTGTTTTTTACGGTCAGGAAACCGGAAGCAGATCCGGCAAAACTTTTGATGAACTCGGCGTGCTTCTCCCAATCAAGCAATTTGAATCCAAAATGCTTCGACATATTGGCGTGATCGACGGACTCGTGCTGTCCTGTCGCGAAGAAATGATCCGAACCGCCGGAGCAGACAGTTTGGATTTATAATACCGCGATGCACAAAAACTTGCCCATGTGAGTACAGTCAACGGTTGCAGAAAGGGATGTAAGATGATTATGAAAACAGCGATTACAGGTGCAAACATCAAGAAAAATCATATGGATATTTTATGGCATGAATATGCTGACAAGACAGATCCAACACCGATCACAGAGGCTTCTCTTCCTGCCAAGGCTTCTGTTGTCGGACGTGTCGGGATTATGATGCTTTCCTGTGGAACCGGGGCATGGCGTGTTCGTAGTTCCATGAATGAACTTTCCGAGTTAATGAATATGACTTGTACGGTTGATATTGGATTAATGTCGATCAATTATACTTGTTTTGACGGGGAGCAAAGTTTTAGCCAATCGCTGTGTCTGACGAACACCAGTGTAAATACTTCACAGCTAAATCGCTTGGAAAAACTGGTGTCCGGCTTTGCCGACCAAGAGATTACGAAAAGCTGTGAAATGATCCACTCGACATTAGATGAAATTGAAAAAATACACGGATTATATTCTCCAGGTGCTTTAGCGCTTGCCGCTGCACTCGCCTGTGGATCCTTTACCTTTTTATTAGGCGGCGGAGTCATTGAAATGTTATGCGCTTTTATCGGTGCAGGTATCGGCAATTATATCCGATGCAAAATGACGAAACATCATTTGACTCTGTTTTTAGGAATCATCTCTTCTGTATCAGCAGCTTGTTTAAGCTATACCGTTCTGCTTAGATTACTGCAGTTGTTTTTTACAGTTAATGTTCAGCACGAAGCCGGATATATCTGTTCTATGTTATTTATTATCCCGGGATTCCCGTTTATCACAAGCGGTATCGACTTAGCAAAATTAGATATGCGTTCCGGAATGGAACGCCTGATGTATTCGCTGATTATTATCACTGTTGCGACCATGACAGCATGGATCTTAGCAATGGTTCTTGGATTAAAACCGATGCCATTTCTGCCACTTAAATTTGCACTGTGGCAATGGATCATATTGCGTCTGCTCGCCAGCTTTGGCGGCGTATTCGGATTCTCCATTCTCTTTAACAGCCCAATTAGGCTGGCAGCCGCGGCAGGAGTTATCGGTGCTGTATCCAACACATTTCGATTGGAACTGATCGATCTTGCATCCTTTCCACCTGCCGTTGCTGCCTTTGCCGGTGCTTTTGTTGCAGGCATCTTCGCCACTACGGTAAAAGGAGTTGCCGGATATCCAAGAATATCGATCACGGTCCCTTCTATCGTGATCATGGTACCGGGACTCTATTTATACAAAGGATTCTATAATCTCGGTACGATGAATTTATATTCTGCCGCTTCTTGGCTTGCCGCTGCACTTTTGATCATTCTTGCGTTACCGCTGGGGTTGATCTTCGCACGAATTATGACCGACAAAACATTTCGGTACTGCACCTGATCCATACGGTCATATTTTCCCATGGCAACACGATCCGTCTGACTGCGCAGAGAATTTCAAATAGTCAGAAATGCCTTGTAAGCATACCTTGCATTATAGAGAGATCTTGCGAACCGAAGTCTGTAAGACATATTTTTCTTTCACTGCTTGTAGTTCTTCCATGTGGGCTGTCTGCAAATGTGCCTGCTGTTTTGCTTCGGACTCCCATTCTTCTACCAAAAGCAAGGTGTTGGCATCCGTTGCATCATAATAATATTGATATGCTACAAAGCCATCTTCCTTTTGTATTTTCTGTAATATTCCTAAATCCGTTACCTCCTCCACAAAAGCCTCTCTTGTATTCGGTTTTGTTTGGTAGGTTACAAGTAATAAAATGTGCTGCATCGTGAACTACGCTTCCTCAGATAATCAATTTTTTATTATGGGCTCAAATCTTATACTAGCCAATTAAAACTTTCTTGCCTTCAAACGCAAATCCGTAATGTCGGATCCGATCTGATCCAATACCAAGTGCGATCAGATCTGCATCGTAATTCTTATCTTCTATCTGCCGCAAAGCCATTTGTACAGTGTCCTGTAAGGTCTTTTCTGTTTCGTGATCCTGCACCTTAAACTCGATCACTATCGCAGTATCGCTCTCATTTAATGGCACAAGCATTACATCATAACGACCATACCCACTCTCACGATTGGACTTTATTTCATAGCGTTCTCTAAGTTCCACTAAAAGTCCTAACACAAATCCATGATAAAAACGCTCCGGTTCGCTTTTTTTAGAAGGCTGCTTTCCCGTATCAAATGTACTGAATGTTGCCAATGCCACATCATTCATATAAATATTCATTTCTTTCAGGCTCCCCTGCAGCAAC
>OIWT01004868.1_pt1 | contig 10374 bp, 19 predicted proteins | sample 1587701 | NCBI WGS metagenome assembly OIWT01 (sample SAMEA3888904, study PRJEB22519) | human gut metagenome | biome: human gut; feature: human-associated habitat; material: faeces | place: Denmark | collected 2009 | reverse complement strand
AGAAATACTGAGGGAACTGAAATGGAAGCTTTGCCTCGTTTGGAATGTTCCAAAGTGGGCGTTTCATCTGTATGGGAGTGCTCAGTCAACCGCGCTATTCTCCTCTAGCACTGTTTCCCTGTAATTGAAACACGATAGGAACGAGATAGGCGAAGGGAGAGGGAGACTGAGTGGATGCACTCAACTTGTGACTGTTCTTGTGTTAATTGAATCGAATGGAGTGTGTGCTATTCGTGGACATAGATAGAAACGGCACACAGATCACAGTCAATTACTATGGCCTCCACAAGTGAAAGGATTGTCAAGGTGCTCGTGGTCGGGGACACGGCTACGGGAAAGACAAGCATCATTAAACAGTGGGCAATGGATTCTTTTGTGTCACTCCGCTAGATGCGTGTACTCCCAGTTCTCTGAAGAGCACATCGCCACGGCGACCGTGGATTTCACCGTGAAACTGCTGACTCGCGGAGATACGACCTATCGCGTGCAGCTGTGGGATATTGCCGGCCAGGACCGGTTTCAGACCATTTCGAGAGTAAGGCAATGACAAATACGCGTGAGGAATAGGTGTACTACCGCAATGCCCAGGCGGCGTTCGTTGTCTGCGACTGCACGCGGAAAGAGACTCTGACCAATGCGGTGAAGTGGAAATCGCAGGTCGGAGAGAAGGTGCTCCTCTCAAACGGAGAAGCCCTCCCGGTGATTCTGCTTGTGAACAAGTGCGATATCCCCGACAACGGAATGACGGACGAGGAAATCAGCGCTGTCTGCAAGCAATGCGGCATCCAGCAGTGGTTCAGAGTCTGATCCCTGGCTCTCGATGATGCAATAGACGTCTGCGAAGAGTGGAGAGAACATTTCGGCAAGCATGGAGAAGATGCTGGACGAGGTGATTGCCCACAACGCTGTGGGCGTGGAGGAGCCGAAGGAGGACGTGGTGGTGGCGGAAACGGCCGAGGCTCCGAAGAAGGGTTGCTGCTAAACCTGTGCTTTATGTTGTGCGTTCCCTGTTCCTTTCACACACAAGTGTTTCTCTTCTCCTTTTGGGCTGGGGTGGGGTCAGGTAACAATTGATTTCAGAATCCAATTCCTTTGCTGTAGTTTGCTACTACCAATGTCTAATCTGTGTAGGATGGAAGAAATCGCGGAACACGGACCTGATTGGGTGATTACCCATGAGGGAGTTAAATACGTTTTACGAACAATGTCTGGAGGAAATACAACGGAGTACACACTTTACAGCGAGCAAGAAGGCAACACTTCGACACTGATTCAGCTCTCGAGCAATCGCGTGTCTGTTTTGGACAAACAACGTGTGAAAGAATATACGGTCATTGTGGATTTCGCCGCTTCTGAGGGTTTGCTCATTGTTGACAAGTGCCTGTATATTCAGTTCGATTTGCGTCCCTCGGAAGAAGTACATTTGATCCTTGCAGATATTACTTCCAAAGAGCTGCTGGTTGTGCCGAGGGATGCATCGGCTGATTCTTCTGTGATAATCTCTGCGGACCGATGGAACGGTCCCTGCGAAATGGATTCCCCTTGCGGGTGGGGAAGGAGCATTATTGGAGGTGGTGTCCTCGCCTATGAGGGTTTCCGTGTGAAGAATCGAGATGTGTGCTATGGTACATACTATCGTGCAGATGGAAGCATCCGCTATGTGGGCGGGTTGGTGAATGACCGATTCTGGGGACCCGGCGACCATTTCAACGCCAAGGGAGATTTGGTGTATTCCGGAGAGTGGATATGGAATCGAAAACGCCCATCCCGTGCATTCATCAAGTCGTACTACGATCCCGTGGTGATGAGCCAAACTGTTTCCTCGCTCACCTTCGGCAACAACGCAGGCACATCTAAGCATCTTACCGACATCGACTTCTCCCCCTTCCAGTCTCTCACCCACCTCACCTTCCAGCATGGCTGCTTTCCCCACGCCCGTCGTGTTCGCCTGTGCAACCTGCCAGAGCTCACCACCGTCGACGTCGGTGACACCTGCTTCTTCAACATGCGCCCCAACCGCTCCGACGAGAGGGAGTTTCGTCTGCAAAACTGCCCGAAACTGAGCGAGTTGTGCATTGGGGCGTTGTCCTTCTACACCTTCACGGTATGCGCCCTGGCGGGTAGGTGCGGAGGGGGAGGTGCACGAATAGACTTGCCGGCACTGCAGGAGATCCGCATGGGAAAGAAGGAGGCAATGTCGCATTGCTTCATGTATGCCGATTTGGTGGTGCGGGGTGTGGATGCGTGTAGGGGTTGACGCATAGACCTTCCATCCCTGGAGGTATTGAAGCTGGGCGACTACGCATTTGGAGCAACGGAGAAGGTGGTGATTGAGAGTGATGAAGGAGGAAGGACTTGAGGGGTAGATCTGCCCTCGCTGAAGGATATCTGCTTCGGGAGATGCGTGGCATACAAGAATGACACAAAGGCGGCAAATGTGCTGCTGCGAAGTGGGAATCGATCGAATCCATGAGGGTTAGATCTCCCCGAGTTGACAGTACTAGATGCAGACTATTACTGCTTCGATAGTGCGGAGGAGGTGATTGTGGAGAGTGATCCTCAGGAAAGGGAGTCAACGGTAGACGTGCCAAACATCAACGAAATCCACCTTCAGCAGTCTTGCCTCCATATCCAGAACGCCATCGTGTACAGTAGGAATGAAAGCGATTCGCGATGTGTAGATGCCGATGCAGTGCTGAGGGAAAATGAAGTCCTTCGGAAGCTATGCACAGAGTATTGTGTTTGTTCTATATCCGCTTTTCACATCCCAAGCGATACCAGATCCAGGGGCGATTTTGTGGATCAGATGAAAGGGCAGAAAATCTACCGAACGAGTCAAACCCAGTGATTGCATTACTCTTCCCGTGTGATTATTCAGGTGTAGGAATTGAATTGGGGACGGTAACCGTTGCTAGTTGCTAGATCAATAACTATGCTATCAGGAGCGTATTCCATTCGAAGTACCGACATGGGTGGCCAGATGTTGACTCCGAGCGAAGAGGGCGCGCGCTTCAGAAACGTGTGGAAATCAAACCTCGAGGAGGAGATGTACACCCTTATGAAGGCGGCGGAGGTGTATCCATACATCGCCCTGGTGAATGCAAGCAAAACCATCTAACCAGCAGGACACAGAGTACCCAGGCGTTTGCTATTCGGTATCGAATGACAGTTCTAACATTTTCGAGTACAACACCCTGCGGGAGAACGTGAACAAGCTAAAAATCATCCAGCTGGGAATCACACTCTGTAGCGCTGCGGGACAGGTGGCGTCCGACTACCCCACCTGGCAGTTTAATTTCCAGTTTGATACAACGTGCGTCATCGGGCTGGGGCTGAGCTGTAGCAATGATATAATCAACGAGGATTCGAAGCTGCTTCTGGAGAGCTCCGGACTGAACTTCTCAAACCACACTGACAGCGGAATCAACCCGACCCGTTTCAGTGAGCTGCTCACGATGTCCGGTCTGGTGCTAAACAATAAGATCCGATGGATTTCCTTCCACGGGGACTACGACTTCGCCTATCTCATCAAGCTCCTCACGGGAAGCAACCTCCCGGAGTCGAAGGAGGAGTTTGACAAGATTCGGGAGATCTTCTTCCCCCACGTGTTCGACGTGAAATACATATTCCATACATTCAACACGATGAGCGTGGGACTCAACAAGATCGCGGACCAGCTGAAGGTGGGAGAGGGGAAGTGACGTGATGCGCAGGTGCAGCGATTGGGCATTCAGCACCAGTCGGGAAGCGACAGTCTACTAACAGCGGAGACGTTTTTCAAGCTGAGAGAACTGTACATCGAAGACGGCGACGAGTCGCAGTACGATGGTCATCTGTATGGTGCGTTGGACTTGCACAAACAGAGTTCTTTTACGTTCGTGTGATGCTTTATTGATTTTTTTGGCTCCTTGCATGTCATGATGGGTTCTACGTGTTTGTTTCAGTCATTCAACAAACAGCCTGTATTTACGCATGTCAAGGTTCACAAGTCGATATAAAGGAGCATTACAGTCCAGAGGCCTGGCGCATTTCCCTGTTGATCGCGTTCTGGCGCTTTACCCACTGATCGCGCGTCATGAGGTCGTCATCAAATCCATCGGTCATCACAGGGCGGTAGTTCTACAGTGTCATCGTCGCCGTCGCAAAACCCACCTTGCCGTAGAGCATTTTGTTACAGACAACAACAAGGCCGCCGGCTCCCGCAACACCTACAGCAATCATGCTGATGGGAAAGACAATTTGCATAGGCATGGTCCTAGTGTATTTGCTGGAAAAAATGGAAGCAGGGAAAGACGCAGTAACGGTTATTCTCCAGATTTGGCGGAGCCTCATTCTTCGTGATCCAACAAACACACCAAAGCGATTCTTGACTCACTTCCACCTTCTTCGTTAAATCCACAACCTCAGGGTCGGGGCGTTTCACCGATTGTCTGTTACCATCCGAAGGGACCGCCGCAACGGTGCTCTTTTCCTCTTCCACAGAGGGAGCGGGAAGCAAAAAGTAGAACTGGCATTTGATCATGGACACGGCATCTCCATCATTCAAACAGCACTTCTCGTGCTTTCCGATGTGCTGTTCTACTCTGTTACAGCCAGTTCATACACGCACTATTCACGAAGCAACCCTGCTTCCCTCGGACTTCAAGTATATAGGCTTTCTAATCGTTAACGGAGAGAATTGGGGATACATGTTCTTCCGAGTAGGTTAGAATCGCATGTTCCCTGGACACGGTCTTATCGGGTTCTCCCATGCAAATATCGACAAAGTCGCTGGGGCTCTTCTCCGATTTGCGGCCAAAGACGAACGGGATATTCTTCACGTACCATGTCTCCTCCTTGCCTTGCAACTTGGCATATGCCTCCACTTCGCCTCCTTCCATGAAACGGGATCAAATGGAAAGGATCCGCAATGGAATTGTAAGAGTCCAAATTAGTGCAGGAAAACGGTTTTCACTAATCTCTTTCACCATGTGGTCTAGGATCGTTTCGTTAGTGGATGACCTGAACTACGAGGAGGGAGAAGAGTACTCGGACGTCAGCACGGGTAATGAAGAGCATGGTCGTCGCAGCGTGTCCGAGGAACTGGAATCGACGAAGAGCGAATTAAAGAAATACAAGGAGAAGGTGCTGAAGCTGAGAGAAGAACTGCGCGACGCTGAAACGAGTTCCCAGGAGCTGAATCATGAATATGGACGTCTCATTCAGGAGAAGGAGGATGAGAATGCGCAATTGAAGAAACAGATCGAGGAAGTGCGAATTGGGTTGGGGCGTGAGGAATAGCTTCAGCAGAAAAGCGAAGAAGTGAAGACCGCAGACATCCCATCGCAGGAGAGAATTGACGAAGCGGTGGCTGGTATGGCTGGGGGATGAAAGTGAGGGGTAGAGCAAACGAAATCGTTGCAACAACGTATCCGCGATCTCGAGATTGAGGTGGCATCCAAAACGGAGCAACTGGAACAGACCATTGATAAAAGTGCTGTATCTCCTATCATTCCGTGTTATCTGCTAGAAGGAGACTGCCGTTCTGAAGGAGAAGCTGATTCGTGTGGAAAGCAACATGAGTCTTCCCCGCACCGATGATTCCTCTCTGTCCATCTCTACAGAATCTCTGGTTCGTTTGTATTGTTTGGATGATGGGTAGAAGTGGCTCCAAGAGTTCCAGGGGAATCTCGAATCCCTCTCTCGAGACTCCGCCGTCACGGTGAATCCTCCACCTTCAAGTGATGGTGGGGAAGTGTACCTGTGTCTGGACGCGCTGTATACGGCCTATCAGGATCTTGCCGTAGGCATGGGAAACGGTACCTTACGGTATAGAGCAAGCATAAACAGATGGTGAAGGAAGCAGAATCGCTGCAGTTGCTGGTGGAGCATCTGAATCCGATTCTTCATCAGATGGATAACTCTCTTCCCGAGCGCATGGATGTGAGCGTAGTCATTCCCTTTTGAAATGACAAGTAGACGATGCTTCCTCTATTGGGACAAGTCGGAACCAAACTGGAATCAATCGGGTCACTCCAGAAGCAGTTGGCCGACCGGACCGAAGGCGAGCGCCAGCAGCGCGAGGCCCTCCAGAAGGAGAGGGAGCACGCGTCCGTGGCCCAAGCCAACGCCGAGCGTCGCTACGAGGCGCTGAAGGCGGACATGCGCGAGCTGATGCGAAAGGAACAGGAGCAGGAGGACCGCCTGGAGACGCTGTCGGAGGAGAAGAAGGCGGCGGAGGAGCGGCTGACGGAACTGCTGGGGAAGAAGGAGGAGAGCGCGAACTGCATGAAGCTGGCGGAGGAGACGCGCGAGCGTTTGAATAGTGGGGGTGGTGGGGGCGGGTGAGGAGTAGACGCGATCGGGAAGAAGGACGCGGAGATCGAGTCGTTGTCGATCCAGCTAGCGACGTTCAAGACGGAGAACGACGAGCTGCTGAAGGAGAGACTGGATAAGAAGAAGGAGTACCGTAGACTGGAGGAGATCAAGGCGCAGCTGGCGGCGAAGGAGGAGGAGAACGCGGCGCTGACGGCCTCGTGGGAGTATGAAGGCGAGTTGAGGGTAGGGTGAGTGAGCTGACGGCGGAAGTGGCGAAGGCGAAGGAGGCGAGCGCAGTGCTGGAGGCGCAGTACAAGAACGCGCAAGAGGACGTGAACTTCGCGCAAATGTGCGTGAAGAACCTGCAGGCGACGCTGGCGGTGTACAAGAAGGAGGAGAAGGTGGAGGAGAAGGAGGAGATCGTGGAAGAGAAGGAGGAAGAGGAGAAGGAGGTGGTGGTGAAGGAGTGTGAGGCGTGTGCGAAGAAGGAGGAACAGATCGAGGCCCAGCAGGCGCGTCTGTGCGTGATGGACGCGGAGCTGGTGAAGACGCGACGCGTGGCGCGCGAGAAGGTGACGATGCGAACAGATGGTGATGCGTAGCAGGAGGAGGTGGAGAAGGCAAGGGAAGAAACGAACCTGCAGGCGCGGACCATTCGACAGCTGCTGGTGACGTACCTGACGTCGGTGCGGGGCGGCGCCGCGCTGAAGGCGATGATGGAGACGCTGGTGGGAGATGGTGGGAGATGTGAGATGCAGAAACTCTCGGAGGAGGAGCAGCGTGTGTGCGTGCTGAAGGAGGTGGAGAAGTACAACGAGAACGAGAGCAGCAGCGGCGGACTGTTCACGTGGCTGGGAGGCATTGGGATGAATGAGCCGGAGAGGGTGAGCGTGCAGCCGGATGCGACGGTGGAGGAGCTGTGGCGGCGGTTGCTTCAATACGAGCAATCTAGGTGATAGACTGTTTGTTGCGGCGAAACAGGACACATGGAACAGTCAATACATAAAATACAATCACCCGCGTTCGAGCACAGCGTGCAGACCGTACGGTGGCACCGGCTGCACTCGCGCATGCACTCGCTGCACACATTCTTCTTGCAGGACTCACAAACGCCTTCCTGTGAGTATCAATTGAAACGACGTACGTGTGGGACCCGTAGCACCGCTCTTTCCCTGGCAAACGTAGCAGAGCGCGCGATTGTAGAAGGTGCTGTCCGAATTCTGATAGAAAAACGATGAATTCGCTACAAATAGGACGGGCGGGGTGAAAGCAAACGCGTGTGGGCAAGTCGACTTCCAGCCTGTTGGAGCCTCCTTTCGCTGCAGTCATCAGCGCTCCGCTTCCTCGAGGAGCCGTTCATGATGTGTGAAAGAAACAGGAAGAGAATGGATGCTGTGAATGGAGAAGCAATCCATGAAGTGTGGAAGAAATAGGAAGAGAATGGATGCTTTGAATAGAGAGGCGACTCCACTAGCTAGCGAGCAGCATTATACGCGCGAATTGTCCACGTTACTTCCTCGAGTAAAAGAGGCTGAAAAACTAGATGCAGGAATGTCCGAAGTCCTTCCCGCGCTTTGAAGAGAATAGAAAGTCTTGTCTCCAGAAATGGTAGAAACGTCCTGCTTCGCCACATAGCTTGCCTGCGGCTTCCGATCCTAATCATCACCACCGCCTCTCTCTCGCACCGCCAGGTTGAATCGCGGCCGCACCTGCGGCACCAAATCCGATTGCCGGGGTCGGATGTCCGGCACGTTGCTAGTTGTGATGCCCCTCGAATTAGACCTCACGGAGCGGGGTTCCCCCGAAACACGACCGCTGGCTCGCCCTCCACGCCCTACGTCTGACACGCCCCACACGCCCCCACGGTGATGAATGGGAAACTTAGCAGCGTTTCCACGGGCGCGCGGTCGAGCGGGTTGACACACAGCATCCGGTTCAGCAGCGCCAGGAAGCGCTCGCGGTCGCGCTGCTCCGTCTGCCGCGCGGCGGGCGCCATGTTCAGCGGGAAGGGCTTCTCGTGCACCACGCGCGCCACCAGCGCCTTGCCGCCCACTAGCGCGCGGACCTGTTCCTCGGCCAGCGGGTGCAGCTCGTACAGGTGCGTCTTCTGGGAGTTACGGAGGAGTGAAACGCCCACGGGCACGACGGAAAACAGCTCGGCACGGCGTGGCGATCGCATGATCATACTTTGCGGAATCACGGCCTGTGCGTTACACCGCGACGAAACGCCCACCACGCGTTGCTGAATCATGTGGAGCACCTCGAACTCGCTACGGCCGGGGAAGGCGGTGTAGCCCAGGAACAGTTCCAACAGCACCACGCCTAGACTCCAAACGTCAATGCTCGTGTCGTAGGGCAGGCGGAGGAGAACCTCGGGCGCGCGCCAGTAAAGGGACTGGCATAGCACGGAGGGCTTGGGGTAGTCGTTGTTGCAGGAGCTGAAGTCGATGAGACGCATGCGGTTGTTGAGGATCTGATCATCGGTGGAGATGACATCATCTTTAGAAAAGGGGTATTCGAAGAGGAGGTTCTGCGGTTTGATGTCTGTGTGAATGATCCCGTTGCTGTGGAGCAGGGACAAAGATAGAAGGACCTAATGCTCAAAACGGGGAAACGGGGAAACGGAGTGGGCAATACAGCGGATGGCACGGAAGGAGAGTCCCTGGGAGTTGTTGTCCATGAACTCGCGCAGGGAGCAAAAGTAGCGAGGAAACACGAAGATGTGATGATTGCGGTAAAAGCCATAGGCTTTCAACTGGATGATGTCGTAACTGTCCTCTTCGTCCATGTTGTGCACCCAGTCCAGCACGTCTTTCTCGTGCTGGCCTTGCTCCACGTAATCGGGAAACGAACGAAGAATCTTCACGGCAAAGTACTCGCCGTTGATAATATCACGACAAAGAAAAGACTGGCCGAAGGTACCTTCGGCGATAAATGAAAGAACACGGAGGAAGTGCCGATCCGTCCGCAGCAGCATCCCCTTATTCACCACTAAAAAGCCTTTGTTGGTGTTGAGCGACAGGGTTCCCGACCTACACTCACATCCGCCTCCAATATATACCGAAAACCAACATCGATCCTACGAAACCGAGTGACGTTCCCGAAATGCAGAGCAGGGTCACACCGCTCGTAGGTCTTCAACAAATTAAACGTCATCGCCGGGAGGTAGTAGGAAGCCTCTTCCTATGCATCACAATACGCTCAGGCGGAATACAGGATAGAGGTCAATGTCTTCGATGGGCCCCTTCTCGTCGCTGTTCCCGGCATTCGATTCATCGTATTCGTACACGTGAACCGATCCGTTATATTGCGAGTCGAGGTCGTCAGTGGTCGTGCTGTACAGGGCGCTGCCTGTGAGATGGGAATACTTCGCATCCGACTCATTCCCAGAGGATGGGCTACGGAACGCACTAGACATCCTTTTTCTGCAAATGACGCAAACTGTACAAGAACTCACCACTCTGATTCGCTCTCCAGCGAAAGAAGGCGCGCCTTTACCAAACAGTCAAAGGGGGGGACGACGCTTTGAACGAGGTGATAACCCTTCCCTACAGAGAAAAAAACAGGAGGGGAAGAAGAACTCTGCCCATCGCGTGTGTTTCACAAACAGACCGGAATGTTACATTAGCAGGTTCAGCTCCGCCTTCGCCACCTCGTTGTCCTTCAGCGCGAAGCACACGTCGTCCGGCTGGATCACGAGCTTCAGCATCGTGTCGAACTACGCCTCACCCCCCGCGCCCGTTGCCACCTTCGTGGACGGCGGCACGATGCTGATGATGCCCACGCTGGCCAGCGACGCCGCCACCGCCTGGAACTCGGGGAACAGCAGGTCGCGTTTGGCGTGGCGCGCCACGAGCGGGGTCATGCGCGCGTACACGTCCGTCACCAGCACGAAGTCCACGCCGATGGCGTTCATGTGCAGCACCATGGCGGCCAGCAGCAGCACCTGGTACAGCGAGCAGTGCTGCAACAACTATCCTTCACGCCAGCCCCCACCGCCACGTTCATCTTATAACTCTCCGCGTGCTCCTTCGCCGCCTCCGCCACCAGCGCAATCGACACGCTATCCTTCACACG